>Ga0180009_10008339_pt1 | contig 10296 bp, 7 predicted proteins | sample OS_PC_MetaG_FD_123537 | JGI IMG/M metagenome (GOLD analysis project Ga0180009, IMG submission 123537) | Groundwater microbial communities from the Aspo Hard Rock Laboratory (HRL) deep subsurface site, Sweden - OS_PC_MetaG | ecosystem: Environmental > Aquatic > Deep subsurface > Groundwater... | reverse complement strand
TGGACAATAAGAGCCGGATAAATCGAGAGGTTTACGTCCGGATCTGTGAGGGGCTGAAGGGGAGGTTCCTTTGGTCTACTCGACTCGACACCACTTCAATTTCAGCCCGATGCGGGCCATCGAAAACCGGCGGGATTTTGTTCGCGTTGCCAATACCGGCATTTCCGCGCTTATCGATGCCAGAGGCATGGTTGTCGCCGAGACTTCCTGGTGGGAAAAAACGACCCTCAAAGGCAGGATCCATCTTCGCCGCGGGAAAACTTTTTTCGTACGACACGGAGATTATCTGGGCCGGATGTCTTTGGTGTTCGCAGGGTTTCTGGTTTTGTACGCCGGCATCCGAAAGTTTAAAAAGGGGGAGTCTAAAATAAGATTTTAGGAAGCTCGCTTGAATGTTTAGAATTGCTGCGTTGCATCAAATTACAGGCTGTGCCAAAATCAACTTAGAACCCTGATTGAGCGAAAGTCGAGGGTGCCCCGGCTTCCCCGCTAACGGGATCTTCGTTTCACTGTGAAAGGCGTCCAATGGCGAAGCTGTAATCGCCTACCGCGAGTCCTGCCATGGCGGGACAACGTAGAACGCCGGAGGAGTCAGGCCTCAGGCCATGGGATGACATCGGCTTTCCCGAAGGGTAAACCAAATGAAAAAATATTTCTTAGAGCGTTACCTGTCATTTTCATTTTGTTTACGATCAATGGGGGTATAAAATCATCGCAAAACACAACCGATAAAAAAAGAAAGGAAAACCATATGGATTTTGGAATCACTGGAAAAAAAGCGATTGTCGGAGGTGCCAGCATGGGGCTGGGAAAGGCCTGCGCCATGTCTCTGGCCCGGGAGGGGGTAGACCTCACCATCGTGGCCCGCACCCGCGCCGACATCGAGGCCGCGGCCGGGGAAATCCACAAGGTCGCCGGCGTCCGGGTGACGCCCGTGGCGGCGGACATCAACACCGACGAGGGACGGGCCCGGGTCCTGCAGGCCTGCCCGGAACCTGACATCCTTGTCAACAACTCGGGCGGACCGCCCACCGGCAACTTCCGCGACTGGGATCGTGAAATCTGGCTGGCCGCCCTCAACAACAACATGCTGGGCGCCGTCTTTATGATCAAGGACACGGTGGACGGCATGATTGCCCGCAAGTTCGGGCGGATCATCAATATCACTTCGAGCGCGGTAAAAGCCCCCATCGGCATTCTGGGACTTTCCAACAGCGCCCGGTCCGGACTGACCGGTTTCGTGGCCGGGGTCTCCCGGGAAGTGGCCAAATACAATGTGACCATCAACAATATACTGCCCGGCGATTTCGATACCCTGCGTCATGAGTCCAACACCCGGGAAATGGCCAGGGCACAGAAAAAGACCTATGAGGAGATGCAGGCCGTCCGAATCGGCCAAATTGCGGTCGGCCGCTACGGCGCTCCGTCCGAACTGGGGGACTACTGCGCCTTTCTGTGCAGCGCCCGGGCCGGGTTCATCACCGGCCAGAACCTGCTCATCGACGGTGGGAAATACCCCGGCACCTTTTAACCTGCTGCTTTCTTGAAAATCGAATAAATTCGACGATAAGACCCTGTTTGCGGGACCCGTCGATGCGGGTTCAATTTTGAGTGACAGAAAAACTTAAGGGGGCAGTTGTCGCTTCGGAAATTTTTGCGCCAACGTCCCCCTGTCCCAAGAATTAACGGTCTGAACACACCGGAGGGTGCGTTCAGACCGTACTTTCTTTTTACGACAGCGACTGCCTAAACCGGATATTTGACGAAGTGCAATCGTTCATTTGCAAGGCACTCCGGGGTGCAGCTGTACTTCGAGTACCGCAAGCCCCGGATAACATAGCAAATGGGCGAATGCGCTTCGCCCGGAGGGTGAATATTTTTCAGGTATTTGTGTTTTTTCAAATGAGGTAACAATGTGTCCCTTTTTATTATGATCTTTTAAATACCCCATCCGCTTGCGGTGGGGTAAACAATTGGAAGAGGGGTTGGGGGGAAACTACGTGTCCCCCCGTTATAGATCAGATATTAATCCGTTTTGATACCCCGCCCGCTTGCGGCGGGGAGCTTCATTTGCCCATATTTGTGTCCAAGCGACCATTATCATGATCTTTTTTAAAGCCTGCTGAAAAATTTTCATGAAATAACCGGGCTAAACCGGCGTGACCCGAAGCTTGGTCACCGGGTAGGCGTGGATTTTCTTGAGCCCGTCCCTGGTGAAGTAGCAGGTCGTGCCCACCCACAGGCCCTTTTTGGTGCCGGGGATTACCGGAAATGCGACGATGGTCACGCTCTGGCCGGGCTGGTACACCCAGTCCAGATCCTTCTGGGTAATGCGGCTTGGAATCTTGGGGTCCGCGACCACCCCGGCATGCGGGCGATGGTTGTAGGTACTCCAGCCGCTGAGCAGGGGCAGGCCGGTGATATACCCGGCTTTCCGGAACGGCTCCACCCATTTGTCAATGTCCCTGCCGCACATGCCGGGCTTGATTTCGGCGATCGCCTTGTCGTGCACGGCGACCGCTGTCTCGAACATCTTGCGGTATTCCGGGGTCGGTTCGCCGATGAAATAGCAGCCCCAGATCTTGCCGAAATACAGGCCGTAGCCGAGGGTAACCTCGGTGGTCACGACCTCGCCGGCCTTGAGGTGGCGGTGAGTGGGAAAGAAGTCGGGATAGAATCGATCCGGATTCGTCATCGAAGTCGAGCCGATATGCGAGAAGGGGTAGCGGCCGCCGAAGCGGTTGGCCACGCCGTCCAGAATGTTGCGCAGGTCGGAGTGGCGGACGCCCGGTTTGCTGGCGAGAAAAATTTCCTCGTGGCCGATGTCGCAGAGCGCGCCGGCCTGGTCCAGGCGGGCCAGTTCCTCGTCGCTCTTCATCAGACGGAAGTCTTCGTACCAGTCGGTGACCGTTTCGAAGGTGGCGTTGGGAAACGTCTTGGTCAGATGAACGTGATGCTCATGGGGCAGGGTGATCGTCCACCAGCTGGGCAGCGGCCCGACGATACCGATCCGGCCTTTTTCCAGTGTTAACTCCTTGAGCCGTTCGCCGACTGCCGTGATCAGATCGAATCCGCCGACCCGCACATCTTCGATGGCCCCGCATTCCTTCGCATTGTCGGCGTGAAGGGCGAACGACACGAACAGCGACGGCGCCTCCACCAGCGGTAGCACGACATAACTGTGGGGGATGGCGGTATAATTGGCCAGATACTGGGCGTTGACCTGGCCCGTATCCGTGCCGCCCCAATGGTAGGCCCCGTAAACGACCAGGCAATCGAGACCTTTCTCTTTCATCCCGGCCCGGATCGTCCTGAACCGGTTCTCGTATTCCTGTTTGGAAAACGGCGGAAAAAAATCGTTTGGCATCAACATGGGTCTTCTCCTTTCATCGATTAATATTGATGATGATCGATAAAAACTCTTTTCAGAAAGCGGATGCAGCGAATGAATTGTGATTGTGCCGGAAATTGTGTGGACCGCAACATAGGGAAATCACCGGTTACGGTTAAATTTGGTTTTTGACTATCACCGGCGCGTGGGATTGTCAAACCTATTCTTTTACAGGTTTCTGCCCAACCTCATAAATTTACAGGCATTTCGGGCAAAAGTGCCCCTTGGGATCTCAATGGAATAGCTGTTACACGGGAACTTGAGGGTCGCATCTTACGAAGCTTTCAAGATTCATATCGATTGCCGGGAACTTTCTGCCCCAACGTCCCGCCTTTTAAGTGTCCATGTTTAAGACGGGCCGTTTTTAATCAATGAGCAACAGCCCGTTGATTCTTGATTAAACCGCCCCTGTTTTTCTTTTTATGACGCTTTTTTTTGCCTTTTCAATTTCATTTTGTTTACGATCAATCGCGCCACTCCCCGCCCCGGCGGGTGCAACCCCCTTGCACCCACTATCGGGGACAGGGATTTATATTATATCTTTTGAATCGCCGCCTTAACCCTTTCCGGCGTCATGGGGAGCTGGAAAAGTTTGGCGCCGGTGGCATCATGAATGGCCGTGGCAATGACCCCGCCCATACAAACGATGGCGGGTTCTCCGCCGCCCTGGGGCGCGAGATCGTTGTTTTCCACTAGGACCGTTTCAATTTTCGGCAGCCAGGAAAAACGCGGTATTTCGTAGGTGTCGAAATTAAGGTCGTCCATCTTGCCGTTTTTAAAATGTATTTCCTCAGTAAGGCAATACCCCAGGCCCATGGTGATACACCCCTCCATCTGCAGCTGCGCGCCCTGGGGATTCACCACAAAGCCCATGTCCTGGGCGCAGACGACACGGTTGACCTTCACCTTGCCGGAACCTTTATCGACTTCGACTTCCGCCATCAGGGCCACGTAAGTTCCCGCATCGATGCCGCAGGCAATGCCGAAACCGCGGCCGCTGGGCGCTTTTGCCGATTTCCATCCGAATTTCTTTGCGGCGGCGTTAAGAACACCGATCATTCTGCTGTCCTTTAAATTTCTTAACCGGAACTCGAGGGGATCGATCCCTGCCCGGGCCGCCATGAGGTCGATATTCAATTCGCGGGCATAGGTATTGGTATTATTGCCCGGCGCCCGCCAGGCTCCGACGCCGAAGGGATGGCTTTTCGCGGCGCTTCCGCCCGTTCCGCCGTGGGTTGCTTCAAGGTGGTGGGGAATGTCGTAAAACTGTTCGGCGCCTCTGCTGCCGGCGTAATAAACGTGATAATCCCACAGGACAATCTTCCCCGCGCTGTTGAGGCCTGATTTTATTTTGACAATTGCCGCCGGTCTCAACCGGTCATAAAAAAACTCTTCGGCGCGGCTATAGGCCAATTGAACGGGCCGACCGGACAGTCTGGCCAGACGCACCACTTCGACGGCCTGCTGATTCGTGCTTTTGCCGCCGAAACCCGCCCCCACGTAAGGGGTGATGACGCGGACATTTTTAATCGGTATATTCAACTTTTCAGAGATCATCTGCTGATCCCTGAAAGGCGCCTGGGTCGATACCCACACGGTGACCTTACTGCCTTCAAATCTGGCGGTTGCCGTATGGGGCTCGATGGTGGCGTGGGCCACATAGCTGTTCAGGTATGTTTCTTCAATGATGGTGCCGGCAAGGCTTTGTCCGGTTTGAAGGTTTCCGCCTTCGGAGGCGATTTCCGGATCCGGCACCTTCCGCATCAGGTGTTCGAAAATATTTTTATCGTCGACACCGGTATCCGGCTGGCTGTATTGCGCCTCTATTTTGTCGAGTGCGGCCTCGGCTTCATCAGGCAATTCATGTAAAACCGCGATGAGATCATTGTCGCGGACGACCTGCACGCCGCTCATTTTCTCGGCGGCGGATGTGTCGACCTTGAGCAATTTGGCCCCGTGGGCCGGTGGGCGCAGAATCCTGGCATAAACCATTCCGGGCAGGCGGATGTCACCGGTAAAATGGGCTTTGCCGGTAACTTTTTCGTACGAATCCCGGCGCAGAAAAGGTTTGCCCATGACCGTGCATTCAGAAGCTGGCTTTAAGGGCGGTACTTCTTTTAAATACCTTTCGATAATTTTTCCCTTGGTCAGTTGACCGTAGGTTACGCGGCTGATGGGACGGGTTTTGTCGAAGACGACCCCGTCTTTGGTCTGCAACCGCGCCATGGGGACCATCAGATAGTCGGCGGCCAGCTCTTTCAGGACGCCCCTGGCTTCCACGGCCGCCTCTCTGAGGAGCGGTCCGAATTCGCGAATGCTACGTGAACCCACCGTTGCGCTGTCCCAGGCACAAAGATCCGTATCGCCCATGATGATATCGACGGCATCATAAGATACATCCATCTCTTCGGCCAGCATTTGCGGCAAAGCGGTCATGGCGCCCTGGCCCATTTCGATCTTCCCCGAAAGGCACGAGACCCGCCCGTCGGCTCCGATTCTCAAAAAGGCATTGAAATCCGTAGGGACATTTTCCCTGCGTTTCATCCGGGCCCATGCGCTCGGGTCCCCGACGGTAAAATAGACAATGATTCCCCCGCCCAAAACGCCCATGCGCTTAAGAAACTGCCGGCGGGTCACCGGAAGCGAGAAGGGGATCACGGCGTCCATGTTTTCACGCGGTTTGTTTTCCGGCATCATGACGTTCCTCCTTTCATTTCTTCGGCAGCGGTTTCGATGGCCTCGATAATTCTGGTATGCGCTCCGCAGCGGCATAAATTCTCATCCATGCCTTTAATGATGTCGTCCCGGGATATTCCGGGCTTTCCCGCCAGAAGGCTGTAGGCTTTGAGGATCATCCCCGGCGTGCAGTATCCGCATTGCAGGGCATCGTGCTTGATAAACGCTTTCTGCAGCGGATGCAGCGATCCGTTTTTCTCCAGTCCTTCAATGGTGAGAACTTCCGCCCCGTTGACCTCCCGTACCGGCGTCTTGCAGGACAGAACCGCTTCGTTGTTGACCAGAACCGTGCAAGCCCCGCACAGTGCTTCACCGCAGCCGTATTTGAGCCCGGTAACACCCAGGTCGGTCCGAAGAACCCACAGCAACATCCGGTCGCCCTCTACGGTGATGTCCACGGGCCGATCATTCAGTTTGAAACGGATGCTTTCTTTCATATTCATCCTCCTTTTTTTCGGGCATAAACATAAAAAACGACAGACAACATCCTGGACAAGAGACAGGTTAAGCGGTCAAGCGTCGGCAGAATCAAACCTCGATAGATCTGATCCTTCCTGAATTATCTTAATGGTCGTTCACAGGGACGATGCGGCTGATCTCCGGATCGCCGTCGGCCAGGCGGACGAAAATGGCCTTTAGCCAGCCGGGTTCCTCGGACGGAAAATCTTCCCGGAAATGAGATCCGCGGCTTTCGGTCCGCGACAGGGCCGAAAGGACAATGGCCTTAGCGCTCAGGGCCGCGTTTTTCAGTTCCAGAAGCCGGCACAGCTCCAGCGGGGACCGCGCTGAGAGCCCTTTCAGTTTGTATAACATATCATCGATCACGGCCAGGGCTTCGTTCAGGGTATTGCCGTTTCGGATAATACCGGCCTTATGCCACATGACCTGTTTGAGCTTTCCGGTGAGCGCGCCAAGGTTTACGCTGCCCTTGAAGCCGGGATCCACGGCCCGCAGCAGTCTTTGCATGGCGGCTTCGGCCGGTTCCCGCACATCGTTTCCCGGCGGCCGGGAAGCGGCATGTTCCAGCGCGGAGAGGGCAGCCAGCTCGCCGAACACCAGCCCTTCGGACAGGGCGTTACCGCCCATGCGATTGGCTCCGTGAATCCCGCCCACAACCTCACCTGCCGCAAACAGACCCTTAAGACCGGTGCGTCCGCCGGCATCGATAACCATCCCGCCCATGGTATGATGGCAGGCCGGCGTGATCTTTATCGGTTCGGTATCGTATGCAATCTTTTTTCGAAAGCGGACCTTGAGGTCTTCGCTTAGGGGCATCTGCGACTCATCCGTTCCCCTTACGTCCAGCAGCAGCGCGTCGTCGACCCCGTTTCCCATGGCGATTTCTCGAAAAAGGGCCTGGGACAGGCCGTCCCGGCAGACGATGACAATGGGTTTGAGGTGGAGCGCGTATTTTTCCTTGATGTCTTCGCCCTGCCGGTTGACGATCCTTCCCAGATCGCCGAAAAAAGCCGGCAGGATCATATGGCAGCGGCCGCCCCCGGCGTAAACCAGCGGGTAAAACTGCACGAACTCCATGTCCCGGAGTTCCAGGCCGGCCTCCAGGGCCAGGGCGTAACCGTCTCCGGTTGTTCCCGGGGCGTTGTCGTTCCGGGCGTAGATAAACCCGGCCCCGCCGGTTGCCAGCACCACCGCCCCGGACCGGAAAGCATAAAATTCACCGGTCCGTTTATGAAACCCGACCGCCCCCAGACAGGCGGAACCGTCCGTCAATAAATCCGTAATCATCACGTTTTCAACAAGGTCCACGCCGGTCTCCCGGCAGGCCTTGACCAGCACCCTCGAAAGGTTCGGGCCACCCAAGAGCGCATCGGTGCGAAAGTAAAATCCGGTTTTATGAAATTGTCCGGACAGCCCTCTTTGGTTAAGCGCTTTGATTTTTTCGGGTGCCAGCTTCACGAAACATTCGACCAGGGCCCGGTCGTTGAGCATCCTGCCGCTTTCCATGGTTTTGTGGAGATGCTCTTTGGCGCTGAATTGGCCGGAGGCGTGGGTGAATGCGCCACCGGCCAGGATCGTGTTGTTGGCTTTGCCGATGGGAGATTTCGAGACCAGGAGCGGTTTTCTCCCGTTGGCCGCGACGGTCAGGGCCGCCTGGAGACCGGCGATTCCGCTTCCGATGATAAGGACATCCGTGTCGATGATCGTTAGGCTGTTTTTCATGTAATCTCCATCATATTATCAAGTGTGTGACCAGAATGAGGCGCGCGAATAAGTAAATAATCCTTTTTGAGAATAATCTTTTTTAACCGACATTGCCGGCTGACGATGCTTCAATCTGTCCGCCCTGTGAAATGAGAAGTCAATTTTGCCAGAGGGGCATCCTCGACTTTTGCAACTACAGGGTTAAAAGGGCCCTGGCAATAATACCGGCGGTTTTAACGGCGTTTTCCCGGGAATCCCGAAACCCCTGCTCTTTGATTTCGAGTTGGATCGATTCTGCCTGATCGAAGCCATACCCCTGCTGGACAAACCATTGATTAAAGCGTTTTGAGTCCCGACCGCGATAGTTTATGCCCTCTTTACGGGTAAGGAGGGTGGTCATGCCGCCGGCTGTGAGCTGATCCCTGAACGTCTCCACGGTTTCCTGCCGGGCGCTGAAACGGTCCCAGGTTTCGCCGGTCTTGGGATCCGCTCCCTGGCCGTAGCCGATAAACGCATCTATCTTTTCAGGCCCCCCGGCGAACAGCCCCTGGTCGATATGCTCCCGACCGTGGGAAACTGCCTTGTCGTCCGCAATCCCGTGCACCCAGACAATGACAGTCTTAGTGCTGCTTTTTACGATTTCCGCGATTCGATCAAAATATTCCGGAACTTTTCCGGCATGATCGATCCTGAAAAGATCGAGGTGGTAATTTTCTAAGCTTTTTTTAATGTCCCCTTTGGGCTTGAAAAAGCGGTCATTGATGACGGCGGTGCAACCGAGCGCGCGCTGAATTTCCGCGGCAATAATGCCTGTCCGCACGTCGTTTTGATATTCACCGTCGATGACGGGACCGTGGGGCGCCACAATCAGGATGTCGGTCGAACCCGGTATGAATCGTATTCCGCTGGGTCTTTCTGCCATTCTATTTCCGTTTTGTTTATAATCCCGGGGAAGTTGTTTAGAAGTCATTTCAAAACCCCGTCTGAGGCCTGATAGCTGCGTTGTCCCGCCCCTAAGCGGGACGCCTTGCTCTCAGACCTGATTCGAGGTTTTGAAATGACTTCTACAAATTGTACGGATGATAACCGCCTTTATCCCGTATGGGTCTATGCGAATATGAATACTTTAGCCTTTTTGCTCCGATTCTTTCTCCAGTTGATGACAGACCGACTATGGATTGTTGCGATTCAAATCACCATAAATCATCCTGTAATTATCAATTCGGCATTTCAATAACAATAAAAATGTTTATTGTGAATAGATGAACATCAAAACACCTTCCGGCCCATGTGGTGAACCGGGGTTTGTGAGCGAATAGTACCTTCGTATAATGATCCGCCTTTATGCCCGGCGGCTGGGGAACGCTAATGGGCCTATAAACTGATGGGCCACAACGGTTTAAGGGGACTGCGCCCGCTGTTGCGGTCCAACTTTTGACCTTTAGTCCTTTTTAGACTATACCAAAAAGGAAAACATGCCCACAAGGGCACAACAACCAGGAGCAGTTCACTTGTCTAAATGCGCATCAAGACAACCCTATGGAGGCGAGACATGAGAGTAGGCAGCGGCGATTTTATCTATGAGGTCATTCACAACTGGGGTCAGTTGCCGGCAGGCTGGTCGTTGGGAAGCGTGCCGAACGGGGCTTGCGATTCCCAGGGCAGGGTCTATGTATTCACTAGAAGCGAGCATCCTGTGCTTGTCTTTGATCCGGATGGACATTTTCTTGGTTCTTGGGGCGAGGGCGTGTTCAGTCGTCCGCACGGTATTCTGATCACGCCGGATGACATTGCCTACTGCACAGACGACAAGGATCATACGGTCCGCAAATGCACCCTGGACGGCAAGATGCTGATGACCCTGGGATCGAAGGACCAGCCTACCGACACCGGCTACGACGGGAAAAACTGGCGCACGATAAAGAAAAGCGGCCCGCCCTTTCACAGGCCGACCAACCTCGCCCTTTCGCCCGAGGGTGATATGTATGTGAGCGATGGCTACGGCA
>Ga0180009_10008338_pt1 | contig 10298 bp, 12 predicted proteins | sample OS_PC_MetaG_FD_123537 | JGI IMG/M metagenome (GOLD analysis project Ga0180009, IMG submission 123537) | Groundwater microbial communities from the Aspo Hard Rock Laboratory (HRL) deep subsurface site, Sweden - OS_PC_MetaG | ecosystem: Environmental > Aquatic > Deep subsurface > Groundwater... | reverse complement strand
GCCGAGGGTCCCGCTTCCGTGGCGGCCGTCCCGGGGCATGAGCAGGCTTTTCCACACGTCGGCCAGGGGCCCGGCGTCGTGGATCTCGTGGGCCAGGATCTCGCAGGCCCACCGGGTCTGGTCCCCGCGGGCGAATGTCCATGTGTCCCGGTCCGCTATGAAGCGCACGGCGTCCGGGGCCGGGTCGTTGGGGAAGCAAAAATGCCAGGTGAGGAGGCACGCCGCGTCCGCGATGTCCCGGACGCCCTTGAGGTCTGCAAACTCCCCGGCCGCCTCGATGGCCGTCTTGTGGTGGTCTATCCACACCAGGTTGTTCCCCACCACCGACCGGAGCTTGGCCATGACCAGGGGCTCGAATGAGAAGTCCAGCAGCCAGCACTCGTCCCGGTCGTGTTTGAACCAGTTCTCGTCAAAGGCCATCCACTCCATGGGCCGGCCGTGGTCCATGGGCACGAAAGAGCAGCTCACGCCGTGGGCGCGGGCGTGTTTCAGGGCAATGGCCGCCGCGCAGATCCCGTCCAGGTCCTCGTGATAGATGATGGTGCGCCTCATAGGTCCCCCTCTTTGATTTCGTTAAAGACGCCCTTGGCGGTCACAAAAAGACCCACCAGAGCCAGGCACCCGATCACGGCCAGCCCGATCAGGGCTTTCTCGTGATGGGCTCCCAGCCAGTTGCAGAAGTCCGCGAACCATTGCATTTCCATCAGGTCCCTCCCTTGGTTTGTTTCTCGGTCCTGTCCAGATACTCCCGCAGGCGCAACACTTCTTCCACGAGCGCGTCGGACAGAGTGCGGCAGGCTTTGGCTTCGGCGTGGGTGATCTTCCCGTCCTCCAGGGCATCGCCCAGGCATGACACGGCCGTGCCAAAGGATTTGGACGTGGAGGCCACCATTTTAATAAAGGGGATGGGGTTACAGGGTTCGGCCCGGGGAACCTCGAAGCATAGCAGGCCGAACATCCGGCAGATCGCGCGGAGGGGGGCCATGTCCCCGGTCCTGGCCATGATGGCGAGGGCCGTGGACAGGCCCAGCTTGTAGTGGGGCTGCCGGGCCAGTTCGTTTCGGAGAGTCGAGTAGGGCTTGTCAATGTCGCCGGCCAGGGCCTTGCACCCGAACACCTTGGCGGCCACGTCGAGCAGGTCGTAAACTTCGTCCATGCCTTCCAGGTTGGCATGTTCCATGGGCGGACCTTTCCCTTTAAGAATAACTCCTTGAAACTCTTATTGTTTCTTGATTTCTGCCTGTGTAGCCTGTAACAGGTGGATAACAGGTTGCGGTGATCGCTATATATTGGGGGTTGATTTGCGCATGCCACAACATATTGTACATCAGAAAGCCTCGCTTTGGTCGGTGGCCACGCCGTTGATCTGGCATGGCAGTTGGCCGCGCATGAAGATCACCCTTTTCAGGGCCACCTCGATGGCCTCGGGGTCCCTCTCCATCCACAGAAGCGGGTCAGTGCCCGTGGCTCTGGCCAGGTTTTTGGCAGAAGTAAGGCCGGCTTTCTTTTTCCCATTGAGGATTCTGGACAAAAAGGCAGGGTCCACACGAGCACATTTGGCGATACAACTTTGGAGGCCGCGTTCCATGGCCGGGATGATTGCCTATTGTGCTGTCATTGTCAAGCTAAAATTGACCACTGGACAATTTTAAAGGGTTTTGATATTTGGCGAAACCTTTATAATGTTGTCCAGTGGTCAACAAACCAGGGGGATAATTGACCACTGGACAACTTTGTGGAGCCAGGGGCCCACTAAAAATGTTTCAGGAATTGTCCACTGGACAACAAATGACCCGGCCGAGCCGGGAAAAGAGGGATGTCGTGCCCCCGACATCAGACCATGAAAAATTTCGCGCGGCATTGAAACACATCCTCTATGGAGATCCCAGGATCAACCAGAAAGTCCTTGCCGCGCAGGCAGGAATATCCCCGGCGTACCTAAGTCGCATCCTCTCCAACCCGGGAAAAGGCAGTATAAGGGCATACCAGAAGATCGCCCGGGCGGTCGGATATTCCCTGGGGGACCTTCTCCAACTCGGCGCACGGGTCTTAGGGGAAGGGCATCTGGGCATCAACGGGGACCATGCGCTGGGCGCGGAAAGATACGCCTGGTTCGTGGGCATCACCAGTATCCTAACCAGCCTGTTCCTGGTCGTGTGCCTCTACACCATCTGGAGGTTCACCGGCCGGCGGCCTCCCGGCGGCCCAGGGCCGCCGCGATCACCAGCTTCTCGGCCGCGGCCAGAAATCCCAGATCCATAGGGGACCCCTTTCCAGGCTCGGCCGGGCCCGTCCTGGCCTGGTCAAAGGCTTCCTCGGCGTCCAGCACGGCTTCCACAAACGTGTCCGGGATCTCCACCGGAGCTTCCGCGGTCATGATCCGCTCCGCCATGTCGCACAGGATACTATCCGCCTCCTCGTACACGCTCCGGCTCATGTCCTCTTACCTCCCCTTCTCTGTCAGAAGCCGCGTCTTGTCCGAGCTGCTCTTGGAACTGCCAAAAAAGAAATTGAGCACGGTCCCGAACCCCGTGGACAGGGCACCGAACAGCATCATCACCGCGTTGCCGGAGCCCTCGGGCAACGGCCACCGCATGAGCACCACGCATAGAATCGTGAAGCCCACCACCACCAGGCCGGCCAGCAGATACATGAACTGGTCCCTGGAACCCGTGGCCTGCACGTTCTTGATGTCCCGGTCCCGGGCCCCGGCCACGTCCCCAAGGTACGCCTTGTCCGTGGCCAGCTCCGTCGCGCGGGCATCGGCTTGATCCTGGAGCTGTAGCCGCATTGCCTCAATCCGGAGCTTCTCCAACTCCACCCGGTGTTCCAACTCGAATTGCCGGAGCTTGAGCGCAGCCTCCGGGTCCCCCTGGATGGCCTGGAGCACCTGCTCCGGATCATCCCCCGTGCCGAACAGGCTGGCCACCAGGCCGCCAGCCGTGGCGCCAACCGGCCCGCCAAGAAGCCCGCCCAGGATGGGCGCGCCGGCCTGAACCACTTTTTTACCAACCGCTTTCCAGTCCATAAAACCTCCTTTTTAAGCTGCCAGGGCCCTTGCCAGGGCCCTCCAGCCGTAGTGATATTTGCCAAACTTATCCCGGACCCAGTACACCCGGGTTTCGGGGTTGCGGAGATCCACGTGCCATCCGGGGTTATCCCAGAACGGGTAATATCCGAACCCGCCGAACGCGGGGACCGCGGACAGGATCAAAAATTCCTCCAGGGGCGTCAGGCCCTCGGCAAAATGGAAGTCCACGGCCCTGGCAGGGTCCTCGTAATGGAGGCTCGTGGAGGAGTGCCCGTCCGCAGGGTCAAAGGCCACATGGATATGAGCCGGGACCCCCGACAGGCTCCGGGCCAGGTCCATACCGCGAACCAGGTCCGGGTCCACCTTGTCCGGGTCTTTTTGCCATTCGTGGCGTCCGAAGTGCCGGACGGTTTTCCAATCAACGCCCATGGCCACGGAAGACCTCATTTCTGCGTCTCCATTTTCCCCTTGATAAATGCCGTGTCCCGCCTCATATCGTCAACACTGTCAAAGAGCCGGCGCAGATCCCCTTTGATGTCTTTCACTCCTTCCTGAACCCCGGCGATGGCGTGGGCCGACAGGACAACTGTTTCATGGCATTTATGGTCAGGACAGTGGCTCTTTTCGTCACCGTCATTGCCATTGCGGCGGGTCTGGATGTACCACCTGATGCCCTTCGGAATACCCCAAATGCCAATGAGCGCCCCAACGAGAGCATCCATGCCAATCCGAACGTGTTCAGGTGTGATTTCCATTGCCATCCTTCCTAAAGAATCTGAGAGCACATCGCGTTACCGGACGGACACACCGGCCGGCCGGACAGCTCCGTTTCACGGGTTATCCAGTTGCATTTAACCGCGCCGGTCCCGCCCGCTAACTGGTATGCTAAAAAACCGAGATCAATGTAGGCAGCAGACGTTGTATATGGCGATCCAGGCTCGGCAAGCAATATCCAGTTAGCTTCACCACATTCCGTGCTGTAGTAGCAGTCAAAGGTTCCATCATCCGCGCGCACGATACGCAAATTTAGGATTGACTGATGGCCTATTCTGGCAACGGTGCCGTAATCTCCGGAGCCACCGACCATATCCTTGCGTCGTATGTTATAATAGCCGCCCGATTCAAAATAATTTATTGTGCAGCTATTTGTAAATGCTTCCGCACCACCAGATGCCGCATAATCGGGAGTAACATAAAAATAGAACCCATCACCTTCTGGCAGCACGGCATCCAGATTCATTTCAGCCCTCACATCGAACTCGACACTCATCAACCCGTCAACCTGAACAGCATAAGGAAATGACACGCCAGCAGCCCAATTCAAATTGAGACACCCATTGGATTGCGTGACGCTGCCGCCAACACCCGCACCCACGGTCCACTTGGGGTCTATGGAGGCGTCGTCGAACAGGTCGGTGATTACCGGGTCGGCAAATGTAACAGTAAGTGTTGGGTCTTTGTCGGTCCCGGCTTGCTCCGAAAAATATATCCAGGCTCCGCAGTTAAGCCCGTTAAAGGTGTTGTCGTAATCTTCGCCTGAAATCATCATGAGCCGGGCCGCGCCACCGAGGTCTGCCTGAATAATGGCGGCAGGGATGGTGAACGTATTCAGGCCGTTATCGTTCCAATTGGCGTTAAGGATTCTGTCAAGCTCCACCGCCAAGTCCACGGAGCCGTCAGCAAAGGCATCGTAATCAGTGTATGTTATCGGGTTCGATTGAGAGCCCGCGAGCATTACAATGTCTGTATAGTTCTGCCCATTGACGTGCCCGGTCACGCCAAACGTGGCGGATACCACGGTAAACCCGGCGTAGGCCGTCAAATCGAACTCAAAAAAGCTCCGGCGAAACCAATAGCTTGTGTAGATCACACCGACTGCGTTTTCAAAGGGGTCAGTTCGGCCCAAGAGATCACCGATTTCCTTCTCGCGGGCGGCCTTGAACCAATCCCCAGGCCATGTTCCGGTGGTTCTTATCCAGCCGTCGGAAGCCGGGTAGAGCGTGACCTCCCAGGAGGCATGGGCTTTTGGGCAGGCAAACGACAAAAGGCTGATTGCCAGAATCAGGGCCAGCACCGCCAGGAATTGAAATTTGTGTTTGAACATCTGTCTGGCCTCCTAATAAATCGTGATAAATACGGAGCCGGTTGCCGCAGGTGTGCTGAAAGTGATTTCCAGGTATGGGTCATATTCTGGTTCAGTATCCCAATCAGAAAAGTATGCCCCGTTGTTATCATCTGCGACATCAGGTTGGACGTTCTTATAATCATTATCAAGGTCGCGCATCATCACGGCTATTGTTCCACCGAGTCCGTTTTGTATGTCCGTGATTCCTTGACTGTTGACAGCAACCTGATTCCACCCCGTTGTCCACGGGCTTACATTGCCCCATGTTCCAGTATTTAGGTTAGCTACGGCGTCATAATCACCAACGGCAATAGGAGCCGTAGCATTTGAGAGTTGAAACATTGCGTTGGCAGAGGCATTGACGTACCCATGAACATTGATCGTGGCGCTCTCCACCGTCCCCGACAACGCGGCCGTGTCGAAGAAAAAAAGCAGGCGAGAAATAAAGAATGTTGCAACAACCCGCTTGGCGTACCAAATGTTATTGTGCCTTTCAATCGTATTTCCAACAGCACTTGCGTTAATGCTATTACGTACACTCAACCAAGAATTACTGCTCAGATAGCAATACCCATCACTTTTTTCGCTGTACACCATGTCCACGTCCAGGAAAAAGGTCTTAGGCATGGCCAACTTATCGAGATCGGCCTGGCTTTTCGTGTACCGCCACCGTCCACCGCCCAGGTCGGTGAGGGTGTGTTCCCCCAGAGGCGCGCCCACAAGCTGGTTCCCGTCCATGTCACAGATTTTGGGCCGGTCGATTCCCACGAACCATGAGCCGTCTGGAAACCGGAACACAAGATGGTCCTTGAGCGGTGTCTCAGTAACCCCAGGGGATGCCTGGAACAGGAAAACGGCCTTGTAGCTCCTTACCGCGTCCGTGGCCGGAATCATGATTTTGGACCCTCCGGAACGGGTCTGGACCATGACGCCACCCATGTTTACCATTCCCGTGGCCGCATCCTGGGGGGCCGTGAGTACCACAGGGACAACGGCCCCGTTGATGGTCAGGGACTCCAGAGAGATCAACAGGGTTTCCAGTCGCCCGGCGTCCGCGCGGATAACCATGAACCCGGCCTTATCGCCGTCCTTCCGAAATTCCAGGGGCCGGACGCTTTTGGTTTTTTTGACGTAAGTGGCGCTGGTACTGTCCGCGGCCGTCATATCTATGGCCCGGAAAACGCCCTGCTCATCCCTGTAATACTTCGGGCCGGGATACACCCGAAACTTGCGCTCGTGCTCGCTGCCCACCTGCTCGACGTTCTCCGAGATGGGTACCACGGCAAGTTCTTCGCCGCGGACAATAATGGCGTCCTCGCACCGTCCACACCCGGCCAGGGCCAGCCGCCAGAGGGCAAGTGCGGCCAAAAACGCGGCCGTGCTGATACATCGCTTGCGAAGCATCGCCACCTCCACTACTGTTGTTTCCTCACCGGCAGAGACACCCCAAAGCCCGACACGCCCACGCCTATGCCGTCGGCGTCAATGCAGACCCAACAGCCTTCCGTCAGGGTGTAATGGTCCCCAATGGCCGGGGCTGTCGTGGCCGTGATGCTCGACCGCTCGTTCACGTCAATGGTGAAGGCCGTCGAGAGCATATCCCAATCGTTCTCCCCGTCCCGCTCCCGCCGGATTTGGAGAGTGACCACCCCATCGGAACTCGGCGTATAGACGTAAGCCTCCGGTTCGGCCACCTGGGGCAAACTCACAAGTTCCCACGTGCCGATATAGGGGAAGGGCGCGCACAGGAGCCCGTCATTCCCCGTCAGGGCCGTGGAAGTCCCGGCTTGGATCATGAAAACCCTGATCTTGTAAGCCGGGTCCAGGCCGCGCCACGGGCCGGAGTCCCAGGCGAGGGCGGGGGAGGATGCCAGGAGAAACAGGGCCAGGACTGCGGGGATAAGTCGTTTCATGGTGGCGTCCTCCCTATCGGATCCCGGGAACCAGGGTCCACGTGGTGATCTCGCTGACCCCGCCCGTTTCCGCAATGACGAATTTGATGTAGTTGCAGAAGTCCGGCGCGAACTCCGTGCTCACGGTCCCGTCGGCCGCAAGGATTCCGGTAAAAATCGTGCCGCCTCCCAGGGGCGTCGTGAACGTCGAATTGTCGTTGGACACCAGGTAGCTCACCGTGGCTGTCCCGCTCCCCGTGTGCCCGTACTGGAGCGAAAAAAACCCGGCCGCATAGTGCACGTCATAGGAGGCCGTGGTGTACGACCCGCTCGCGGCTATGACCGCCGCGCTGTCAATGGTCGTGTACCATCCCGATTTTCCGTCCGGCCTGTCCACGGCCAGGGCCGGGGCGGCCAGCACGATCATGCCAAGAAACAGAACCAGAGCCCAAAGAGCCTTTTTCATTGTCTTGCCTCCTCCATGGTGGTGAGTTTTCTCGCGTTCATGCGCTTCATGCGTTGACGTTCCTTTTTCCGTGCCGAGCTGACGATCTTCCCCACCAGCTCGGACCGGTCCTCGGGTCCCAGGTTGTCCCACCGCGGGCCGTGCACCAGTGTCTTGAGCTTGGGCGCGGCCCTCCGGGAGCTGGCATCCACGTATTTCCGGTACATTTCCTCCGGGAGTTTCACCGGCACACCGTTCAGGTGGAAGGTGCGCGACGGCTGGCCCATGCTCAACGCCCCCGCGTCATGGAGGGCGTCCAGCTCCCGGGCCACGTCCTCTGGTATCTCGCCCCGGGACACGGGCAGGGTTTCCCTGGGCTTGTAGGCCGTGGACACGGCAACGCCCGCGCTCCTCAACAGGGCCGTGAGCCCGTCGGCCTCGCCCATGAAATAGGCGATGGCCTCTCCGACCTGGATGGGCTGCATGTTGATGATCTGCTCCGTGAGAGTGGAGGGGAGCCGGTCCAGCTCGCCGGCCTCTTTATCGTAAGGGCTTTTCTTCACCAGCTTGCCGGTGGTCGCAAGCTCCTTGGCACCGGTATAGGGCCGGTCCCGCCAGTCCGAGCCCGTGACCAGGGCGCTGGCCGCGCGCACCGCCGGGGACCCCTTGTGCTTGATCAGGGTCCACGGCTCAAAAATTTTGAGCGGATCGAGAAAATGCCCGCCCAGGGAAAGCACCTTCCTGCGGCCCTCGGGCAGGTCGATCCCCAGGGCCCGGTAGATTTTGGACACATCCACGGCCGTCCACCGCTTCCGGGCCAGGTTCTCCGGGGCCACCTGCTCGGCCCAGAACTCCTCGGAGTCGTCGCCGCCGTTCAACAGCATCTGGGTCAGGATCGTGGAGACCGCAATTCTCAAGGCCACCCGGCCCCAGAACGCACGATAAATGCCGTCCATGCCCTGCGGTGGGGGCACGTCTCCCACAGCCCGGGTGATGAGATTGTTCAGGCCCGGGACCATGCCCGTCACGGTCCGGAAGTTGGATTCCGTCCAGTCCGGGGCCAGAAGGACCAGCCTGGCCACCTTCTGGAGGGTGGGGCTCCTGCCCATGCGCTGGAGGTGGAGCCCCCCGAAGTCCGCGTTGATAAGCCGCGACACCCGCTCGGCAACGGCGTTCACGTCCACGGCCGGGCCCCTGCCGGCCCGGTGCTTCTCGTGGGCCTTGCGAAGCTCGTGCACATATTCCACCACGAACGCCTCGGCCTTGAGGCCCGCGAAAAACTTCTTGAACAGGCTGTCCGTGAAATTCTGGCGCCACCGCTCCGCCGCGGCAACTCCCTTGGCCGTTTTCTCCATGCCCAGGTACCGGGCCAGGCGCTCGGCGAACGGGCGGTCCTCGCGCAGGGACGACTCGGCCCAGTCCTGCAATTCCCCCAGGGTCAGCCCATGGCGGATACCCAGGGACAGGATAGGGTGGCGGCCCTCGATCTTGGCCAGGCCCATCTTGTACCCGCGCACCGGGTTCCAGCCGGGCAGCTCCAACCCCCGGTCGGCAAACGCCTTGGGCTTCCGGCCTTTCTTCCACCCGTGATGCACGCCGAAGATCCACGAGCGGCTTCCGGCCATGTGATGGAAAAACGAGGAAAGCAGGATCCAGCCCTTGATCATGGCGTTGAACCGGGCCAGGACCGAAAGGCCCGGGGATTCCCGGAAGATGGTGTCCGCCCGGGTCATGCGGTTGATGATGTCCGCGATCTGGGCCGGGGCGTACAGCACCCGCCTTTCCCACGCCTCGCTCACGTCCTTGGCCGGGCGGTACTCGATGCGGGTGTAACCCTTGTCCTGGGCCCACTCCTCGGCCAGGACCTGGCCCGGGATGGTCTCGTACTCCTCGGTCCACTCGTTCCAGATGTCCTTGTCCCGGAAAACCTTGGAGGGCCGCTCCGCGTCCTGGTCCGCGTACACGGCCCAGGAGTGCTCGATCCTCTGGACCGGGGCCAGGAAGAACCCGCGGCCCGAGTCCGACACGAAAAGGGCCTGGTCGTCGTCGGGCCCCACCTCCACCTGGGCTTTGCCCGCCCACTCCCACACGGCGAACCCGGATGCCTGGAGGGGGGCGTACCCGCTCTTTTTGCTCGTCTCGAACAGCCGGCTGCCGGCCCCGTCCCGGAGGCGGCGGCCGGCCATGACAAAATCCTTGTTGGCCAGGATGGTTTCCAGCTCCTCCATGTATGTTCCGTAGGAGTTGGTGAGCCCGCGGACCCCCAGCTCAAAGCCTTCCATCCACCCGTCCAGGATGGTTTCCAGCGTCCGCTGTTTCCGGGCCGACGTGTGTGTCTTGAACCCGTGGCGCGCCCCGGGCCCGGCGTAGGTCTCGCCCTTCTTGCCCGTGAATTTCCACAGGCGCCGCACGTAGTAGTCCTGGTGGGATGCCACCACCTTGTTGGCCACGGCCACGGTGTAGGCCCGCTCAAACTTCACGCCGATCTCCCGGGCCAGGTCCTTCTCCTGGTCCGTCAGCTCGTCCACCCGTTTCAGGATGGCGAGCTGCTCGCGGATCCGGATTTTCTCCCGGGCGGGCGTGGCCGCGTCGCCCAGCTTCCCGGTGGCCCAGGCCCGGAAGTCCGCGGCCTTGTCCGGCTCGCGCTGGAGGTCCCGCCACACCATGAGGGCCTGGTCCAGAAGGTCCGAGGCGCTGGTGCGCTTGGTGGGGGCGTAGGTCCAGGGCATCTTCACCCGGCGCTTGCTCTCGGGCACCATTTCCTGGAGGCGCTTTTGCAGGTCCATCACGTCCAGGTGGACCCCG
>Ga0180009_10008337_pt1 | contig 10298 bp, 10 predicted proteins | sample OS_PC_MetaG_FD_123537 | JGI IMG/M metagenome (GOLD analysis project Ga0180009, IMG submission 123537) | Groundwater microbial communities from the Aspo Hard Rock Laboratory (HRL) deep subsurface site, Sweden - OS_PC_MetaG | ecosystem: Environmental > Aquatic > Deep subsurface > Groundwater... | reverse complement strand
TGGTGGGTAGCCGTTTATCCATGCATTACCTGGCCGACCTCTCCGAATTCAAACCTGCATTCGCGATTCTGGTGCTGATCATCGCTGCGCAACTTGCGTGGTCCCTGCGCCGGTCCGGCCAATCGACAGGCGCTTCCTCCCGTGCATCTGCCGCCTTCGAAGGTCTGGTACTTCAAGGCGAGCCGACTTGTTCAGTGGGCGTGCAGCGCCGACCCTGGTCGTGGCGTCGCCTTGAATTCGAGTTTGGCGGAGAGGTCTTTGGGTATCGTCCCGCCTCTGCATTTGTGGCCGGATTCAGCATTGCGGCCCTCGCCTCGGCCCTGGGTGTGGGCGGCGGTTTTCTGCTGGTGCCGTTCATGGCCATGGTGCTGCGCCTGCCCATGTTTGTCGTCGCCGGCACCGCCGCACTGGCCATCTTCGTCAGCTCGTCGGCCTCCATTGCCAACTACATGGTCATGGGCGTTCAGCTGAACTGGGGACTGCTGATTCCCATGTTGATAGCCACAATAGCCGGTGCCTTTCTGGGCCCGCATATCAGCCGACATTTCAAGGAAAGTTGGTTGCGGATTTTGTTGGCGAGTGTGTTGCTGGGTATTGGGGTGAAGTATCTTGTTGGGTAACAAGGGACGTGGGTAGGGAAGTTGATGTGGCGAAATGCGTTTTGAAAGCCCGCGACTGTTCCTTGCAAGTCGGTTAACCGGGCATTGCACGTGTCCAGTATCCGGCACATGCTTTCAACGACTCAAACCGATCCTGAAGCAGAAGTTCGGGCGGTTTGTGGCGAACGTCTCTTCGTCGGCCTGACCGGCCGTTGAGAGCTTGCTGCTTGGGCGGCTGCACCTCTTCGCATTGCAGCCGTTTGAACATTCCCAACGAAAAATCAGTGGTGAGAGGACTGAACGGCCGCTTCTCGAAAACCGCTACTCACCCTTTCGACCCACTGCCGCCGGTCGATCGCATAAAGGTTCAAAGGCAGGTATCCAAGAGGAGCAGTCGCTCGGCGCGCCTACTCACTGACAGCAGGTCGGCCAGAGCAGTCCCTCAGACTGACTGTTCAATATGTCCGGTGTTCGGCGCTTACCGGGCAACGTTTGAAATAACCGGCCGCCGGAGCGCGAAGCGCGGAGGGAACCTTTGGCGGCGGCTTTAGCGCTAGCTATGGCCTGCTGTAAGGTAGATAGGACTTGTCTTGCTTCGTCGAGAAATATCTGCCCAGCCCAGGTCAATCGCGTGGTACGTGTCGTACGCTCGAACAATTGCACACCGAGGCGATGCTCCAGATCCTTGATTGCGCGTGAGGGTGGCGATTGCTCTATGTGCAAACGTTGGGCGGCACGAGCGAAATGCAGCTCTTCGGCGACGGCTATAAAGTACCGAAGATGGCGAATTTCCATTTTGTAAGTTCCTTAGCCAAACGCGCAGCAAGCGTCTGTGTGCAACGGCAAGTGATTCCCATAGTTCCATGAAGAGCTTTCAGTCATTTGCATCAAAACGATTTTCGATTGACGGTCACGAATATTCCTTAGCTGAGGCGCTCAATGGCCATGACCGCTCATCCATCGCTCGGCGAGGCCGCCAGCGCCCCAGACAGTCAGCACGCCCAGGCCGATCAGTAGGGCCTGCTGGGCTGTGTGCCCCAGCTCTACCCGCTTATGCAGGCCGGGGATCAGGTCGGCTACCGCCACGTAGATCATGCCCGAGGCGGCTAGGGCCAGCATATAAGGCAGCAGGTTGTGCAGGGGAGTCAGCAGGAAATAGCCCAGCAAAGCGCCCAACAACATGGCCGCGCTGGACAGCAGGTTCAGCATCAGCGCCCGGCCCTTGCTGTAGCCGGAATGGAGCAGGATGAGGAAGTCACCCAACTCCTGGGGGACTTCATGGGCGGCTATGGCGAAAGCAGTCACTACGCCCAGCTTCACGTCCACCAGGAAGGCGGCAGCGATCATCACGCCATCCACGAAGTTGTGCACCGTGTCACCCACCGTGATCATCAGGCCGGAGCGGCCGTGGTCATGGCCATGGCTGCCACCGGCGGGCGCGCCGTGGGCCTCGCAGTGCTCGGTGTGGCAATGCCGCCACAGCACCAGCTTTTCCAGGATGAAGAACCCGAAGATGCCGGCCAATACCACGCCACCGAGGGCCTTAAAGCTGCCGGCATACTCCATGGCGTGGGGTAGGATTTCGAGGAAGGCCGCCCCCAGCAAGGCACCGATGGCGTAGCTGACCATCACCGGCACCCACTCTGCCTTCAGGTTCAGGGCCACGCTGGCCAGCAGCACGGACAATAGTCCGCCGGCGGCGCTGGCGAGGAGGATGGCAGCGAGCAGGCTCACGGGAACCTCCGAGCAGCCTGTCGGACTGGGCTAGGCATTGGTGCAGCGTTGAGCTTGACGCTTGTAAGGCGCGTGTAGTTCAGGCCCACGCCGACGTATGGATGTACGGTGACTTCCGGCAGGAAGTGGTACTGCAGCAACGCCGCCGCAGTGTTCCTTGTAAGCACCCCGATAACTACCCTCCTCATCTTTTACTCCTTAACATGGATTGAATCATTGCCTCGTACTGCACGGCTTCGTTGTACCTGCCAAACTCACTATCACAGCTTTTCTAGGCCAATCAGGCGGGTAGCATCCTCATGGCCTCCCTGAGGCAAACCTGGCCGATCAGTGCTCTTAACCGATAGTGGCTACAATCGATACGAGCCAAATACCAGCGGGAACGGCGACGCATAAGTCAAGCCACTCGCGTCTTGCGTACCGTCCACGGACCGCATGGCGCGCAGGCCAGGTAAGGCCAAGGGCTTTCTGCCGCAAGCCCTACTGAACATCTATCCCTTGAGCTTGGAAATTCCCAATGCCTTCAGCGTGACTTTTTCGTAAAGCGGCCCGACATTCCCCTTCTTGATCTTGCGCAGGAAATACTTCTCGAACGCGATCTTGGCCAGGTGCACCCACTTGCCCTCGGAGAACCAGTTGACGTTACGCGGCGGAATTTGCGGCAGGGCCACGAACGCAATGCCGGTGTCGCCGAAGTCGGCCAGGCAGACTGCGTTCCAGGTGGCCTTCTCGGCAGGCTCTTTGCCGTCCAGCAGCGCACGGATGTTGTGCGCTGTGGCCGTCACCATAGATTCGATCATGTAACCCGTCTTTGGCGTGCCGACCGGAACCGGCGTCGCTTCGACCGGCGGGATGGCAACGCATACGCCGACGGAGAAGATGTTCTTGAAGGTGGGGTTGCGCTGATACGGGTCGATGACGATGAAGCCGCGCGGGTTGGTCAGCCCTTCGATGCCGAGGACTGCATCCACGCCCTTGAAGGCGGGCAGCATCATGGAGTACTTGAACGGCAGTTCGTGCTGTTTCTTCTCGCTGCCGTCTTCGTTGACTTCGGTGACGAACATCTTGCCGGCTTCGACCTTAGTGACTTTGGCGTTGCAGATCCATTTGATGTGCTTGTCGCGGAAGGCCGACTCGATCATCCCTTTGGAGTCGCCCACGCCGCCGAGGCCGAGGTGGCCGATGTAGGGTTCGGCGGTGACGAAGGTGATGGGCACCTTGTCACGCAGTTTGCGGCGGCGTAGGTCGGTTTCCATGATCATGGCGAATTCGTAGGCGGGGCCGTAGCACGAGGCACCCTGGACGGCGCCGACGACGATGGGGCCGGGGTCTTTGACGAAGGTCTGCCAGTTGTCGTTGGAGGTGACGGCGTGGTCGACGTGACAGACGGACTGGGTGTGGCCGTGGGGGCCCAGGCCTTCGATTTCGTCGAAGGCCTGTTTGGGGCCGGTGGCGATGACGAGGTAGTCGTAGTCGATGCTGCGGCCGTCTTCGAGTTCGATGCGGTTCTCGGCGGGGTGGACACGCTTCGCGGCGACGGGGATGAAGTCGATCTTCTTCTTGCTGAGGATAGGTTCGATCGGCAGTTCGATGTCCGCGCGGGTGCGCCAGTTGACCGCCACCCAGGGGTTGGAGGGGACGAAATGGAAGGTGGGGGTGTTGGAGATGACGGTGATGCGGTCCTCGGCGCGTGCGCTTTCGCGCATTTCAAACGCCATCGGCATGCCGCCAATGCCTGCACCGAGAATAACGATGTGTGCCATGGTGATGTCCTCCTTGCTGTATTTCTGCTTATTAAAACGAAACGGCCGGTCACGCCGGCACTCCACTGCGGAATGCCCGTCTCATGCCCAGCTCAGAATGAAAAGTCTCCGCGCTAGCTACTTCTTTCAGGGCTTCCCTAAAAGCGATACCCGACGCCAATGCTCATCAGCCACGGATTCACGTCGAGATCGGTCACCTTAGTGCCTGCCAGCGCACCACCGGAAATGTGGATGTTTTTCGCTTCGATCTTCACGTACTTGACGTCCAGATTGACGAACCAACTGGGTGCCACCTGGAAATCAACTCCCACCTGGCCGGCCAGTCCCCAGCTGTTACGGTTCACATCGATTGGCGCATCAACGCCAAGCGCTGGCGCTGCATTGAGCTTGACGCTCGTAAGGCGCGTGTAGTTCAGGCCCACGCCGGCGTATGGACGTATGGAGCCTTCCGGCAGGAAGTGGTACTGCAGCGTCAGTGTTGGTGGGAGGTGCGTAACCGAGCCAATCTGGGTGCCGGCGAAACTGACGTCGTGCTCTTGCGGATAGGTGAGGATCAACTCTGCCGCAATGTTCCTCGTGAAGAAATACGTCACATCGACTTCCGGGAACCATTTGTCCTCCATCTCCGCCTTGCCCAAGGCCGGAACCACGGCGGTCGTAGAATTATCGTTATCAACATGCATGTTGAGCGCGCGAAGACGCACCAACCATGGCCCCTCTGCCGCAACGGCTGACGCGCAGAGCGTGGACCCGATAAGCGCCCAGCTAACTACTCTCCCTATCTTCATCTTCTTACTCCTTAACTTGGATTAAATTGTTGCCCCGTGCTACTACTCAACTGTAGCTGGGCGTTTGCCTGGCACAGTTCATGTAGCAATATGGATGCCAGATATACGGACCAATGAAATCAATAAGTTAGAAGTCCACTCAAGCCGTTTTTGTGAAGCGCCACTACAATCAACTGAAGCATTACTTCACTCCAGCCGCGGTCGGATTTTCTGATCGAACAGGGGTTGGCTGAGCGGCGCGGACAGCGCGTGATCCTAGCGCGCAATCTGTTGGGGACGCTGCGTGGACGCGAGATTGACGCGACAGCTAAGACCATCGCTGCGCAAACTGGCTTCGTGCACCGCACCGTAGCCGATGCCGAGCGCGTGACTGGAACCTATCGCCGCAATGGCAGGCCCGTCATCGTGTTGTCGAACAATGATGGCTGCGCCGTGGCACGCATCCAGGAAGCCAAGGATATGGGCATCGTCATGGGCGAGCCGTGGTTCAGGCTACGTCACCTGGAGCGTCGCGGTCTGGTCGGTCGCACTTTCGTCGAATTACGCGCTGTACGCCGACATGAGCGCGAGGATGATGAGCGTGATTAGCCAGTTCTGTCCCCGTCAGGAGGTGTACTCGATCGACGAATCGTTTCTGGAATTTGAGGGGTTCGCGCGATGGAATCTCACTGAGCACTGCAGGGATATTCGAGATCGTGTCAGGAAATGGGTCGGCATTCCGGTTTGCGTCGGCCTTGGTGCCACCAAGACGCTGGCCAATCGGATCGCCAAGAAAGACCCGGACATGGGAGGCGTGTGCAACCTGTCTGGCATGAGCGAAGCCGGGTATTTCGAATATCTCGGCCGCGTGGACGTGCGTGATGTCTGGGGTATCGGGGGGCGCCTCACGGCGAAGCTGGCCAGCATGCGCATCCTCACCGCTACCGACCTGGCGCGCGCCAACCCCGATCTGATAAGGATGCGTTTCGGCGTGCAGGTCGAGCGGACTGTGCGTGAGTTGAACGGCCTGCCCTGCTTCGATTTGGAAACCGAGCCCCCACCAAAGCAGCAGATCATCTCGTCGCGGAGCTTCGGCCGGTTGGTCGAAGACAAGCGATCCTTGGCCGAGGCGCTGCATACCTACGTCGCACGAGCCGGCGAGAAACTGCGGCGGCAGGACTCGGTCTGCTCGACCGTGGGAGTGTTTCTGATGACCAACCGGTTCATGCCTGACGAACCGCAGTATCACCCCATGGCGAGCATCTCGCTTCCCTCCCCTGCTCAGGACGGCTTCACCTTGGCCAAGGCGGCGCTGAGAGGTCTGGACGCCGTGTACAAGCCCGAATTCCGGTACCAAAAAGCTGGCGTGATGCTGATGGGGCTGGCTCCGGCCGCGCAGCGCCAGGAAAGCCTGTTTGGGGACGCGTCGAGCAGACGTCAGGATTTGTCAAAGCTGCTCGATGGCATCAATGACCGGATGGCGCGTGATTCTGTTCGCCTGGCGGTGGCGAATCAATCCAAGCCTTGGGCAATGAAACGAGGGAATGTCTCGCCAGCGTACACCAGCTCATGGAAGCAGGTGGCGATCGTCCGGTGATCTCTACTCGGTCGTAGCAAGGGGCTCGATCAAATCGGCGCCTTCCTCGGCCGAACGGCTGACGCGCTTGCTTACCGGCCAAGCCTGCATCGCTTCGGCCCGGAAGGGTTTCACAAGTTCGAAGGCCTCCGCTGGCGGAGCGGACAACCAGGCTTCGTACTGCTCGGAAGCAACGATCACCGGCATCCGGTCGTGAACTGGCACCATGATCTCGTTCGCCCCTGTCGTGATGAGGCAGCACGTTCGAATAATGTCGCCGTCAGGCGCACGCCAAGACTCCCATATTGCACCGAGCGCAAAGGCCTCGCCAGCGCGCATACTGAAGTAGTACGGCTGCTTGCTGCGGCCTTCGGTTTTCCATTCATAGAAGCCATCGGCAGGCACGAGACAGCGCCGGCGCTTGAAGGCGTCACGGAAGGAAGGCTTATCGGCCACAGTTTCGCCTCGGGCGTTGTTCAAGCGAGCGCCAATGGCTCGGTCGAATAATACTTTAACTGAGTTAGACGAATAATTTCAATGGCTTAACAAGCTCTCCCGCCATAAGAAATAACCTTTCCCACTATGAAGTGATCCTTCATCTGAATATTGTCAATAGATTTCAATGAGTTATGCTCATTTTGCTTGTTTTCGGCGGGCAATTAAACTTTATGGATGTTACGTGCAAACTACTAAGTTGATGTTATTGCGAGTATTTTTTAAATGGCATGATGCATGCTTAATGACTGCGTGCGGGGAAAATTCCCGTTACCAACCCCTAGTGCCGCCGCCAAGGAAATTAGGCCGCTCAAGGGGTTTTAAGTATGTAGCTTTTTACCAAGGAGATTCACATGACCACTCTCAAAGAGCAACTAAGCACACACGTCGCCTCATATGACCTCTGGGCACAACGTCGCCGTTATGGACCGGATGGGCATAACAACCGAAGTTTGTGGGTGCTCGCCTGTATGGACGAACGCCTGCCGGTAGATGAAGCGCTCGGTATTCACGTAGATACACCGGCCGGCGGTGGGGATGCACACTGTTTCCGCAATGCTGGGGGAATCGTCACCGACGATGCAATTCGCTCGGCGATGCTGACCTGCAATTTCTTTGGCACCAAGGAAATCGTAATCGTTCAGCATACGCAATGCGGCATGCTGTCTGCGAATGCGGCCGATCTGGAAAAGATGTTACGCGACAAGGGGATCGATACGGACAATATCGCGATGGACCCGACGCTGCCGGAACTGAAGCTGGACAAAGGCGCGTTCGCCAAATGGATCGGGATGATGGACGATGTAGACGAAACCTGCATGAAGACAATAGAGACGTTCAGAAATCATCCCCTCATTCCCAAGGATGTGGTCATCAGCGGCTGGGTCTGGGAGGTTGAGACGCGTCGGCTGAGGGCGCCGACCCGGGATCATGAAAAACGGGCAAGAACCGATGTCACCTCCAGCCAATTCGGCGTCAAAGGGAAGCAACCGCCGCGTTGGAGCTAGACCTAAATAAGGAAGTTATGGAACGTGGGCACTTGGCGTACAGGTGTCCACGTCTTAGCATTTCTGAGAAATGCACTAGAACAATGGAAGGCGGGACAAAATGCCAACTTATGATTACCTGTGTACCCGATGCAAACTGCAATTCGAAGCACGCCATGCAATCAACGCGTCTAGTCCGGATTGCCCGGTATGTGGAGGTGCAGCCCAAAAAGTGATCCTCTCGGCTCCCTCGATGCATGGCAACATGGCGCATGGCCGTGATCTGGCAATGCGTTCACTTCAGCCGAAACCCGGCCAGGAAAAACACGTACACGGACCTGGATGCGGATGTGGGGGTCGTCAGGATTCTTAATCGCGATCAATATATTGGCGTAGTCTAGGCGGACAAGTACCGTGTGACTTTTGAATCGCAAAGCCCAGCGCGCAACTTCCGATAGCGATATAGGATTTGAGGAGACCCACTATGCCCGATAAGCTTTTTTCCCATCTCAATCCCATCCTGTTTTTGCAGACTTTTGTTGCCCAGAGCATCGAGGTCAGCGCGATGATGGGAGGAGACAAGGGCAATGACCGCCTAAATCACATTGAGCAACTCGGCCTCACCGCGAGCGATTGCTTTGAGACTGCGTACCGCCAGGAATTGGCACAAGACGGTCCCCTGGATCATGGCAAGTACGCGGACATGATTGTGGAGATCAAGAACAAGATCGGTGGAAATTTTTCCCGCGCATCAAGCGAACCGGGCATGGTGCGCGTGGTCAACAGGCGCTGCCCTTTCGGGGAAGCCGTTATGCAGGCTCCGGAACTCTGCAAAATGACGTCCAGCGTCTTCGGTGGAATCGCGGCGCGTAACTTCGGCTACGCGAAAGTGATCCTGGACAAACGTATTGCGGTGGGAGACGGGATGTGCGAGGCGCGCATTTATACGGATCCCAAGAAAGCGGCCACCTTTGAGGGCGACGAATATCACCGGGAACAGGGCGTCATCCGTGGCCGGGAGACCTCGGTCAAAGCACAAATCACCCGAGGGCGTCGCAGCGGGAAAGTGTGGTGCGGCGTCAGCCCGAGCCAGCCCGAGGATACCGACACCCCCCCCGTCGTGGCGAAGTCCCCAGCCATGCTCAACGCTCTGGAGATAGTAAAGGTTGTAGCACCCACCACCGCCACCGTGCTAATTACCGGTGAAACAGGCGTGGGCAAGGAGGTCATTGCTCGTCGCATCCACGCCATGAGCGAGCGCTGGAACAGAAATTTTGTCGCGGTGAACTGCGGCGCGATACCCGAAAATCTAGTCGAAACCACACTGTTCGGACATGAGCGCGGTGCGTTTACCGGTGCCTACGAAGTCCACCACGGGCTGTTTGAGCAGGCAGAGGGCGGGAGTTTGTTTCTCGACGAGATCGATTCGTTACCCCCCGCCGCCCAAGTGCGTCTTTTGAGGGTGCTCCAAGGCGGCGAGTTCGAGCGGGTGGGCGGGAAGCAGCGCCTGTCAGCAGATGTTCGGGTAATTGCCGCAGCCAGTACGCGCCTCGACAAATTCATTGCCGAGGGATCTTTCCGGAAGGACCTCTACTACCGGATAAACGTGGTGCCCATATTCCTCCCACCGCTACGCGAACGACTTGAGGATATTTTGCCACTCGTTAACCACATCCTTGGGCAACTCTCCGCGAAGTACAAAAAAGTCATCAACGCATTAAGCGAGGCCGCAATGGCGAGGGTGATGCAGTACGACTGGCCCGGCAACGTGCGTGAACTGGAGAACGTACTGGAGCGTTCGTTCCTGTTCTCAAGCGGTCCTGTCATGTCCGAGTTACGGCTTCCCCAGGCCGGTGGTGGTGCGTCAGCGAGCGTCTATCAATCCGTTGACTTGTCCCTCAAGGAGGCGAAACAGCAGGCGGGTGAACAGATTGAGGCGCTCATCCTCAAGGAGGCGCTTACCCGCTTCTGCGGAAATATCAGCGAGGTCGCCAAGTTTTTAAGGCTTACGCCGAGGGCGATCCATCAGAAGATCAATTTGCACAGCATAGATCCCGACGATTATCGCTCCCATGCAAGGCTCAAAGTCGCGCATATGGATAAAGGGAAGTAGCGAGTACCAGAGCGTGTCGCAAACTTTGAAGCGCTTGTGTAGCAGGCTACCGTAGTAGCGGTTCATACATTTATTCCAGTGCGGGTGTTGAAGCAATCGCGAGGCGCTCACTGCTAATTCCGTGAAGTAATCAGTTCATGAAGTGGCGGATTCAACCCTGAAGTGCAACGACGTTTTGATGTGATTGTAACTGCGCCATAAAGACCTCGTGTGGTGTTCTGAAGCCGAGGCACTTTCTGGGTCGATGGTTGAGTTTGTCGACAGC
>Ga0180009_10008336_pt1 | contig 10299 bp, 8 predicted proteins | sample OS_PC_MetaG_FD_123537 | JGI IMG/M metagenome (GOLD analysis project Ga0180009, IMG submission 123537) | Groundwater microbial communities from the Aspo Hard Rock Laboratory (HRL) deep subsurface site, Sweden - OS_PC_MetaG | ecosystem: Environmental > Aquatic > Deep subsurface > Groundwater... | reverse complement strand
TAAGTTATTTATTTAATCTGTTTTTTTATTAATTCTAGCGCCGCATTCCTAATACTTTCTTAATCCCCTCTATCTCCTTCAGTCTAAACAATTGCGCTAAACCGATATACACTATAACGCCAATCAAAGCAGCTACTCCGGCTTGGGCAAAAATACCCCAACCAGTTCGCATATCAACTTGATAGGACATCACTCGCAGTATCAGATAAGATACCCCCGCCATTACTACTGACAACAGTACTATTTTAAAACTACTAAAAACAATCGCGCGATCGTTGAGATTGCCGATTTTCCAGCGCAGCATCACCAATAAAAGTAGAATATTGAAAAAAGCGGCGATTGAAAATGACAGAGCTAATCCCATTACTCCCAAAAACCGTACTAAAATCAAACTAGCGCCGATATTTATTAACACACTGGCAATACTAATAATAACTGGCGTCTTGGTATCATGGACAGCGTAGAAAGCCCGAGCCACTAGTGGAATTAAAGCCTGGGCAAATATTCCAATTGCAAAAAATCCGAGAGACTGGGCTGTCAAATAAGTATCCTGCCAATCAAATTTACCTGTTCCCAAAACTAACCGAACAACTTGGGCTCTCTCTACTAGAATTAACATCGAAGCCGGAATAACAAAAAACAATATTTTATTAAAAGTGTCGGAAAAATGATCGCGGAATTTTACTTTGTCATTTTGAGAAAAAGCTTCCGCCAGATAAGGAAAACAGGATATAGATAAAGCTACGCCAAAAACGCCAACTGGTAAACTTTGTAAATTATTAGCAAAATTAAAGATTGAAATACTGCCAGCGCTTTCCAAAGAGGCAATTACCGTCACTACCCATAAGTTAACTTGGGTCATCGCTAATCCCATTGTCCGGGGTAACATTAGGCGACCGATTTTACGTACTCCAGGATGGCTTAAGTTAATGATCGGCCGATACTTAAATCCAGTACGCAAAAAAGCGGGGAGTTGAATTAACAGATGGAGGAAAGAACCCAACACCACTCCACCGGCTAAGCCATAAACACCATAGTCCGGCGCCAGAAAAACTGCTCCCAGAATAATACCAATGTTGTAAAAAACAGGGGCAAAGGCGTAAGCCAAGAATCGTTTGAAAGAGTTGAGCACTCCCGAAAAAACATTACTAATCCCAAAAAATATCGGGGAAATTAGCATGACCCGCGTTAGCTGTAGCGTTAAATCATTCAACTCAGCGGAAAAACCAGGTGCAACCAAAAAGATCAGACGGGGGATAAAAATAAATAGTAAAACACAAACAAACACTAAGGCCAGCGAAGTTAAATTCAAAATGGAATTGACAATCCGCCAAGCATCACTTTTGTTCTTATTGAGATAATAAATGAAAACTGGTACAAAGGCGGAAGATAATGCTCCTAGTACCAACAAATTAAAAATTAAATCCGGGATACGAAAAGCGGCGTAGTAAGCGTCCAGAGTCTGGCTAGCCCCAAACTGATGAGCAAATAAACGATCCCGCACCAAACCTAAAATTCGGCTAATTAAAGAAGCGCAGCCGATAATTAAAGCTCCGGAAAAGATTGATTGTTTGAGGTTGAGTTTGATCATACTGGCTTAGTCCTCTTTACGGGAAAAAATCAGCCCGATCACTTTATCTTTATCCAGGGTGGTTTGATACTGTAAATCATCAGTTATCTCCCCGGCAATTACGTGTTGCCAAATCGGCTGCCACTTCTCCGGATAATCTATTTGACTACTGAACTGACGCTGTTCACTACCTGGTTGCTGTTGTAAAACCAAACTATAGCTAGTAATAACATCATCTTTATCTATCTTCACCTTAAATGGCAATTTATATTTTAGCTTAACAGTCTTTTCCTCGCCCGGTTCAATACCCAACCAGTTGCCAAAAACTGTTTTGTCACTTTCTTTATTGATTCTGGTTCCGGATAATTCGTGGATTTCCTGACTTTTTTCAATGGCGGATAAAGTAGGATCGAGATTGGAGCCCTCAACTGGATCAAGTAAAGCGCCAAAGAACCAATCGTCATAGCCTTCAGCGGCCAGTAATTGACTACCTAATGGTACATACACCCGCAGATAAGATACATTTTTCACTCCTTCCCAAAAATCACTTGCCTGCCCGTGGTGTGACCGTTTGATTTCTAGTGTATTAACCACCGAACCGTCATCCTTGATATCAATGTGTAGTTTAGTATCCTGACTAATAACTTGATCGGTCTTTCCCCCTCCAATATTAGTAGTGATAACATTAAGATAATCCTGATCCGTCTGACTAAGTTGCCCACCCCAACCGAAATCTAGGACTAATTTTTCCAGCTCTTCGTCAGTGAAGTACAACATAACGTCTTTATTTTCCATAGCTTTGAAGAACATGGATAAAACTTGGGGCCATTTCTCTCGATCCAGTTTGGAAAAATTAGTAATCAGTTTAGGAAATAGATCGGCGAGAATTTTTTTGGGGCGATTCTCTTCTTTGTCATAATCAATTTCAACTTCATGCTGTATCGTTTGGTAAAAATTATCAGCCCCAACCGTTGTTTCATATTCGGGCATTTCAATCGGGCCAGTCAGTTCCAGTAAATCACGAGCTAAATCAGAGTTAATGGCGATCACTCCGTCTACCGTTGCTCCACCTGATTTTTCATAGAGAGCAGAAACTTTTTGGGCAGAAGTTGGATAATCGGCAAACCAATTAGCGTCCCGCATAAAAAAGCGGGGAGCAATCAAGCGTAATGCCTCTGGAGCTGTTATTTTTTCTAGCAATTGTCCATCAATGTTATAAGGACCTTCAATTTTGATATTTTCGACCTTGCCCTCGTTGATATCAAACAAACCATAGGTACCAATAAAACCGCCAGTAGCTCTTAGCTCGCGGTTATTTTGGAATATAAATAAATATTTGCGGGGATTATCATGGCCCAAAATTTCCAACATTACTTCCGAATACGACAGCCACTGTCGGAGAGCCTGATTAATTTTGGGCACCATGGCGCGAACTTCTTTGACCTGTTCGGTAATGTCCGTCGGCAAAGCTGACAAAGAAACAGCGTTGAGATTATTCTCGGCCTTTTCTACCCTAGTTAAAGCTTTAGACAGATTACTATTGGCCATGAGCAACGCATTAGTGAAAGATATTTTATCAGCGGTGTCGTTATTTCCCTCGGTCGTTAACGATTCCGTTAAGCTCGGCGTTTCAGCAAAAGGAGCTAGCGCCTTGGTCATATCCTGCGAAGCCAAAGCAATTTCACTGCCGGCAGTTAACAGATTATCAGCCGCAGAAACCTGGTCCCCACCGGGAAAAACAGACAAGATTTCCGCTGTTCTACTGCCCAGAATATTTAACTCATCCTGAGCAGAGACAAAGCGCTGAGAAGCGACACTGAATTTATAGGAGGCAAGATCATAATCTTTGTCAATAACTGATTTGCCCCCTGAGCCCATATATTGGTAGGCAACATTGGCGTCGGCCAATATTTTATCCTTTTTGTCAAGAACATCGCCTTGGAAAAAAGCAAATGCTCTAATCGTAGTAACAGAAAAAACACAAGCTAGAATAAATAAGGCTAAAGACTTGCGCCAAACCAAACTAGAACTTAGATTAAAAAATTTAGCCAGCTGACCACCCTTAATAATTACGCTCTGTCGCCAAGATCTAATATTAGGCTGAGGAGAAAGTTCCGGGGGTTTACTCTGGGGCGAAGCTGCTTGGCTAATAAAGTTAATTCCCTTTACTTCGGTAGGGATAGATTGGGAGGGCTGCGGGATAGTCGGTTCAGGCTGAGTGCGGGCTGATTTAGCGTGCACAAAACTATTCTCCGGGGCAGGAGATTGACTGGAAGAACTTGTCGGCACTGCTTGAGATCGAGTTGGATCTGGTGTTTCAACCTGACTCTTGGCTGTCTTAACTGCCCGTAGATTAACTACTGCTGGAAAACCATTGGTCTCCCTTCTCTGGGGCTTCTCCGCTGTCATTCCTGGTCGGCACCGACGCAGATCTATAATTTGGTTGTGGTTGTGTTCCGACATAAACAAAAATTGCTACTTTATTATAGCAAGGATTAACCAAAAATAGCAAAAAATTGACCTTAGACTGAACGTTGATAGACTGCTAGAGTATCCCGGGCACACTTTTCCCAACTGTATCTTTTTACCTGCCAGTATCCTTTTTCTCTAAGATCTTCCCTTAAAGCCCGATCGGATAAAATCTTGTCGATAGCCGCCGCCATTTCCCTAGTACTATGAGGATTAAAATAGATAGCTGCCTTAGCTAAAATTTCTGGTAAGCACGAAGTGTTAGCAGCTACGACCGGCAGACCATAACTCATCGCTTCTAGCGGAGGCAAGCCAAATCCTTCCATAAATGAAGGAAAAATATAGGCTTTGGCCAAACGATACAAGTCAGCTAATTGTTTTTCCGAAGCAAAACCAAAAAATATTACTTTGTTATTTTTTGTGAGACCTAAAGTATCAGCTTCTTGCTTAAGACGGTTATAAAAATAATCACTCTTACCTACTAGAACTAATTGATGCTGATTGTTGTGCTGAGCGAATTTTCGAAACGCTCGCAACAGGCCTTCTAAATTTTTATGCGGATAAGCATTGCCTACGTAAAGTAAAAAAGGTTTAGTGATGCCGTAATCTTTGAGAAAATCACTCTCTGGTATTTGCAGCTGGCCACTCTCTACTCCACTCGAAGCTTCGTAAGTAACATGGATTTTGTCGGTCTTGATCTTAAAAAACTCGGCCAATTGCTTTTTGGTATACTTGGAAACAGTAATCACGCTTTGCGATTTACGGACGGCGTGACTGATTACCCGCTTATAACCAAAGTATTTTATTTTATACAAAAGTGGTCCGAGAGTGGTAGCCCGTTTAGTAGGAAATTGAATTAGAATCAGGTCGTGGATGGTAGTTACAAATTTGCCTCGATAGAGTAAAGGAACATTAAAATGAGGAAAATGAACCAGGTCTAGATTTTGCTGCTGAAGTACCGCCGGCATTTTCAGCTGCTCTTGCCAAGAATACCACTGAAAGTCAGCCAACACTTTCTGGAAATTATTATGGGTGGGTTGATATATATTCCAATTTTCTCGCCGTAAAAAAACATAGTATTGATTCTGTCGATCAATCTTTTCTAAGTGAGCTACTAATTTTTGCGTGTAACGCCCAAGCCCCTTACCAATAGGGCCGCAGAAACGAGCATCAATGCCGATGCGCATATTTTTAGGCCAAACTTTCAAAGACTGCCAGCGTCTCCCGAGCACTTTTCTCCCAATTAAACTTTTCCACTTGCTTTAAGCCTTCAGTTACTAATTTCTTTCGTAAGGTTTTGTCTTGTAACCCTTGCTGGATAACTTCCGCCAATTCATTGACATCATAGGGATCAGCATACAGAGCAGCCGTTCCACATATTTCGGGCAGGGAAGAAATAGGGGAAGTTACTACTGGGGTTTCATATTTCATTGCCTCTAAGGTGGGAAAGCCAAATCCTTCGTAGAAGCTAGGAAAAACAAACAAGTCCGCTAATTTATATAAGGCTGACTTATGCCGATGATCAATAAAACCCAGCAGCATAATATCGTTAGCAACGGGTGATTTTTTTACCCTAGCATAGATTTTCCGGTAGAGCCACCCGGGAGAACCGGCTAAAACTAGTTTATGAGGAATATTTGTCCTCGCTTTGATTTTCTCAAAAGCGGCTACTAGGCCAATAACATTTTTGCGCGGTTCAATTACTCCCAAGTGCAAAATAAACTCAGCCGGTAAATTGTACCGGCGTTTAACCGCCGTCAGATCTTCTGAGGTGGTAGTTAAATCCACTCCCGAGTGGACAACCGTGACCTTATCATCAGCGACCCCAAAGTAATCAATTAAGTCGATCTTAGTAGAATTAGAAACGGCAATAATTTTCTCAGCCCGCTCGGCTAAATGTCGGGGATCAACCGCCCGGTGCCACCACCGCCTCTTGGTAGAATAAAACTGCGGGAAAAATAAATAAGATAGATCGTGAAAAGTTACTACTTGTCGACATTCTGCCGAAAAAGCAGAAAACAACATATTGGGCATAAAAAAAAGATCAACTGGCTTAACCAACTGATCGATCCGTGGCCAACTGAGAAATTTACAGGAAAAGTTGAAAAATTTATTAGGGTAGCGAAACTGACAAATTTCCACGTTATGATAAGAGCGGAATAATTCTAGAACTTCATCGGGCTGACCGAAAGAATTGTAAAATAGTTTATATTTATTTTTTTGATCGAGCGCAAATAGATGTCGCAGCAAATTAAGAGTATACTCCTCCACTCCACTGTGACGACCACCGCTAAGCGGACGAATATCAACACCAATAATCATAACAATAATTTAAAGCGAGTGAGACCTGAACTATTTCTTGAGATATTCTCGTCCGAAAGCAATTCCTACTCCTACCAACAAGCCACAAACTATTCCAGCCAATGCTAGAGTAGCCGGTCCATATTTTTTCTCGACAATAACCGGATCGGAGGGAATGACAACAAACGAACTCTGACCCGCCGCGTTCAGCTCAACTGCTTCCGCTTTCTTTTTTATCACCGTGGTAATACCCGAGGCTACCTGATTAGCTTGCTCGTAACTAGGTTGGCTATATTTCACCCGCACCAGATGAGCTGAGATTTGCTTAGCTTTCATCCCCCGCGCCAAAGAGTTAAAATCACTAGCCACCGCTGTCAAACTAGCTTCCTGACAGACCTCTCGCATTACCTCTGGCGATTCTAACCAACCGACAATGGTATTTCCTAGCAACTCGCTAGCCTGGATGGCATAATAATTATCATACTGGAATTCGGCTGTGTCCTGACGATTTATCTTCTGAATAGAAAAAGCGATCGAAGTCTCGTAGGACACTGGTTTGACGGCCGAAAATATTAACGCCAACAGCCCACATAAAATAGCACAAACAAATATCAAAATCCGGCTGCTTTTAATAATTTTTAAGTAATTGCGTGGAGACATTGTTATTAAATTAGGTAGTAAGTAGTGGGGAGTAGGAACTATTGATGAAGTTTAATAATAGTTCTACTTGCCTACCACCTACAACTTACTCCCTAGTTTCTGCTGGTGCTCCTGGTAAGCTTCCTCAACATAATTTTTTATTTTTTTCTTAAAAATAGAGGTATCGAAATCAGCGACTCGTTTCTGAATAGCCACTGGATCATATTTATCAGCTTTAAATTCACGCACCGTATCAACCAAACTCCAGGGAGTTTGATCCTCAAAAAACTCGCCGGTTACCCCTTCCACAACTGTTTCCAAAGCTCCACCTTTTTTATAAGCAATCACGGGACGACCAGCGGCCATCGCCTCTACCGCCGCAATACCAAAATCTTCTTCCTGCGGATGAATAAAACCTTTACAGGAAGCTAGCAATTTATTTTTCTCTTCATCACTGACTGGCCCTAAAAACTCAATGTTGTCGTTGGCTAATTTCTTTAACTTCTTGGATTCCTCACCCGTACCAACTACTTTTAGAGGAAATTCGAGAGCGTTAAAAGCCTCAATCGCTAAATCAACTCTTTTGTAAGGCCGCAAACGACTAACTATTAGATAATAATCTTCTGGCTTAACTGGTTGATTAAAGCTGCTGACCTCAACTGGAGGATAAATAACATCACTATCGCGATAATAATATTTTTTAATTCTATCAGCGACATTTTCTGAATTGGTAATAAAATTATCAACCCGTTCGGCCGCTTGACGATCCCAAAGACGAATACGATTTAATATAATTGGCAGCCCCTTTTTAATAATACTAGGCTGCTTCAACTCCTCAGTGTAAGAGTGAGTATCACTCCATAAATAGCGCGTTGGCGAATGACAATAGCAAATATGTAATGTCTCTGGTTTAGTCACTACCCCTTTGGAATAAGCAGAACAATCAGACAAAACCACATCATAGGATGATAAATCAAATTGCTCGATAGCAGCTGGCATCCAACCTAAATACCACTTGTAACGTCGCGGGCCACCGGGCAAGTTTTGAATAAAAGAGGTGCGCACATCCATATCATCAAAAGTATCACCAGTTTCACTACGATCGTATGTAATCGTAAAAACCGGAGCTTTAGGAAAAAGCTCATGGAAAACCTGGAGTACTTTTTCCGCTCCTCCGACCTGATTTAAGAAGTCGTGAACCAAGGCTACTTTCATGCTTTTGCTAAGAAATTTATGATCTAGTATAAGCAAGTATGGTCTATCTGGCAAGTAAACTCTGGATACGAGCTGCTTCCGCTTGCACCACCTGACTTTCCTCATCCTCATAGCTCCGTACACCCTGACGGTGCATCGGTCGCCGGGCATCAAGATGGAGATCAAATATGAGAACATTGTTGGCATCACGTCTGGTTTTTACGTGAAACCGGGGATAATAACTACGACCCAAGCGTCTAATAAAGCTGCTGTCACCATTACGGGGGTCACGCCAGGGTTTATAACTACAGCGGCGCATTATATATGACTCGTTAAAACGAGGGTTGGTAATAGCAATTTCCATATTTAATTAATCCTCTTGTTAGCTTCTTCCTTCAACTCTTCTTTGATCTTATCATCAATTTCATCGGGTAGAACATCACCCTCTGGATTATGCTCGGTGGCTTCCTGATATATCCTGTCTTTAGCCTGCCTAGCTTTGTCTTTGGCAGTCTCTTTTTCATCCGTAGTGAGCTCAATTTTCTCTTTCCCCCACATTACATTAATTAAGCTAGCCAGGGTAATATTTTCCATGTTTTTCTTAACCCAAAAGCCGCTGGCTGCTACCAGAAAAAGCAGGAGGACAAAGAGAAATAAAACTTTACCGATAAATTTAGTCATTCTTGTATACTAAATTATACTCACCTATTCTAACGTATTTTATTGTATTTGTCAATTCTATTTGGTAGGTGTCACCTCTGACCAATTTACACCATTCTACTAAAAATACCCGACTGCTAAATCCACTCCTCCGCGAAATTTGCTATCGTAGGCAAAGAAATTAATACGGGAGAAAGCCGTACCATTGAATTCGAAAGCTCTTACTTGGGGGCCACCAGAATAACCAGCACCAGTAATAACTTCCGCCAAGCCATCACCATCAACATCAGCCATATCCAAATGAGCTCCGACAGTAAAGTCTCCGTAGGCCTTCCACTCGCCATAGAGAGTTTGGGCATCGTTGTAGCGATACACTTTACACCAAGCTTGCCCTTGCTCCTGGCAGACACCGATGTCGTCCTTACCATCATTATCTACATCACCGGCCGCGACATCGATTCCCCCTCGGTAGTTAGGATGAAAAGCAAAAAACTGGATTGGCTTGCGAGTGCCATCGGCTTCGTAGACGCGAATATGAGGTCCGCCGCCCGGTCCAGCCCCAACGATTACTTCTACCTGACCATCCTGATCAATATCTCCCATCGCTACCGAAGCTCCACATTCAGCACTACCAAAGGCATTCCATTCACCGAGGACTGTTTTTTCATTATTATATCGATAAACCTTAACCCAGGCGTGACCGTTCTGTTCTTGGGACAGAGCAATCTCATCTTTGCCATCGCCATCAACATCACCAGTAGCAATATTAATTCCAGTCCTAGAATTAGCATGAAAAGGCCAAATTTCGATACCCCGCGGCGTACCATCGCCTTCAAAGATCCTTACCTGAGGACCGCCGCCAGCTTTGGGGGCAGTAATAATCTCATCTTCGCCATCACCATCAATATCGCCAGTAGCGACGTTAACACCACCATGAAAAGCTTCTGAATAAGGAAAAAGCTTATTAGGATTTGTACGAGCTTCTCCCTCCAAACTAAACGCCCGGATGTGAGGACCGCCACCCGGACCAGCTCCGGTTATAACTGATAAATACTCATTTACCGTTTCACTGCTGCCATCACTGCTATCACTGTCTTCTTCATCTTCATCTTCATCCTCATCCTCACTATCACTACTATCATTGCTGGGAAGTAAGACTGATAATTTACGCCTTTCTTCTAGCCAACTCTCGCCGCTATCGGGCCAAGATACTGCCTGGTCGTAGTCTTTTTGATCCAAGACCGTAGGTACTAGCGCATTAAGAGTCGCATCGTGCTGAGCTTGCTGACTTGATGGTAGTAGTGATAGATAAGCAGCATCTTGGATACCCCGCCGCCAGTTTTTTAAACGAATGCTTGGTAAAGGTCCCATAAAACCACGACTCTCAGCAGCAAATTTGAGATCAGTCCCAGGGTACAGCAAAACTCCATCACCATGAACCATATCACTGCCATTGGAAAATACTG
>Ga0180009_10008335_pt1 | contig 10300 bp, 10 predicted proteins | sample OS_PC_MetaG_FD_123537 | JGI IMG/M metagenome (GOLD analysis project Ga0180009, IMG submission 123537) | Groundwater microbial communities from the Aspo Hard Rock Laboratory (HRL) deep subsurface site, Sweden - OS_PC_MetaG | ecosystem: Environmental > Aquatic > Deep subsurface > Groundwater... | reverse complement strand
CGGGCGCTTCGTGTCGGAGTCGATCTGGACGCCCTGGAAGGCGTGGGAGTTCGGGCAGAAGAAGGAGCCGTCGCGGTGGCTCACGATGCTGGCTTGGCGTATCATCGGCAGGGTAGATGGTTCATCGGCGCAGTAGCCGAACACGGCATCGGCAGCCGGACGATAGGTTGGCGGTGGGGGGCCGGCATGGAGCCACGCATCAGTATCATCACGTTGGGGGTGGCAGATCTGCCTCGGGCGATCCGCTTCTATCGCGATGGCCTCGGATTCGAGACTACCGCCGCCGCCGACGCTGGCATCGCCTTCTTCAGGACTTCCGGGACCTGTCTTGCGCTCTACCCGCGCGATCGACTCGCGGAAGACGTCTCGCCGAACCTGTCAGCTGCTGTTCCCGCCTTCTCTGGCGTGACCCTCGCTCACGCCGCCCGGACTCGGGAGGAAGTCGACTCGATCCTTGCCCTGGCAGAGGCGGCCGGGGGCACCATCGTGAAGCCGGCTGAAGTTACCTTCTGGGGCGGCTACAGCGGCTACTTCCGCGATCTGGACGGGCACTTCTGGGAGGTCGCTTGGTGGCAGGACTGGGAGTTCAACGACGACGGCTCCCTGGTGATCGAGTGACTCACGTCTGTGCTCACTCGAGTTGAGATACATCGACGGGGGAGGGATCTCATGAACGCTGCGCATCGTCTCAACCGGCCCCACACGGTGCGCGGTGCCGCTGATTGCGGCCGCATTGATCGCGGCCATGCTGTTGGCCGGGTCGATGGGCGGCTGTGCGGCTGAGCCCACTACCCAGACCTCCGCGCCGCCGACGACCGAAGGCGATCCGGCGGTGCCGCCCATGCCGACGGCGGCCCACGACGAGGCGCTGCAGATGCTCCTGCGGTACGGCCTTGTCGTCGAGGGCGACCCCGAGTTGTTCAAGGAAGGTAGGCTGGGTCCGGCGGACCAAGGCTTCGTTCTGTACTCGGACCTATCCAGGTCCATCGGCCTCGATCTTGCCAGTCACGAAGGTGAATCCGCTCAGTGGTACTCCTTCCCACTCAAGCAGCGGTCGGACGAGGAGGGCAGACTCTCGGCCGTCTTCGTCGTGTCCGAGGGCGTGGTCATCGGAGCGGGACTGCACTTTCGCCACGGCGTCCCGGGAGTGGCCCCCCTGAACGACAAGGGCCCCTCCGGCGAATAGGCTGTTACCGTCTGCCGGTGGGCACTGCGTCACACCCAACCACCGGGCACCGCGGTATAGTGGCGCTGGTTGTGGAGGGATTGAGCGGGATCATGGAGGGCCCAACCGGCCGAGCAGCCGACCGGCTACGACGGCGGCGGAGCAGCCAGACCTCGGGCAAGACAAGGCCGGCAATCTGACTCACCTCGAGATGAACGGAGGCCAACATACCGACTATCGCGCGCGGTGGTCAGCACGATACTCACGCGGCAGCGGGTGATCCTGAGGCCCGGCGCGCTGGCGTTGATGCTCAGTGATGCCCGAGCCGACTGCGACAATGAACCGAACTGCCAAAATGATCCGGCACGTGTTCCCGCGCGTTTGGCCGGTCGTGCTGGTTCTCACCCTCGGACTTGGTCTCGGCCTGAGTCTCGGCTCTGCCGGCTGCGGTATGTCAGACGAGCCGTCAACAGTTTCCGTCGACCGTGCCAACCCAGAGGCCGTTATCCGCGCCTACTTCGACGCCTGGGAACGCGGCGACTGGGAGGGCCAGGCCGCCTTCATGGACGAGATGTATGCCGGCATGGTGCCTGAGCCGCTGGAATCGATCCGCGTGCTTTCGATCGAACCGCTCGGAGATCCATCGACGACTCGCCGAGTCTATGCCGTCTCCTTCGACATCCAGGTGAAGGGGCAGCCGGTCAGCATGGTGAGCGGTCACTACGACTGGACGTATGAGCTCACGTGGGACGACCAGCAGGGCTCGTGGCTGATCACGAACTACGGTGCGGGCTAGCTGAACGTGCTGCGGGAGGGCGTGCTGATTTGAAACCGCAGCAGGCTGCCCTGTTGCACAAAGCCGAATCAAGTCTCAAAGCGGCTCGGTTGCTCGCGGCGCTTGGTCAGAGAGCCGGCACGTCGGGCAGGATGGCGCGGATAATTCCTCTCACACCGTGTCGAAAGGACAATCAACTTCGAGCGGCAGCGTGTGCTCGGCATTCCGAAGGTCGTGGTCGGCCTTCTCGGCCCATCGGTGTGCTTCGAGAAGCCGGTCAGGCCGCCCGCTCATAGAGGACCTTCCCCTCCCGCATCGCCGGAGCGATGATGGACCCAAGGCTATCGATGCTGCGCTCGACATCGCTGGGTGTAACCACAATCAGGTCGATTGGCACCGGGATTCCCACAAGGGCAATGTCGATCTCCGTCGCCTTCTTGCGCTTCGAGCCCTCAACGTCCATGACAACGAGAAGGTCGACGTCGCTGTCCGGCCCGGCTGACCTTCGAGCCCACGATCCGAAAAGAATGATCCGCTGCGGATTGAATCCATCAACGATACGTTGGACGATCTCGTCGAGCATTGACTGGTTGGTTTCAATATCTGAAGCTATCGTCATGTCAGTGCTCTCCTGTCAATGACTCTGTCTGAGTATACACAGCCATCGTTGCCTTCCGTCCTCGCCGCACGCTATGGTGGGCGCACCATGCACCCGCTCGAGACCTACCTCAGCGCCCTCTACGACGCCCGCCTGGACGGCGGCGTCGCCGAGACCTCTGGCTACGCGGCCCTGGCCAACCTGCTGAACGAGGTGGGCGGCGGGCGGCAAGGCCGGGGGGAACCTCAAGCGGGCGGCCGGCGCCATCCGGCAGCGCACCGAAGTCACCAGGAAACAGCGAGCTATCCTGAGCACACTCGAACTCCCAGAACCCCCGAGGATCCAGGAGCTCAGGCCCGCAGCGGCAGCTTCCTCTGCCTGAACAACTCCCGCATCGCCTCGATACACGCCCTCTTGGCGCGTAATCGCTCTTTTCTGCTGCTCAGAGCCGGTTTTTGGTGGACTAGTGGCGGGGTTAGCCTCAATCTTGCACGAAGGCTCTCGCGGCCTCTTCTGAGGACCGCATCCGACCCTATCTTACGATAGCGCATCCGCGTGAGCGTGGCCGGGGGCGCAGTGGCGGTGCGGCGGTGCCCCGGAGGGCCTGCGGCAGCGCCCGCCGCCCGTTTCAGGGCATGCTGAAGCCCGCCCCCTTGATCGTCTGCGTATGTGAAACGGCCGTCCGGACGTCAGCCTGACGGTAAGGCCTGCAGGCGCGCGAAGGCGGCGGCGAGGGTCTGCGCCCAGGGCCAGGTGCGCGGCAGGCGTAGCTTCACGCCGCCGGCGTGGCGCGCGATCCGCCCGGCGACGTGCAGCAGGCGGTACCTGAGGCGCTTGGGTTCGCAGGCGGCGAGCTCCGTGCCAAAGAGCAGCAGCCGCTTCGTCCAGGAGAGCAGGTCGATACCCATGAGCACCAGCTCCAACCAGGCCGCGTTCATGGCATACGAGCGAAACGGCAGGTTGCGCAGCCCTGAGGCCTTGGCGCAGCGAATCGAGTCCTCGATGGCGGCGCGCCGGCGGTGCACCTGCTCGAGACGCGCGATGCGCCTGCCTTTCTGGTTCGTGAGCATCACCTGGAAGCGGTGGCCACCTGAGTCGCTGAAGGAGAGCTGCGCCCCGGGGTGCGGACGCTCGCGGCGGCAGATGGCGCGTGCGCCCGGCGGCCAGGCCGAGAGGTCGAGGTCGAGCTCGGCCACCCAGGCGCCCTCGCGCGCGTCGCCGTCTGAGTCAAGCGCCGGGATCCAGCCGCTCTTGGGCACGGCGAGGCAGGCCGTGCGCACGCGTTCGGTGAGATCGAAGCCCACGGAGAAGCAGAGCCTCCGCGCGTCCACCGCGGCGAGGAAGTCGTGGGTGGCCCCGGCCGAGTCGCAGCGCACGAGGGTGCCGCGGTTCAGGGCGCCCTCAGGCAGCTGGGCAAGGGCCGCCTCGAGCACCGCGACGTGGTCGACGGCCGTGTTGGAGCCGGCGTTGCCGGGGCGCAGGATCCCCGCGAGGGCTTCACCGGTGGTCGCCTCGCAACAGAGCAGCGGGTGGAAGCCGAAGCCGCCCTTGTAGGTGCCGGCGGCGTCCTCTTTCTCGGAGTGCGCCGTGACGAGCGTCGCGTCTATGTCGAGGATGAGGCGGCGGGGCGCCTCGGCGAGACCCCAGGCGCGGGCGCGGGCGGCGGCGCGGGCCTTCCGGATATGCTCGAGCATCTTCTCGTCGAGGCGCTCCACGCAGCGGTAGGCGGTGGCGTCCGAGGCCACCTCGCCGAAGAGCACGCCCTGGTCGCGCAGGGCGCCGAGGTCTGTGAGCGCATCGCCGCCGTCGGCGAGCATCACGGCGAGGTCGCGGGCCACGCGGCCGGGCTCGTGACGCACCGCCCGGGAGTGCACGGTGAGTCCCCTGACGAGGGCGTCCGTGAGGCCCAGTGTGTCGGCCAGCCCGCTGAGCAGGGCAGTGCCGGCGCGCGAGGTCAGGCCCGGCATGTCGCAGGTGACTTTCAGCGGCGCAAGAGACGTAGTAGCATTCACCTGCACGGTGATCCTCCTGAGCGGGGTTTGCGCGTCCTGACAACCCGTATTATCCCTGCTCAGGAGGATCTTTAACAGCCCAATCGGCGTCGCTGCGAGGGTGCTCGTGAAGAATCCGGGTTAGCTGCGGAACCCCGGCTGTTCTGGTAGGATGAATCTACTGACAGGCGACACGCGTATCACGACAAAGCGGAGTCGCGATGGCTGGCGCAGAAGCCCTAATCGGATTAGACGTCAGGCCGTCCTCTCTTCAGCACGGCCGCACTATTCGGCGCAAAGTTCGGGGGAGTAGTCACCGTGGAAGCCGCGATTCGAGCCATACTCTCTGACCTCGAGATCGAGTTGCGCGCACTGTATGGGCCGCGGCTCGTTCGTCTAGTGCTGTTCGGTTCGCAGGCGAGGGGCGAGGCCGACGAAGGGTCGGACATCGACGTGCTGGTGGTGCTCGTCGGACCCGTCGATGCGTGGGAGGAGATCGAGAGAACCGGACGGATCGTTTCCGACCTCTCGCTGGACCACACGGTCGTGATCTCCTGCGTGTTCATCGCTGAGGACAGGTACAGGTTGGAGGAGAGTCCACTCCTGCTGAACGTGCGGCGCGAAGGCGTGCTGATTTGAAACCAGAGCAGGCCGCTCTGTTGCACAAAGCCGAATCGAGTCTCAAAGCGGCTCGGTTGCTCGCATCAGAGGGGTACCACGACTTCGCGGCCTCGCGTGCGTACTACGCGATGTTCTACGCGGCCGAGGCGCTGCTTCTTGGCGCCGGCCTCTCGTATTCGAAACACTCTGCAGTGATCGCGGCATTCGGGCAGCACTTTGCGCGGACCCGCCGGCTTGATCCTGAACTTCACGACTACCTCATCAAAGCGCAAGAGGCCCGCATTCTGAGCGACTACGGCGTGGAGTTCGAGGACGCGGAAGCCATGGCCGCGGTACAGATCGAAAGAGCCGCCCGTTTCGTCGCCTGCGCAAGAGCACTGCTGGAAGAGTAGACCGCGCCCTCGGCGTTTGCCTTCCGTCCTCGCCGCACGCTATGGTGACATCCATGCACCCGCTCGAGACCTACCTCAGCGCCCTCTACGACGCCCGCCTGGGCGGCGGCGTCGCCGAGACCTCTGGCTACGCGGCCCTGGCCAACCTGCTGAACGAGGTGGGCGGCGGGCTCAAGCCCAAGACGCGCTGCATCCTTCACCCCCGCGATCAGGGTGCCGGCATACCGGATGGCGGCCTCTATACCGTCGATCAGTTCGAGCGGAAGTCGGCGAAGGTCGCCGGGGCCGCGGGTGGCAGGGCGGCAGGGGAGCTGAAGTCCAACCAGGTGCCGTCGCGGGGCGTGGTCGAGGTGAAGTCGACGGGCGAGGACGTGACCAAGGTCGCTGCGAGCGAGCAGGTGCTGCGGTATCTCGAGCGCTACCGCCGCGTGCTGGTGACCAACTACCGGGACTTCGTGCTGGTGGGCTACGACGCCACCGGGCGGCCGGCCCAGCTGGAGACCTACAGTCTCGCGCCGAACGAGGCCGAGTTCTGGGCCCAGGCGCTGCATCCGCGCACCATGGCGCGCGTCCACGGCGGCCCCCTCACCGAGTACCTCAAGCGGGTCATGCTGAGCGCCGCGCCGCTGGCGGCGCCGGAGGATGTGGCCTGGTTCCTCGCCTCCTACGCCCGGGATGCCAAGGCCCGCATCGAAGAATCCGACCTGCCCGCGCTCACGGCGGTGCGCGAGGCGCTGGAGGAGGCCCTCGGCATCCGCTTCGAGGGTGAGAAGGGCGAGCACTTCTTCCGCTCTACCTTGGTGCAGACCCTCTTCTACGGCATCTTCTCGGCCTGGGTCTTGTGGAGCCAGGACCTCCCGCCCGACGACCGCACCGCCCGTTTCGACTGGAAAGGCGCCGCCTGGACGCTGCAGGTGCCGGTGATCCGGGCCCTCTTCGAGCAGGTGGCCACCCCGGGCAAACTCGAGCCCCTGCGGCTGGTGGAGGTGCTCGATTGGGCCGCCGCCGCCCTCAACCGGGTGGATCGGGCCGCCTTCTTCAGCCGCTTCGAGGAGACCCACGCCGTCCAGTACTTCTACGAGCCCTTCCTGGAGGCCTTCGACCCCGAGCTGCGCAAGGAGCTGGGCGTCTGGTACACGCCGCCCGAGGTGGTGCAGTACATGGTGGCCCGCGTGGACACCGTCCTCCGCGAGGAGCTCGGCGTCGCCGACGGCCTGGCCGACCCGCGGGTCTACGTGCTCGACCCCTGCTGCGGCACCGGCACCTACCTGCTGGAAGTGCTGGAGCGCATCGCCCTCACTCTGGACGAGAAAGGCGGCGACGCCCTCAACACCGACGACCTGAAGCGGGCCGCCATGACCCGCGTCTTCGGCTTCGAGATCATGCCCGCCCCCTTCGTCATCGCCCACCTGCAGCTGGGCCTCTTCCTCCAGCACGCGGGGGCGCCTTTCTCGGAGCACGCCGGCGAACGGGCCGCCGTCTACCTCACCAACGCCCTCACCGGCTGGGAGAAGCCCCACGACCACGCCCACCGCCTCCCCTTCCCCGAGCTGGAAGACGAGCGCGACGCCGCCGAGAAGGTCAAGCGCGACCTGCCTATTCTCGTCATTCTGGGGAACCCGCCGTATAACGGCTACGCGGGTGTCAGCCCTGAGGAAGAGGAAGGACTGGTCGAGCCATACAAGCGAGGTCTGAATGAGCGGTGGGGCATCACCAAGAACTACCTGGACGATCTATATGTGCGCTTCTTTAGACTGGCTGAAAGGCGCATTGCGGAATTGACCGGCAGGGGTGTGGTCTGTCTCATTTCGAGTTTCTCGTTCATCGATGATCCTTCATTCGTTGTAATGCGCGAACGTTTTGTGAACGAGTTCGACCGGATCTGGATTGACTGCCTAAACGGGGACAGCAGGGAAACCGGCAAGACGACACCCGATGGCAAGCCAGATCCGAGCGTGTTCTCGACCGCACACAATCGGCAGGGGATCAGAGTTGGTACTGCGGTCACTTTGATGGCAAGGGGCGCTAATAGGACGGAAGGGCCATCGAATGTCCAATTCCGCCATTTCTGGGGAACCGACAAGCGACAGGACCTCCTGTCGAGTCTTGGGGATTCGCCAGCCGGTGCTGGCTATGAAGTCGTTCTGCCTGAAGCGGCTAACTGGTACTCCTTCCGACCGATTGGAATGAATCCGGAGTACCTGTTCTGGCCGTCGGTTGCAGATCTCATCGCTCAACCGCCTGGACTTGGGCTGAACGACAACCGAGCTCAGGCGACGCACGCGATAGCACGCAGCGAGATCAGTGATCGCATGCGTGCGTACTACGATCCGGCGTTGCCGTTTGAGTCTGTCCCGTTGCTCCATCACGGCCTCGCCACTAATGCGGCTTCCTTTGATGCGGAGAAGACGAGAGAGAGACTGCTATCCGAGAGCGAGTTCCGGGAGGAACACATCCTGCGTTTCTGGTTCAAACCCTTTGATCTGCGGTGGGCGTACGTCGAAACGAAGGCAAATCTTTGGAATCGCGTACGACCCGACCTGATCGAGATGGCTACGCCGGAGGCGCAGTTCTTGCTTGTCCGTCGCAGAATTCCAGGGGCGAACGATGGTGCTCCTTTCTTATTCACTCGCTGTGTTGCTGACCAACATGTCCTCCAAACCGATGCATATTTCATCCCCTTTGCGCTGAGTCCACAACGTGGGACCGGGAATGCGCCTCTTGCTCTTTTTGATCTTACGGACGCGTCGGAACCGCGCGTAACCGCGAATCTATCGCCTGAGGCGCGCGGGTATGTTGATGCTCTGGAGCTGTCCGGCTCTCTGAGTGTCCCCGACGACAGTGTTTTCCTTCATGCGCTTGCCGTCGGGTATGCTCCGTCTTACGCGGCCGAGAACGGCTCCGTTCTCCGCCAAGACTGGCCCCGCGTCCCCCTCCCCGACAGCCCCGAACGGCTCATCGCCTCCGCTGAGCTGGGCCGGCAGATCGCCGTGCTCCTAGACACCGAGACCGACGTCTCGGGCGTCACTTTGGGCGCCATCCGGCCTGAGCTGCGGGCCATCGGCGCCGTCTCGCGTGCCGGGGGTGGAGCGCTCAACCCCGACGCGGGCGACTTGTCCGTCACCGCTGGCTGGGGGCATGGGGGCAAGGGCGGCATCACCATGCCGGGCAAGGGCCGGATCGCGGAGCGCGACTACTCTCCCGACGAACTCGATGCCCTGCACGCCGGCGCCGAAGCCCTCGGTCTCACCCTGGAGGAGGCCCTCGCCCACCTGGGCGCCACCACACGCGACATCTACCTGAACGACGTGGCCTATTGGCGGAACGTCCCGGCCGGGGTCTGGAGCTACACCATCGGCGGCTACCAGGTGATGAAGAAATGGCTGAGCTACCGGGAGCGGGGTCTGCTCGGTCGCGATCTCTCCAAGGGCGAAGCGCGCGAAGTCATGAACATGGCCCGGCGCATCGCCGCCATCCTGCTGCTGGAGCCGGCGCTGGATGCCAACTACCTGGCGGTTACGGCGACGACGTGGGCGTGGGATCGTGGGCCCGAGGGAGGAGGGGCGCGGGATACGCAGCCCGCTTGATCGGCGGTACGGCGGCTTAGCAGGCTGCCTATCTATCGTGAGGGCAGGGGAAGCCTTGCTCTTTCTTGGCTCGTAGGCAGGCTGCGGGCGGGTCTGAGAAGTGGCCGGGCGGAACTGGACAGCCCGATAGGTGATACTGCTCCGAGGCAGACGACGAGGAGGAGTACGCACAATGCCCAGAAGACCGAGACGCAACCACTCACCGGCATTCAAGGCCAAGGTGGCCCTGGAGGCCATCAAGGGCGAGGAGCCCCTCATTGCGACCGCTGAGCGCTTCGACGTGCACCCCAACCAGATCACGAAATGGAAGCGCCAGCTTCTCGAAGGAGCGGCCGCCGTCTTCGGGGAGCAAGACAAGGACACGGAGGGAGGTCCGAGTATCGCCGAGCTTCACGCCAAGATCGGCGAGTTCACCATGGAGTGCGATTTTTTGTCCGGGGCGCTCGGTCGCGTGAGCGGCGCGAGCGGAAAGCGATGATCGACCGGGCCCATCCTCTGCCGGTGAATAGACAGGCCGAGCTTCTCGACGTCTCCCGCGGAAGCGTCTACTACGAACCCGTTCCCACGAGCGAGGCCGACCTGGCCCTGATGGCCGCCATGGACGAGATCCACCTGGCCTTACCCTTCTACGGGATCAGCCGGATACGGGATGAACTTCGCGATCGGGGCTTCACGGTGGGCAGAGGGCACGTGGCCACGCTCATGCGCAAGATGGGGATGCAGGCGCGCTATCCTAAGCGCCGGCTCTCGAAGCCCCATCCCGGCCACACGGTCTATCCCTACCTCCTGCGCGGGCTGGACATCACACGTGCCGGGCAGGTGTGGTGCGCGGACATAACCTATCTGCCCATGGCCGCGAGGCTTCTGCTACCTTACGGCGGTCATGGACTGGGCGAGCCGACGCGTACTCAGCTGGCGACTCTCGAACACCCTGGACGCCTCCTTCTGCATCGAGGCGCTCGAAGAGGCCCTGCGACGCTACGGGGCCCCGAAGATCTTCAACACCGATCAAGGTGCCCGGTTCACTTCGGAGGGATTCACAGGCCTCCTTAGCCCGGATCCACCGGTCCAAACCGCAACAATCAGGTAGCAGATAACTGACAAGTGCCCTCTTTCCTGGGAGAATGTGGGTTGCGACACACCACAAAGTCCCCGAGAGAAAGGCACCTGT
>Ga0180009_10008334_pt1 | contig 10300 bp, 9 predicted proteins | sample OS_PC_MetaG_FD_123537 | JGI IMG/M metagenome (GOLD analysis project Ga0180009, IMG submission 123537) | Groundwater microbial communities from the Aspo Hard Rock Laboratory (HRL) deep subsurface site, Sweden - OS_PC_MetaG | ecosystem: Environmental > Aquatic > Deep subsurface > Groundwater... | reverse complement strand
GCATAGATGAGGCCCAGATCCTCGAGATCGCTCATCACGTTGCGGATCGATGCCGGCGACAGCGACATCGGCAGCATGCGCGAGAGGCTGCGCGAGCCGAGCGGATCGCCGGATTCCATGTAGCTTTCCACCAGCGCGCGGAAAATCTCCCGCGAGCGTTCATCGAGCGCTCCGACAAGATCGGCAGGTATGGATGGCGTGTTCATGGTCATGTCTTTGTCATGGTCATGCTTGTTGTCCTACAGGCCGCCCGCGGCAGTGCCTAGCGGGAATATAGGGATTTGCGCATCAACACGGAAGAGGCAACCCGGGGCCGGGGCGGATTGACGGGCCATTCCCGCAATAGGCGCGGGCCGAACGCTTTTTCTTTGCATCGCGCCGCGCGCGCCGATAGAAGGCGGCAACACTGAAATCAGGAGAGACATGATGCGCCCCTCGGGACGGAAAACAGACAGCATGAGGGCGGTCAGCTTTGAACGCGGCGTATCCAAGCATGCCGAAGGCTCATGCCTGGTCCGGTTCGGCGACACGCATGTGCTGTGCACGGCAAGCCTCGAAGAGCGGGTTCCGCCATGGTTGCGCAACGGCGGCAAGGGCTGGGTGACGGCCGAGTACGGCATGCTGCCGCGCTCGACCGGCGACCGCATGCGGCGCGAGGCGACCTCGGGCAAGCAGGGTGGCCGGACACTGGAAATCCAGCGGCTGATCGGCCGCTCGCTGCGCGCGGTGGTCGATCTCAAGGAACTCGGCGAACGCCAGATCACCATCGACTGCGATGTCATCCAGGCCGATGGCGGCACCCGTACTGCCGCAATCACCGGCGCCTGGATCGCGCTGCATGACTGCCTGAAATGGATGGAAGCGCGCGCCATGGTGCGCACCGAGCGGGTGCTCAAGGATCATGTCGCCGCCGTGTCGTGCGGGATCTTCGCCTCCCAGCCGGTGATCGATCTGGATTATCTCGAGGATTCGGCGGCCGAGACGGATGCCAATTTCGTCATGACCGGGTCGGGCGGCATCGTCGAGATCCAGGGCACGGCCGAGGCCGAGCCGTTCACGCAGGAACAACTGCTGGAACTGCTGGAACTGGCCAAGAACGGCATCTCCGATCTGGTTGCCATGCAGAAGGAAGCGGTCGCGGGACCGCTGTGACACCGATGCCGAACGCGCCCCTGACCAAGCTGCTGGTTGCCAGTCACAATGCCGGCAAGATTTCGGAGATCCGCGATCTGTGCGGGCCGCTCGGCGTCGAGATCACCTCGGCGGCCGAACTCGGTCTTCCCGAACCCGACGAGACCGGCGACACTTTCGAAGCCAATGCCGCCACCAAGGCGCTAGCGGCGGCGAAGGCCTCCGGGCTGATCGCGCTGTCGGACGATTCCGGTCTTGTCGTGGATGCGCTGGGCGGCGCGCCGGGTGTCTACACTGCCGACTGGGCGACGCTGGAAGACGGCAGCCGCGATTTCGGCATTGCGATGCAGAAGGTCGAGGATGCGCTCAGGGCGCGCGGGGCGGACAGCGATGACCGGCGCACCGGCCGCTTCGTCAGCGTGCTGTGCCTGGCAACGCCCGAGGGCGAGACGAGCTTCTACCGCGGCGAGGCGCCGGGCGTGCTGGTCTGGCCGCCGCGCGGGTCGCTCGGTTTCGGCTACGATCCGATGTTCCGGCCCGATGGGCACAGCCGCACCTTCGGCGAGATGCCCGCCGAGGAAAAGCACGGCTGGAAGCCGGGCCAGGCCACCGCCCTCTCGCACCGGGCGCGGGCCTTCAAGCTGTTTGCGGAACAATGCCTCGGTGTGCCTGCCACGTGACCACGCCCTCTCACCCAGTTGACGGGACCGCGTCCGCCGTCGATGCCGTTGCCCCCGGCGCAATTGCGCCAGACACCGGCAAACCCGGTTTCGGCATCTATCTGCATTGGCCGTTCTGCGCGGCCAAGTGCCCCTATTGCGATTTCAACAGCCATGTCCGGCACGCCGGCATCGACCAGCAGGCCTATGTCGCCGCCTTCACCCGCGAAATCGCGGCGATGCGGGCGCTCTCCGGCCCACGGGTTGTCACCAGCATCTTTTTCGGCGGCGGCACGCCGTCGCTGATGTCGCCCGACACGGTCGGCGCGATCCTCGATGCGGTGCGGCAGGCCTGGGTGGTACCGGAGGGGATCGAGATCACGCTCGAGGCCAATCCTTCCAGCGTCGAGGCCGGGCGGTTTCGCGGCTACCGGCAGGCCGGGGTCAACCGCGTGTCGATGGGCGTGCAGGCGCTCAACGACGCCGATCTCAAGCGGCTGGGGCGGCTGCACGACCGGGCCGAGGCGCTGAAAGCCATCGGGCTGGCGCGCGAGATCTTTCCGCGCATGTCGTTCGACCTGATCTACGCCCGGCCCGAGCAGACCGCCGAAGCCTGGGCGGCGGAGCTGGAAGAGGCCATTTCACTGGCCGCCGACCATCTGTCGCTCTACCAGCTGACGATCGAGGAAGGCACGCCGTTCTATGGCCTGCACAAGGCCGGCAAGCTGATCGTCCCCGATGGAGACCTTTCGGCCGAGCTTTACGAACTGACCCGGCAGGTCTGCGAAAGCCATGGGCTGCCGGCCTATGAGGTTTCCAACCATGCCCGGCCGGGCGCGGAAAGCCGCCATAACCTCACCTACTGGCGTTATGGCGACTATGCCGGCATCGGTCCCGGCGCGCATGGCCGGCTGTCAACCAAGACCGGCAAGATCGCCACGGCGACCGAACGTACGCCGGAGCAATGGCTGAAGCTGGTGGCGGAAAACGGCCACGGCATGGTCGAGACCACCGAACTGACCGCCTCCGAGCAGGCGGACGAGTTGCTGCTGATGGGACTGCGGCTGCGCGAGGGCATCAACCTCAAGCGCTGGGGCGCACTGGCCGGTCGCGGTCTCGATCCCGACCGCACCGATTTCCTGATCCATCACGGCATGATCGAACAGATGGGCGCGGACCGGATCCGCTGCACGCCCGCCGGCATGCTGGTGCTTGACGCGGTGGTCGCCGATCTGGCGTTCTGAGCGCCAGGACAGCAACCGCTGTTCCGGCCCCGGCAAGCAGGCCAGCAGATGGTGGCGGCGATCCGACTGCTGCAAGCATTGTGCTTCATTTCGGGAAAGTGCGGCTGCTGGAACGTTCAACAAGCTTCCAGCATTGCTTGCCTTCTGCATCATCAACTGACAGTATTCGGCCCGAACTTAATTATCGGACCAGTGCAATCATGCACGACGATAAACATTAAAAATTGAATCTTTCCGCTTCACTTTCGCGCAAGCTTTATCCGCTAGATTTTCACATATTATTTAGACAATTTTTTGGGGCAGTCGAACATGTCCGGATTTTTTTCGTTTCTGAAGGGAACAACCGCCAGAGCGACGGCTCTGCTGGTGCTGATCGTTTCTGTTTCAATTCTGATTACCGCCACTCTCGGTTACTTCAAGCTCTACGAAGTGACAGCGACCAACTCCGCCATCCGTATCGACCGCGCGGCACGTGCGGCGACAGCACTGTTTGCTGAACGGCTCGCGTCCGAATTCACCGCCATCCGCGATGAAAACGGCCGCCCGCAGGCCCTGCAGCTCAAGGGCACGGACACCGAAGCTGCGCTTTCGTTCCGGCAGGACCACGACGCGCTTCTCAAGGAAATCGGCGCGATCAACCAGGGTGCCGCCAACCTGTTCAGGCTGAACCCGGAAACCCAGGCGTTCGACCGCTTCGCCACGACCTTCCGGAAGCCGGACGGGTCGATGCCGCCGCCGATGTCGATCGGCATCCTGCATCCCGCCTATGACAACCTCATCAACAACCGGCCGCATCTGGGCGAGGTGCCGGTCATGGGACGCTTGCGGCTGGCCTATCTGACGCCGATCCAGGCGGCCAGCGGCGCCGTGGCCGGCGCGCTGGCCGTCGATGTCGGCTGGGTCGATGACCTGGTGGCGGCAAAGACCGAGTTGCGCTGGCAGATCATCGTTGCAGCAGGCCTCATCCTGGTGCTCGTCGCCGCCTTCGGGGCCGCCGGCATGGGCGCCGAGATGAAGCCGCTCAGGGTGCTGGCGAGATATGCCGACGATCTTGCCGCGGGCGTGCCGAGCGGCGCGGTCCCCTACAGCACACGCGACGACGAGATCGGTGCGCTGGCGCAGGGGCTCAAGCGGGTCGTGGCGCTGCAGGACAAGCTTGCCCACCTGGCCTACACGGATTCGCTGACAGGGCTTTCCAACCGGGGCCGGTATCTCTCCGATCTCGATACCGCGCTGCGCGAAAGCCTTTCCGGCAAACGCAAATGGGCGCTGATTCATCTCGATCTCGACAAGTTCAAAAAGATCAATGACGCCTACGGGCAGACGGCCGGCGACAGCCTGCTGAAAGAGGTGGCCTCCAGGATCAAGGAGACCGCGGGCGATGGCGCACGCATTGCCCGTCTGGCGGCCGATCATTTCACCATTCTTATCGGCGATGGCAGGTCCACCGACCAGGCCTCGGCGCTGGCGGGAAAACTGCTGAGTGCGCTGCATCAGCCGATCGAGCTGCGGGCCGGCGAATTTCACGTAACGGGATCGGCCGGCATCGTTCTGCTGCAGCATGATGCCCGGGATGCGGATGAAGCCCATCGCAATGCCGGCCTGGCGCTGCGCAAGGCCAAGGCCACGGGCGACCGGGCGGTGATCTTCTCATCGGAACTGCATGACGAGTCCGAGAACAATATCCGTATAGAGCGGATGCTTCGGCTGGCCATCCAGGAGCGCGAGATCGAGATCCATTTCCAGCCGCAGATCGACCCGGCGACAAACCAGCTGGCCGGCGTCGAGGCCCTGGCCCGCTGGACCCATCCGGCGGAAGGACCGATTTCTCCGGGGCTTTTCATTCCGATCGCGGAGAGCAGCGGGCAGATCGTCGATCTGGGCACCCTCATTCTCGACCTCGCCTGCGAGCAGGCCGCGAAATGGCGCGAGAAGAATTTCGATTTCAAGCACATCTCGGTGAATGTTTCGCCAATCCAGCTGTGGCAGTCCAACTTTGTCGCGGTGGTGAAAGACGCGCTCAAACGTCATGGCCTGTCCGGCAACGAGATCTGCATCGAAATCACCGAAGGGGTGTTTGTCGACCAGAGCGAGCGGCGGATCGAGACCGTTCTCTCGGCAATCCGGGAACTCGGCGTGCTGCTGTCGCTTGACGATTTCGGCTCGGGTTATTCATCGCTCGGCTATCTCAACCGTCTGCCGTTTGACCAGTTGAAAGTCGACAGGAGCTTCGTTTCCGACATCGACACCGATGTGCGCAAACAGAAGGTGCTGCGCGGCATTCTCGAACTGGGCCGCGGCCTGGGTTTCAGCATCGTCATTGAAGGCGCGGAGACCGGCGAAGAGGTGGCCGTGATAAGGCAAATGGGCTGTGACGCCATTCAGGGCTTCTACTACTCGAGGCCGGCGCCTGCCCTGCTGATCCCGGAAGTGGTCAAGAAGATCGCCCGGTCGCAGCCCGCATCCGACGCCCGCACGGCTTAACCCGAAGCCCCGTCAGGCTGACAGGTTCGACACCATCCGAACGTCGCGGACGCGGCTTTCCATAAGCTGCGCCCCCGAGCTTACGGGGCCGCCAGGACCATGACTATTGCGAGGCCCCGAGGGCTGGCACCCGCCACCTCAAAAGGCCAAGGCCCAAGAGCGCAAGAACGGCGAACCCTGCGCCGGCGAGAAAAGTCGCCTGCGGCCCGATGCTGTCCCACAGCGCTCCGGCCAATATGCTTGCAGCCAGCAGAGCCAGGCCAGTCAGAAGATTGAAGACGCCATAAGCGGTTCCGCGAAGTTCAGGCGGCGCGGTATCGGCGACCAGCGTCGCCAGCAGTCCCTGTGTCACACCCATGTGCAGGCCCCAAAGGGCAACGCCAATCGCAACCCCTCGCAGATCCTGCGACAACGCAAGCACAAGATCGGCGGCGATGAGCAGCACGAGACCGATAATCAGCACGGTCAGCCTGTTGTACCTGTCGGACAATACCCCGGCGGGATAGGCGGCCATCGAATAGACGACGTTCATCACGATCAGCACCATCGGGATGAGCACCAACGGCAACCCTGTCCCTTGCGCCCGCAGGATCAGAAACGCCTCGCTGAACCTTGCCAGCGTGAATACCGTGGCCACGGCAACAACCAGCCAATAAGACGATCCCAGACGCTTGAGTTCGGCCACGCTCAGAGGAAACCGTACTTTTCGCAATCCGGCCGGGCGTTCCGGCTCGCGTACGGCAAACAGCAGCAGGCCGAGCGCCAAAAAGGCCGGAGGCACCGCGAACCAGAAGACAGCGCGAAAGTTATTCGCGGTCACATACATCAAACCCATCGCCAGAGCCGGACCGAGAAAGGCTCCGACCGTATCCAGCGACTGCCGCAGGCCGAAACTGGCCCCGCGCAGCTGGGCAGGTGCGATATCGGCGATCAAGGCGTCGCGAGGCGCGCCGCGAATGCCCTTTCCAATGCGGTCGACAAAGCGCGCAGCCACCACCCACCACAAAGAGGCCGCCAGGGGAAACACCGGCTTGGTGAAAGCAGCCAGGCCATAGCCAATCGCGGCCAGCAGCTTGCGCTTGCCGAGCCAGTCGGAAATCGCCCCTGAGAAGACCTTGACAATGGAGGCGGTTGCCTCGGCAATCCCTTCAATGACGCCGACCGTCACCATCGAGGCCCCCATGACAGTCACGAGATAGACCGGCAGCAGCGCGTGAATCAGCTCGGAGGACACATCCATCAGAAGCGAAACGAATCCGAGCGCCCAGATCCCTGGCGGGATATTGTAAAGCTGTGAAAATGTTTTTGATGTACTGGTCATGAAATGAGAACCGTTCACCGCGCAGAGACTGACCCTATTCTATCAAGGGCCTTTGCCGCATTGCCGATCACCGTAACAGAAGCGGGACTGTCCGCAGCGAGGGAAATGCCGAAGCCGCGCCGTTATGCACCGGCAGGTTTCACTTCCATGCTATCGCCAGTGCTTGACTTCCGGCGCCCCGAACGGGCGGGAACCGTTCCATGCTCGCCACCCTGACGCAGTACACCGGACTTGCCGCGGCTGACCTCCTGATTGTGCTGGCCGCGGTGTTCATGGCCGGGCTGATCCGCGGTTTTGCCGGCTTCGGCCTGTCGGCCATCGTGATGGCATCCGTCGCAGTCCTCATTCCACCGGTCGAACTGATCCCGATGTGCTATCTGCTCGAAGGCGCGGCAAGCCTGGCGATGTTCCGGGGCGGCATGGCGCACGCCAACATGAAGATCGTCTGGAGCCTGGTGATCTGTTCCGCCATCGGCGTGCCGCTGGGCCTGCTTGCGACCACGAGCATCGATGTGGATCTGTCGCGGAAACTGGCGCTGAGCCTGATCCTGACGTTGACGCTGGCGCAGTTCTTCAAGCTGAAACCGGCCTTCCTGAGCACCCCGAAAGGCCTCTACGCCAGCGGACTGACCGCCGGGATCGCCACCGGGCTGGCGTCGGTCGGCGGCATGGTGATCGCGCTTTACGTGCTCGCCAGCGAAGCGCCGCCCAGGCAGATGCGCGCGTCGCTGGTGATGTTTCTGGCGATCAGCATGTTCACCTCGCTGGTTTCGCTCATCGCCTATGACCTGATGACCATGCAGGCGATCTGGCGCGGCGTGCTGATGGCGCCGGTGGTGCTGCTCGGCGTCTTTGCTGGCATCCGGTTGTTCCGACCGGCCTACGAGCACCTCTACAAGATCGCCTGCCTGGTGCTTCTTGCGCTCCTGTCGGCGGCAGGCCTGATCAGCCAGGTGTTCTGAAGGGAAAATCAACTCCGGTATGAATCAGCCTATCCATTCGAATGCCTTGGCCAGATAACTCCTGCCGCCGCTTTCCTGGATTCTTCCGTGGGCCATCACGACCCGACGCGGATTCCAGCCCAAAACCTTGTCGCGTGCGGCGCGCAAGGGGCCTTTCGACAGGAACGACCAGCGCAACTCCAGCGGGGCATAGCCTTTCCCTTCGACGATACCCCAGATCCGGGCGATCCAGCGCTTCCAGGCAGACCAGTGCCGTCGCAGGAAATCCTCGGTGAAGTTCTCCGACATGTCGGCAATGATTGCGGTTTGGGATGCCCGGTGGAAAAACACGATTTCATCGAGGAATCCTGATCCACGAAACCAGGCCTGGTCGAGGTCTGCCCGCCAGTCTTCTGGCGGGTCGTCTTCCAGCGGCGCTTCGAACGACAGATCCGTCCGCTTGCTGATCGTCGATTGCGGCCCCCAAAGCCGCGCATCGGGATAGGCCGAATGCCAGTCCTGCAGATAGAGATGATGGATCTTGTTGGGGCTGACCAGATGCGCCGGTTGCCCCAGTTGTTCAATCTCGGCCCGCAATCCGGATGTCAGGGCGATCGGCGACCAGACCCAAAGACCGCCACCAGCCAACCGGACAACGACGCAGCGGGTCGGATAGGGAAATCCGTAGAAATCGACGATGTCCCCGTCAGCGATCCATATGTCATTCGCCAGTTGCTGCAACGCACTCATAAGACCCGATACCCTGTCCCGGTTTTCTGTCGAGGTGAATCCTTGACGGTCTTTGTGGCGAAAGTTCCGCGAAGATGCACATCAAATCTGATCCTGCAGCATCCGCCTGATCTTTGCCGCCTTTTCGAAATGATCAAGCCTGTGGATCTTAATCCACCATGTCGCCGCCTCCATCAACACCTCCGGATTGTCGTTCCTGTTGGCGAAAAAGGCATAAAAGGACAGCCCCACACCTTCGCCCTTTTGCGCGATCTTGGCGTCACAGACAGCGATGGCCTTTTGTCTCAATGATGGTCTCATGAGTGCCCCTTGGATAAAATCGCACTGATGGCCTGCCGGCTGGCCAAATTCTGTCAGCAGCGGCACGCACATGAAAGCCCGCCCGATCCCTCTCGCGCTTGTGATCAAAACTCTGCTAAACCCGCACAGCACGGAAGCCTGACGGGACACCAGCGGAGCAAAGATGGCGAGCAGGAAATCAACGGCTTCGGCTGACAACGACAAGCAAAGGGCACCGGTGACCGACCAGCCGGCGCGGTCTTTCCGCATCGGTGCGCACGAGATCGCCGCGCGGCCGCTTGCGCCGGGGCTCTATCTGGTTTCCACGCCGATCGGAAATCTTGGCGACATGACGATCCGCGGGCTGGAGACGCTGGCCGGCGCCGACATCATCGCCTGCGAGGACACCCGGGTGAGCCGGGTGCTGCTCGACCGTTTCGGCATCACGACACGACCCTATGCCTATCACGAGCACAATGCCGAGCGCGCCGGGCCGAAGCTGATGGCGGCGCTCGAAGCGGGCAAGAGCGTGGCGCTGATCTCCGACGCCGGCACGCCGCTGGTCTCCGATCCCGGCTACCGGATCTCGCAGACCGCGATCGATGCCGGCGTGCCGGTGATCCCGATCCCCGGCGCCTCGGCGCCGATGGCAGCCCTTGTCGCCTCGGGCCTGCCCAGCGACACCTTCCTGTTCGCCGGCTTCCTGCCGTCGAAGGACAAGGCGCGGCGCGACCGGCTGGCCGGCCTTGCGGCGACGGAGGCGACGCTGATGTTCTTCGAGAGCCCGAACCGGCTCGCCGCCTGCCTGAAATCCGCCGCCGAAGTGCTCGGTCCCGACCGGCCGGCGGCCGTCTGCCGGGAACTGACCAAGGCCTATGAGGAGATCCGGCGCGGCACGCTGGGCGAACTTGCGGCCAGTTACGAGGACGAGACCGTGCGCGGCGAGATCGTGCTGGTGATTGGCCCCGGCTCGACGCCGCCGCCCTCGGAAGACGATGTCGAGACGCTGCTGGCGAGGCTCGCGCGCGAGCTGCCCGCCGGCAAGGCGGCGACGGAAGCGGCGCGGCTGACCGGGCTCAACCGCAAGGATCTCTATCAGCGGTTGCTCGGCATGAAAACCGCCGCGCCCCGGGACGAGGCGTGAGCGCGGGCGACAGGCTCGACAGGAAACGGCGCTCCGAGCGCAAGGGCCGCCGCGCGGAAGTGTTGGCCGCGCTCGTCCTGATGCTGAAGGGCTACCGCATCGTCAGCTTGCGCTACCGCACCCCGGTGGGGGAAATCGACATCGTGGCGCGCAAACGCGATCTCGTTGCCTTCGTCGAGGTCAAGGCGCGGCGGGACCTGGCCGCGGGCGTCGATGCGGTGAGTTATCCGGCTCAGCGGCGGATTGCGGCGGCGGGCGAGCTGTTCATCAGCCGGCAGCGCGATTCGGCACGTCTGTCCTGGCGCTGCGACATCGTCGTGGTCAGCCCATGGAGATGGCCGGTGCAT
>Ga0180009_10008333_pt1 | contig 10300 bp, 10 predicted proteins | sample OS_PC_MetaG_FD_123537 | JGI IMG/M metagenome (GOLD analysis project Ga0180009, IMG submission 123537) | Groundwater microbial communities from the Aspo Hard Rock Laboratory (HRL) deep subsurface site, Sweden - OS_PC_MetaG | ecosystem: Environmental > Aquatic > Deep subsurface > Groundwater... | reverse complement strand
TTGATTATTGAAATTGCATTAAAAGGGCATTTTACCACGCAAATCTGGCAGCCAATGCATAAGTCTTCTGAAATTTCAGGCTGGTGAATTTCTTTGTTTTTTATAATGCATTCCTTGTTGTTTCTGTTAACTGGACAGACTCTAATGCACAAAAAGTTTCCGCATTCATCTGGCTGGCATTTATCATAATCAAGTACTGCAATCCTCTTTTTTGTTGCCATTACAATAATAGAATTAAAAAGGATTAAAAACAATTTTAGACAACAAGATTTTATGAAAAAGCTGAAAGTCGACTTAAAAAACAATTTTTTGGAATTGGTTCCGGAAACACTGGATGATTTATGGTATCTGGAAAGAATACTGGAAAAAGGAGATTTAGTCAGCGGAAGCTCTGAAAGGAAAATAAAAGGAGAAGAAGGAAGAAAAGCAGAAAAAATTGTTATCTGGGTTGAAGTGCAAGCAGAAAAAATTGAATTCCATGAAAGCTTTATGAAATTAAGGGTTTCAGGGCCAATGAAGTCAATGAAACCAGAAGAATTCTTTGAAGCAAATGCTTTTCATTCAATTGAATTCGGATTAAAAGACAAAATAAGAATTAAAAAAAAGAAAATAAAAGAATTCCAGCTGGAAATAATAGATAAAGCAGTTAAAAGTTCAGTGAGAAGTTCACTTTTATTGGTTGTATTAGACGACGAAGAAGCAATAATAGCAGAAGCAAGCGAAAAAGGAATCAAAACAAAAACAACAATAAAGTCAGGCAAACAAGGAAAAAGATTCAAAGAAGAAAAACAAAAAGAAAACAAGTTTTTTGAGGAATTACTCAAAAAAATTCAGGCAGAAAAAAAAGAAAAGGTTTTGATTGCAGGGCCGGGATTTACAAAAAACGATTTCAAAAAATTCCTTGAAAACAAAAAAGTGAATTTTAATCCTGTTTTTGAAAACACTAATTCAATTGGAAAAACAGGATTAAATGAACTGCTAAAAACAGGATTAATAGAAAAAGTTCTCAAAGAAAGCAGGTTAATTGAAGAAAACAAAAAAATGGATGAATTAATGAAAGAAGCAAGAAAAGAAAATTCACTTGTAGAATACGGTTTAAATGAAATAGAAAAAGCAGTCGAAAAAGGTGCAGTACAAGAATTAATTGTATCAGACAAAAAGTTTTTTGAAGAAAGAGAAAAAATCCAGGAATTAATGGAAAAAGCTGAAAGCTTTCAGGGAAAAGTATTTCTTTTTTCTTCAGAACACGAAGCAGGAGAATACCTGAATGGATTTGGCGGAATAATTGCCTTATTAAGGTTCAGAAACTAAAACAGAAAATATAAAAGGAAAAAAGAAGTAATAGTTAAGTGATTAAATGGTTGTTCCAATAAGCGAAATGCATTTACTGCTTTTAAGCATTGCAATGCTTTCAGCACTTATTTCATCTTACTGGATATGGCAGACAAAAAAAAGTTTTGCTGAAAGCAACCTGAATAAATTCGTTAAATGGCTTTCTTTTGCAGTGTTTCTTATTGCAGTGAATTTAGTGTTTCATTTCCTGCTTGAAATAACAGGATTTATTAAAGGAGAACTGCTGGATTATGTTTTATACGTTTTTTTTATTTTGTCTGCATTCTGTTTTGCAAGGGCTTCAATGTATTTAGATGAATTATACAAAGAAAACGATTTCATGAGTTTAGTAAAAGAAAAAATGCAGAATCAGACAACAGAAGAATTCTTTGAAGAGGCAAAAAAATGATTGAATTAATTCCTGCTTTAATAATAGATTCTTTGATTTTAATTACAAGCATTCTTTTAGTCAAAAAAATCAAGCCAAACAAAAATAATTTGCTTAATCTGGCGTTTGGCACTTTCTGGCTTGGAGTTGCAGGAATATATTTGTTTGCAGGATTATGCGACTTAAGCGGAGTGATTAATTCAACTTATATTTCAAAACTTTTCTTTATGATTACAATTGCTCTTGCAGCAGTACCGGTTTTTGGCCTTGCGTTGTTTTTGAGTGCAACATACTTAAAGAAAAAAAGTGTGTGGATTCTTCCGGTAATTTTCGGGTTAATTGGAATTGTTTACATTTATTTTGTTACAACAAGCGCATTAAAAGGGCCTTTAATTGGCTGGGTGGTAAAATACAGCATTGGAAGCCATGAACTCCTAATATTATCACAATATGCAGCATACGGTTGTTTTACAATGATTGCATTGCTTGCATTAACTGCTTTCAGGGCAAGAAAAACAAGCACTTTTATTCAGTTTAATTCAGTTGCTCTTTCAATGGGATTGTTTTTTTTAGGAGGCTATCTTGACTTGCTTGGAAACCCTCAAATACAAACATTGTTTTTCAGGCTGTTAATTCTTGCAGGAGTATTTATAGGATTTATTGGTTTTTCTCCTGGAGTAAAACTAATGAAATTAGCTAACAGATTAAAGTGAATCCTTTAAATGCATTTCAAGCCATTCAATCTTTTTTTCCTGTACAAGCTTTCTGATTTTTTTTTGTTTTTCTGAAAGAACAGAAGTATTTGACTTGAATTCACAGAAAACAATTGAATTCTCATTAAAGGCTATGCCGTCAATTGGATTGCCTAAAAAACGGAAAGAAGCTGAATCAAAAGGGAATTCTTTTGAAAAAGGAATCCATTGTTCGGTTAACTTGCCGTATTTGACGCTCTGGGATTTCTTGGAAAAAGAAAGTTCAGCTAATTCTTCTTTGAGTTCATTGTATTTAGAGAAAAAAAAGTAAAGCAAGGCAAGGGAAACCAGCAACAGCAAAAACAAAATTAATTCAATCATTGAAACCAGAAAAAAATAGGAAGAAAGAAAATAAAAAGAGAACCAAAAAAACTAAAGTTTTTTAGATACATAAGGGCCGTCATTTTTATAGCCTGAATTCCAGTAATATTCTCTTGCACCTACGCCTGAAATCACAGCCATTTTATTAAATCCTTCATTTAATGCAATTTCTTCTGCTTTCATTAAAAGCCTTTTTCCAAAGCCTGAATGCTGGAATTCGTTTTCTTCAGGGGTTTTGCTTAAAGGCAGTGCCTTTGAATAAACATGCAGTTCTCTGATTAAAGCAGTTTTAGAAGTTATTTCTTTTCTAAAAGGATTAAACGGAAATCTTAAACGGCAAAAACCATACAAAGAGTTTTTGTCTTCAAAAGAAATAAAAAATTCTTCTCCTTTTGAAGCAGAATATTTTTCAGTTAAAAGTTCAGGTTCTCCTATTGAATCAGTTCTTCCAATTTCCCTGCAGCGAATGCAATTGCATTTCCAGTTATGTTTTTGCATTTCTTTTTCAATTAACTGCCTTAAATTAGTGTGTTTTACTCCTGCAGAAACAATAGTTGAAGGAATATCTCTTTGAATTCTCATAATGCGAACCCATTTAGGCACAATTTTTTTCATTTTGGCAATTAATTTTGCTGCCTTAAGAGAAGAATAAGGAGTGTATTCTCCTTTCTTCCACAAATCATACAAAAGCGTGTTTTTGATTACAATACAAGGATAAATTTTCAGCATGTCTGGCCTGAAATCTGAATCAGAAAAAACTTTTTTGAATACCTTTAAGTCTTCTTTTGGAGTGGAGCCGGGAAGGCCGGGCATTAAATGATAAGCAAACTTAAAACAAGAATCCTTTAACAATGCAGTTGAATTAATTACATCTGAAACTTTATGGTTTCTCTGGATTTTTTTGTATATTTTATCGTTTAAAGTTTGCACGCCTAATTCAACTCTTGTGCCGCCAAAAGAAAGCATATTATTTATTTCTTTTTTTCCACAGAAATCAGGCCTTGTCTCAAAAGTTATTCCGATAAATCTGTTTTCAGAAAACTGTGCTTTTTCTTTTGCTTTTTCAAGAGAAAAAGATTTTATTTTGTTTACTGCATTAAAGCAGTCAAGCATAAAAGATTTCTGGTAATTTAAAGGAGAAGCAGGAAAAGTGCCTCCCATTACAATTAATTCAATTTTTTCAGTTGAATGGCCTGTTCTCTTTAATTGTTCAATCCTGTTCCTGATTTGTTTTACTGCATCAAAATCATTTGATATTGCACGCATAGTGCTTGGTTCTCTTCCAGTGTAACTTTTAGGAGTCAAAACATCAACCAAAGAACTAGGGCAGTAAATGCATTTTCCAGGACAAGGAAAAGGCTTTGGCATTATTGCAACAGAAACAATTCCGCTTAAAGAACGCACAGGCTTAATTGAAAAAAAATCAATTAATTTTTTGTCTTTTTTTTCTGCAAAAAAAAGAATGTCTGGATTAGAAGGAAAAAATTCAAGTTTGTGTTTTCCTGCAAGCTTTAACTTGAATTTATTTAATTCTTCTTTGGATGAAATCTTTCCAGAAGACACTAATTCAAGAAGTTCTTCAGAGAATTCTTTTAATGCCATAAACTAAAACCAAAAAATTTATTGTGGAGAAAGAAAAGGCTGGACTAAAAGAGAAAGAACTGATTCAGCAAAATAATAAGAAAGCAAAACAGGAGTAAAAAAAGGAAAACCATAAGACGGAGAAGAATATTTGCTTGAAAGAGATGATTCAACAGACATTCTTGAATTAAATTTTTTGCTTTCAGAAGAATAAAGCGAAGAAAAAACAAAAGAAAATTCTCTTTTACCGTAATGTTTTGGGCTGACTTCAATTTTGTCTCTTAAAACTGATTTGGAATCCAATTCAAAGGTTTTTTTCTGCATCCAATAAGAAGGCAGATCAGAAGAAAGCTCTATTTTTTGTTTGCCGATTGATTCATTAGACAAAACAAGAGAATATTCTGCAGGAATTCCTACTTTTGCAGTCCTGCTTAAATCAGATATGCTGACAGACCATAAATCATTCTGCACATTAATCAAGACATTAAAGGATTCAGCAGAAGAAGCAGGATCACTTGAATTAAAAGCATTAAAAGAAAGGTTTTTTGTGCCAAGAGAAGCATTAAGCGGAACATTAATTTTTATTCCAGTGTTTTTCTCGTAAAATACAAAAGAGTCAGCCCATTCACTGAACTGGCCTGAAAGCTCTAAAGAATTGACTTCTTCGCCTAAAACAATGAGTTCAAAGCTTTGGCCAGGAGAAATTTTTCCTAATTCAATTGTAGAGCCAGGCAAAACTTCTGCTTCAACAGGAGAAACAATCTTTAATGAATAACTAAAAGAAGCAAAAAATAATAATGAAATTAAAACCAAAAAAAACTTATTAAACATGTTTCCCCTAATAGTAATATTCAGCGCAAAGAGAATAAAAATGTTTATCAAATGAAAATATGGAATGATTTTAATGGATAAAGCAGAAACAAGGTTTAAAATGATTAAAGAAAGGCACAAAAAAACATTTCTTAAGGCAATAGAAGAAAGAAAAGCAGACAAGCAAATTATTCCTTTATGCAGGTATATTGCTAAAACAAAAAAATTTTTTACTTCAAGCAGCTGTGCTGGAAGGATTATTTTACTGGATATAGACAGTGAAGGAAACAAAAAAGAAGCTGCATTTCATTCAAAATGGCACAGAAAAGTAAAATTTAATGAATTAATGAAAGAGATAGAAAAAAAACAGAACGAAGAAGAATTATGGTTTAAGCTTGATTCCTTTATACTTCACTTTGGTTCAAATAATCTGGAAAACGCAAAAAAAATTCTTGAGGCAGCAGGCAAAACAGGAATAAAAAGAGCAGGAATAATGGTTGCAGAAGAAGGAAAATTCATAGTGGAATTAATTGGAACACAGACAATGGCTTTGCCGGTAAAAGCAAAAGGAAAACTCTTAGTGGAAGAAGAATACCTAAAAAAAATCCTTGAAAAAGCAAACAAAAAACTTGAAAAAAATTATTTTCAGCTCAAAAAATTTACTGGAATTGTAAAAAAAACAATTAAATAAGTGCTTAAATGAATAAAAGGCTTTTTTTGCAGTCAATTTTCCTGAAAAAGTAAAAAATGAAATAAAAGAAAAATATTATGGAAAACTTGAATCGCCGGAAATAAAAAAAGTGAAAAAAGAAAACATTCATTTAACGCTTCTTTTTTTAGGTTATTTTCCTGAAGAAAAAATAAAAGAAATAAAAGAAAAAACAGGAAAAATACAAAAAGAAAAATTTGTTTTGGGAATTAAAGGAATTGGTTCATTTAATTCAAGAATTATTTTCCTTGAAATAGAAAAAGGAAAAGAAAAAATAAAAGAAATTTACAGTGAAATCTGCAAAGCAATGGAAATGCCAAAAGAAAAATTTACAGCGCATGCAACAATTGCAAGAAACAAGAAAATGAATTCAAAAGAATTTGGGGAATTGGTTGAAGAGCTCAAAAAAATTTCTTTTGAAAAAGAATTTGAAGTGAAAAGCTTTGAATTAATGGAATCAGAACTGCATTCTTCTGGGCCAGAATACAAAACAGTTTATTCTTTTAATTTAAAAAACTATAATTCTTCTGAAACCCTTTCAAGGACTTCAGTGGGATTATAATAATAATTATGGATTATTTCTTCCAAGTCTGATGCAAGAGAAACATTGTTTAATACAGCCCATTCAAGGATTCTCTGTCTAATCTTTATTTCTTTCATTACATCTCTTTTGGTTTTAGCTGACCTGTCTGCAAGCTTTTCAAGTATATGCGATGGAGTGGTTGTCTTTTGGATTAAATCTTCTTCCTTTTTCCACAAAAACAAGTCTCCTAAAAGAGTCTGGTCTTCCATTCTGCTTACCTCACTTACCTGAACAACTCTTCTAATTATTCCTTTGCCGGGAAAATGAAGCCTGAACTGAACCAAAATCAAGTCAAGCAAGGGAAGCATTATTTCAGGCACATTCATTGGAGCGCTTTTCAGTCTTGTAAGCAGTTCTCTTCCATTATTTGAATGCACTGTTCCAAGACAGCCGTTATGGCCTGTATCCATTGCAGTGAAAAGAGTCTGGGCTTCAATTCCTCTTACTTCACCTACAATTAACCTGTCAGGACGCATTCTTAAAGCGTTTTTTAGCAGGTCATCCATTGCAAGCTCTTGGGTTCCTGAAATTGAAGGCCTTGCCTCCATTTGAATCCAGTTTTTTCTTTCACCCAAAAAAATTTCAGGAGTGTCTTCCAAAGTAATAATTCTTTCCTCTTTTCTGACAAAAACAGACAAAGCATTTAAAGTAGAAGTTTTTCCTGTACCGCTTCCTCCGGTAATAATCAAATTCATTGGAGCAATTCCAAATCCTTCAACCATAACCCACAAAAAGCCTGCAAGCTCTGCACTCAAAGTGCCGTTATTAATTAAATCAACTATAGTTATCGGCACTTTAGAAAATTTTCTTACAGTAAGGCTTGGGCCAAAAGGGGTAGCATAAGGAGAAGTTGCATTAGCCCTTGAACCATCTGGAAGTCTTGCATCAAGCAAAGGATGATTGTCGTTAAGTTCCCTGTTAACTGTTCGCGCAATCTTATAAATAAGCCTTGGAATAAAACCATCTTTTTTCACTAAAAGATTTGTTTCACACATGCCGTATTTTCTATGAAAAACAAAAACAGGCCTGTCATAGCCGTTAACCATTATTTCTTCAAGCCAGTCATCATCCATTAAATCAGACAAAAAACCATAACCTAAAGTTTTATTCAAAACAAAATCAGTTAATTCTTTTGGATGCACAATGAAATCAAGACGTTTTCTGGTCAAAGACAAAAAAGATTTTTTTATTTCCTCCATTACTTCTTGTTCAGGAATCACATGAAGCAGATTCTGTTTTTCTATTTCATGAATTATCTGGTTGTTTAATTCATTCAAAAAATCCCTTGACAAATCAAGCTTTGAGGCAAGGTCAGGAACAGAAGCCTTTCTTAAAATAACGTTTTCAAGAACAGAACCAAACAATTTTTCTTTATCTGATAAAGTCGGCTCTTTAACATAATAATAATAATTAGGGTATCTTTCATAAATTTCAATTAAAGAATAAGATTCAACCAGATTCAAACCAGAAAGCTTAACTAAAGGCTTTTCTTTTTTTTTCTTTTCCTGATTAAAACCGATTTCTTCTATTTCAGCCATAAAACCACTTTTTTAATAAAAACTATATTAAATAGCTAAACATAATATTTAATGGTTTCTATGAAAAAAAGAATTCAAAAAATCAAGGAAAAAGTTCTGAAAGAAATAATTCCGTAAAAAGAAGAAATCATAAAAGAAAATGAAATAAAAGACAAAATAATAAAAAAAATAAATTCAATTAAAGGAAAACACATTGAAGCGATTCTAGCAGGAAGCCTTTCAAGAAACACTCATTTAAAAGACGACAAAGACATAGACATTTTTGTTTTATTCGACAAAAAAATGGAAAAAAAAGAATTCATAAAAGAAGGGCTAAAAATAGCAAAAAAGATAGCAGGAAAAAACTGGGAAATAGATTTTGGCGAACACCCTTATGTTAAAACAGAAATAGAAGGACATAAAGTTGAATTAATTCCATCCTATAAAATAGAATCAACACAGGAAATGCTGTCTTCAGTTGACAGGACTCCATTCCATACAAACTTTATACAGGAAAAATTAAAGGAAAATCAGAGAAACGAAATAAGGCTTATGAAAAAATTCCTGAAAGGGATTGGATGTTATGGGGCAGAACTAAAAGTCCAAGGATTTTCAGGTTATCTGGCTGAACTTGTAATTCTGAAATACAAAACATTTGAAAATGCACTAAAAAAAATTTCTTTATGGAAAGAAAGAAAAGTAATTTCATTAACTGAAAAAACCAACGCAAAAAAAGAAAAAGAATTAATGCAAAAATTTAACAACAGCCTGATTTTTATTGACCCGACAGATGAAAGAAGAAATACTGCTGCAGCAGTCTCAAAAGAAGTTTATGAAAAACTCAAAAAACAGGCAAAAAAGTTTTTGAATAAACCTTCAATCAGCTTTTTTTTCCCTAAACCAGTCAAAATCTTGACTAAAAAAGAATTCAGAGAAAAAAACAAAAACAAAAATATTATTTTAGTGGAATCAGCTTATGAAAAAATCCATGAAGACGTAACATTCGGCCAGATGAGAAGGTTTCTGGGCAAACTGAAAAAAGAACTGGAAAAAAACGATTTCACTGTTTTAAGGGAAAGGTTTTGGAGTGATGAAAAAAAGAAAATGCTTTTACTGGTTGAAGTAAAAGAAAGCAAATTAGGAAAAGAAAAAATGATTAAAGGCCCTCCTGAAACAATGAAAAAACATGCAGAAAAATTCATTGAAAAACACGGAAAAAAGAAAACAAAAAAAATCAAAGGCCATTACCATGCAATAGTGAAAAGAAAGCATTTAAAGGCTGAAAGTGTTGTAAAAGAATTCATTGAAAAACAAATTAAAGTTAACCCAAAAAAATTCCTTTCAAAAAGAATGAAAAAAAGGCACGAAATTTATTCAGGAAAAAAACTTGAAAAAATCTACAAAGAAAAAGAAGTGCAGGAATTTTTGTCAAAATACCTGAAAGAAAAATAATTTGAATTAAAAATCACTTTTTGGAATTAATTACTGTCCCTAAACTGCTTTATTGCAAAAAAATAAGAAAGAACATAAATTACAAAAGCAAATACAACTAGATTGTTTATGCCCCATAAAAGAGAAGTGTATTCCAAAAAGCCGCCTAACACGCCACCAATCAAATTTAGCCCCAAAGAAGTACTGGGAGTTTTACTTCGCTTAAAAAGGAAACCAAAAACAAGTCCTGCAAAAAATATAGGTAATACAACAACAAAAGAAGATGCCAGCAATTTCATTTCCGGGCTTAAAAATGCAAATGCCTTTGGCGGAAAAAAGTAGGTTACAGCCAGAGAAATTAAAAGCAAGAAATAAAATAAATTTATGTTTTTAGGATTGCGTTTTATTAAATAAAAATTAGCTAAAAGAATCATTAACAAAATAGCTGTTATTACAATAGAGTTTACAATCCAGCTTGCGCCAAATAACAAAGAGAATTCAACAATGCTTTTTGTCTCCAAAAGCATGAATGCCGCACCAAGCAAAAAGAAGTGACTGTTTGCAATCACTTTTTCAAAAGGCTTTACAGTTAATTTTACAGCAAGTATGCAAAAAAAAGAAATAAAAAGCAGTATTAAAAGATACTCAAAAGGAATTGAATTAGTGCCTAAATACAAATACGGCCAGTCATCTTCTGGCATTCTGTATGAACTAGTATTCTTCTTCAATAATTCTGATTCTTCAGTAAAGCCTTCAATTTCAGTTTGCGTGAGTTTTTCTTTGTTATCTGAAGCAATAAAAACTTTTTCAAAAGGCAATTTATCATTGCTAAAAACCAAGGGATCCTGAGAAAAATTTGATTGCAAGACATCATAA
>Ga0180009_10008332_pt1 | contig 10300 bp, 6 predicted proteins | sample OS_PC_MetaG_FD_123537 | JGI IMG/M metagenome (GOLD analysis project Ga0180009, IMG submission 123537) | Groundwater microbial communities from the Aspo Hard Rock Laboratory (HRL) deep subsurface site, Sweden - OS_PC_MetaG | ecosystem: Environmental > Aquatic > Deep subsurface > Groundwater... | reverse complement strand
CTTATTCGTTATTCGCAAATTCGTAATTAGTAGATAGTAATTCGCTCAATTCGTAATTAGTAGGGTGAATAGTTACATTCATGGTTTTTGATTTTTAGAAATTGTAAGATTAGAAGCGAAGACAAAGATGGTTTTGACACGACATTTTCCTCTGTCTTCCGTCCTCTGTCTTCCGTCAATATTAATTTCCACTAAAAATACCGAAGAACTTTAAAAAACAATTACATGCCTGAAGAATACATCTGATAGTAAGTTTTAAAAATATTGTCTGAGTATTCCATTAAATCTTTTCTTTGATATTGATTAACTATCTGTAAAGTTCTTTGTACTATTGCTAAAGATTGTTGTTTATTATCATCTATCTTTCTTGCTTTTATTCCTGTAAAACTAAAATAATATTTGAGATTATCATCATGAATATCAAGAACTCTTTGCATGATTTGATCTCCTTTTTCCAAAACTCCGGCTTTGTAATAAGCTTCAGCAAGAGGAACTATGAAATAGTTATCATAAGGTATGTTTTCTTCCGGCATTAAATACATTGCTTTGTTGAGTACAGCAATAGCAGAATCAACCTTGTTTTCATTAATAAGTGCATTAGCTAAACGTGCAAAATTATTCCTAAAATTCATTGTCATTCTTCTATTAGTTTCATCCAAATAAATTCCGGGAATATCCATATTGCCCCAAACAAAAGTGTTCATTAGTTTATCATAAAGAACATCAGTATCTATACGACCCATAAGTCCTTGTTGACTTTTAGTTTTTATCGGTACTAATTTATATGCTAATCCATCAAGTTGGAAATAATCTTGCAGTCCATAATAAACATCATCACCGGTGGTAATAGCAAAATATATTGGTCTTTCCCAATTGTTATATGCTATTAAATTTAACAACATTAATCCGCTTTTGTGGATTGCCTGTTTGTTAATTTCCCATCTAATTTCATCAACTATTAAATGAGCATCTTCGGGCTTAACAATACCCATATCAACAACTTTAGCTGAATCAACAGGGAGGCGGAATTTTTTTGTTGGAAAATAATTAATAGGTTCCGGATAACCTCTGGAATAAAATTTCAGTCTTTCAGGTTGTTTTTGCAACACATCAAATAGGTCTTTCAAATTAACATATTCCGTTCCGCTGCCTTGTTCAATAAGATATACTACTTCTAAAGATCCTGATTGATATTGATGTTCTTCAAGTGTAAATGGCACCGGTTCACCGTCATAAGCCTTGCGTTTCATTTGATTTATATACCAGTCGGTATTTAACAAACTTAAATTGACAACTCTGACATCGGTTCTGTATTCTTCAACTTCCTGTATATACCAAAGCGGAAAAGTGTCGTTATCACCGTTTGTAAATAATATAGCATTTGGTTCGCAACTATCCAGGTAATTTTTTGCTATATCTCTGGCTGTATATCTGTTTGACCTGTCGTGATTGTTCCAGTTTTCTTTTGCTAAAATTACAGGCACTAGCAATATACACAAAAATATTGATATTATAATGCTTGCATTAAAATTTTTTATAATTTGTTTTAAATAGTGATGAACACCCAATACTCCCATTCCTATCCAAATTGCAAAGGCATAAAATGAAGCGGCATAAGCATAATCTCGTTCACGAGGCTGATATGGGGTTTGATTTACGTATAAAACAATAGCAAGTCCAGTCATTATAAATAATAGCCCAACAATAAAAGCGCCTTTTTTACTTTTCGTTATGTGATAGTATAGACCTAACAATCCTATGAGTAGTGGAAGCAGATAATATTTGGTTCTTGATTTATGCCAGGTTAAACTTTCGGGCAAATCATTTTGTGGTCCAAGCCGGCTATCAATAAATGGAATCCCTGAAATCCAATTGCCATCAAATAAATCTCCATGCCCTTGAATATCATTTTGTCGCCCGGCAAAATTCCACATAAAATATCTTATATACATGTAGGAAACCTGATAAGCAAAGAAAAACCTGAGGTTCTCTGCAAAAGTCGGTTTATTTGTTACTTCACCTGTTCTTTTATGACGAACAGGAGCGCCTTTAATATTTGCCCACTGCTGATATGCTTTTACATGATGGCTTTCACTACTATGCATTCTTGGAAAAATAGTGCAAAAATCACTATCATAAGTTGGAACAGTTTTTTCTCTTTTGTTAATAACTACATATTTACCTGTGTTTTCATCCTTTTTATATACAGGTGACATGTCTTTCCATTCGTTTGAAGGATTTAATGGAGAGTTATAGTATTGCCCATAAAACAAGGGAACACTTCCGTACTGTTCGCGTTGCAAATATGAAAGCAGGCTTACTGCATTAGAAGGATTGTTTTGGTTAACAGGAGTTTCTGCATCAGAACGAATTATAAGCATAAAATATGTAGAATAACCTATAAGCAGAAATGTCAGGGCTTTAAGAGACAGATTAAGAACAGGCAAGTTTTTTTTATATGAATAATGTATTCCAAAAACGATGCCGCCAATTAATAAAATAAAATAAATTAATGTTCCTGAATTGAAAGGTAGTCTAATATTGTTAACAAAGAAAAGTTCAAAGCGCCCGGCAAGAGAAACGATGCCTGGTATTATCACATATAAAATAGCGCCAAGTAATACAATAGATAAAGCGGCAACAGCTATGATGCCTTTACGGGTAACTTTATATTTTTTGAAATAATAAATAAACACAATAGCAGGTAATGTTATAAGATTGAGTAAGTGAACACCGATAGATAATCCAATCAGATATGCAATAAGTATCATCCATCTCATTGAGTGTGGAGAATCAGCTTGTTCTTCCCATTTAAGGACCGCCCAAAAAGTAACAGCAGTAAATAATGAAGAAAGCGAATAAGCTTCACTCTCAACAGCAGAAAACCAAAATGAGTCGGTAAATGTGTAAGTTAAAGCGCCAACAAAAGCAGCACCAAAGATACTTAGTTTTTGATTTAAACTTGCTTCCTGTTTATTATTATTTTTTAGCACAAATTTTTTAACTAATAATGTAATTGTCCAAAATAAAAAAGTGATTGTGAGACCGCTAGAGAGTGCTGAAAGTGTATTAGCCATAAAAGCGACTTTTTCAACATCGCCAAAAGCGAACATTGTAAAAATTCTGGAAATTAATTGAAAAGTAGGTGCACCTGGCGGATGGCATACCTGCAACTTATAAGAAGTAGCGATAAATTCACCGCAATCCCAAAAACTTGCAGTAGATTCAGCAGTTAATAAATAAACTGTTGAAGCAAAAATAAAAAGCAACCAACCTATTGAATTATTTAAAAAAGTATAAGTCAGGTTTTTCATCTGTTTATATTTTATAATGCCCACGAAATACACTAAAAGACACGAAATTTTGTTACTATTCAGTAACTACTACGAATTACGAATGAAACCGACTGTTATTGATTATTGGGTATTGCTAAATAAGTATAGGGATTGCTTCACTTCGTCCCGCACATAATCAGCGTTAGGGCTTGCTCTGTTTATGTGTGGGACTTCGTTCGCAATGACGTAACAAACAAACCGTCATTGCGAGGGAGGAACGACCGAAGCAATCTAATAATCTATACCAAATTAACAATGCCGATTATTGTTTATTGTCTATTGTCAATTATTCAATATTCAATAATCAATAATCAATTGATGAACGGATTGCTTTTTTATTCGCTTATTTCATTTTCTGTCTTATGTTTAAATTTTTCTCTGTGATTCTCTGCGCCTTCTCTACGTTCTCTGCGTTTTATTTTTTTAGTGTATTTCGTGTGTTTCGTGGGCTTAAATATCCTTTTGCTTTTGCTTCTTTAAGAACAGCAGAAATACCTTTTTTGTTTATAGTGCGTAATGCAGATGTACTTACTTTAAGAGTAATCCATTTATTCTCTTCGGGTATAAAAAATTTTTTCTTTTGAATATTCGGATAAAACTTTCTTTTGGTCTTCATATTAGAATGAGACACATTGTGTCCGCTAATAACTTTTTTTCCTGTTAATTGACAAATTCTGGACATTTTTTTATGGTTTTAAATTTTTAAAATTAATAATAGTGCAAAGGTAAAATAATTTTTTAAAAATAATTATAAACAAATTAAAAAAAGTATTATATTTGCAAAATTATGATAAGACAAAAAACCATAAAAAAAACTTGTACGCTTAGTGGCAAAGGCATTCATACGGGGAACAAATCAATCGTTTCATTTCACCCTGCTGCACCTAATTCAGGAATTAGATTTATCAGAACAGATATTGACTCTCACCCTGTTATTAAAGCGCATATTGATTGTGTCAGCGATACTTCCAGGGGAACAACTATAAGTAATGGAACAATAACAATAAAAACCACAGAACATATACTTGCTGCTTTATATGGTTTGGAAATAGATAATATAAGTATTCATCTAAACTGCGAAGAACCACCAATATTTGACGGCAGTATTTTATCTTATGTCGCTGCACTGGAAAAAGCAGTTATAGTTGAACAGGATGCGGAAAAAAAATACATAGAAATTGATAAACCAATTACTTATGTTGATAAAGAAAAAGAATCAGAAATCACCATTTATCCTGCTAACGATTTTAAAGTTACTTGTTTGATTGATTATAAAACAAAAATTATACCTCCTCAGCAAGCAGTTTTAAATTCATTGCAGGAATTTAAACAAGAGTTTGCTTCTGCCAGGACATTTTGTTTTTTGCACGAAATAGAACCGCTTTTAAAGAATGGGTTTATCAAAGGTGGTGATTTATATAATGCTGTAGTTTTTGTTGATCATGTTATTTCAGAAGAAGAACAAATAAGACTGTCAGAATATTTTAATCAGGCATCAGTAAAAATATTAAAACAAGGTGTTTTAAACAATGTTAAACTTAGATTCTCAAATGAACCTGCAAGACATAAACTTCTTGATATATTAGGAGATTTAGCTTTGCTTGGAGCTCCTATTAAAGGTCATATTGTTGCAAAAAAACCCGGACATAAAACAAACATTGAATTTATTAAGTTAATTAGTAAGCATATTAAAAATTATAACGCAATGAGTAAAAAATTTATTCCTAATTACAATCCAAATGTTCCTCCTCTGATGGATATTAACAGAATTAGGGAGTTATTACCACACAGGCCCCCATTTTTATTAGTTGATAAAATATTGGAAATGACCGAAAATTCTATAGTAGGGTTGAAAAATGTTACTATGAACGAGCCGTTCTTTGTAGGTCATTTTCCTATAGAACCTGTTATGCCTGGTGTTTTAATTATTGAAGCCATGGCGCAAACAGGCGGAGTATTTATTTTAAGTTCTATTCCTGACCCTGAAAACTATATAACTTATTTTATAAAAATTGAAAACGCAAAATTTAGAAATAAGGTAGTACCCGGAGATACAATTTTATTTCATTTAGAACTTGTTTCTCCTATTCGCAGAGGTTTATGCAATATGAAAGGAAAAGCTTTTGTGGGAAATAAAATAGTTACAGAAGCGGAAATGCTGGCTCAGATTGTGAGAAAATAAATTGTTAAATTGTTAGGTGGTTAAATTGTTAAATTGTTTTATTGTTAAATTTTTACACGTTTAAAGTATATTTATTTCTTTTGTAGTTAAAACATCTGCCGAGTAATTACCCTGCTTAAGTTCACTTTCTCCATACCTGATATAAGAAAAATCTCCCATCCAGTTACCTATATTATATAATTCAGCATTACCAATTTGCTTTTTCATAGGAATATGTTGATGTGCAAATATGAAATAATCAACTTTGTGATTTGATAAAATACTTTCAGCATAAATTACCTGTTTGGCAAATATTGATTCCCAAATATCCTTTTTAAGATTTGCATATCTGCTTTTGTTTGATAAAAAATTTGCCAAAGCAGTTGCAAAATTAGGATGTAAGCGTGCATAAATCCATTGCGAAATTTTACTGCGAAATATTTTTTTCATTATTTTATATCCGATATCACCTGGACCCAAACCATCGCCATGAGCGAGATAGAAAATTTCATTATTACACTCAAAAAATTCAGGATTGTGATAGATATTCATTCCTATTTCTTTTTCTAAATAGCCGAATAACCAAATATCATGATTTCCTGAAAAATAATATAATCGTATGCCTCTGTCTGATAATTCAGCCAACCTGCCAAGTAATCTGACATAACCTTTGGGAGCGACATACTTCCATTCAAACCAAAAATCAAACATATCGCCAAGTATAAAAATATCTGTTGCATCCTGTTTTATTTCATCTAAAAAAGATACAAACATTTTTTCCCTTTCTAAAGAGTCTTCCCATGAAGGAATGCCAAAGTGCATATCCGAAACAAAATACAATGTATTTCCTTTAGTTTTTACAGCCATTTGTGAATATCTTTTGTAAAGTTAAACGGATTTAATGAATTAAAGTTTATCATCCAGGTAATTCTTTGCCACAAAGAATAATTCATTAAATCCAAATTATCCCGAATGTCTTTGGAAAATATTAACGGAAAATATACTTCTACATTGTGTCTGATAACAGGAATTATTATACCGCCATTATACGAAAAATTGATATCATCATGCCAAAAACCTTTTTCGTACTGAAACAAACCTGCATCAAAAAATAATTCTATCGGAATTAATCCCGGCAGGGTAGTTCGTAAATTCAACGCTGTCAGGTAATTCCATGTTTGTCCTATTGGTGTTATGACTTTAAAACCGCCGTCTTGCAGATATATTTGTCTGCCTAATAATGATTGGGGAGGTTCGCTACGTCCCAAATACATATTATCATAATTATAATCGTGCCTTCCGCTCCATCCAGATAATCTGAATCTATAATCTATATTACCCGACAATTCTTTATGGAGAAATGCTCCGCCAAAAAATCTTAACCATAATCTTTTGTTTTTTCCATTGTAATTAAAAGTATGTTCACTACTTCCTGAAATTTTTAAAATAGAATTATTTTGTTCTAATTTAATATTTTGAAGATTTTTATGAGCGATATTAAGCAGTTCTCCCTGGTATAGAATTTCATTAACATAGTAATTGTTTGAAGGATAGTAATTTTCTTTTAATTCAGTATCCCATCTTATTAATTGATTTTTAATTAAGTTTGTTCTAAAAGTTAAATTATGTGAATTTACTTTACACTTATTACCAATAGAAACACTGACGGCAGGCGATAATTTTGTATAGTTTAATGTATTATTTTTATGGATATAGTATGGATAATTGGCCCAACTAAAACTGGTTTCAATTTCTCTTATTTTATTTTGTGGCATAACAGAATATGAAACCTTTCCTGTATGGTAGAATTCATCACGGCTAAAAGAATATATGGGCATAAATCTAAATCTAAAAGGTCTTAAAAAAATTGGATTTGTGTAAATCGCCAATCCCCAAAAGTTTTTGCTGTAGTTGTTCCAGCCATATACGGGAGCGACAAAAATACTGTTCTTAGCATGGTCTTCAAAGCCGGCAAGAAAACGTAAACTGAAATTATTTTTTCTGCCAATAACTGAATTTACATAATGTATGTTGTTATTTCTGTTCATATCGGGCACAAAACCATAAGGGTCTATTTGTATATAATCAGCATCAATTACAGGTATATGTATAGTAGTATCTTTGTCAAAGCCACTGATCCACTGATAAGAAATTATTTGTTTGTCTTTTACTATTCCTATAGGAAATGGAATTGTTGCATCGCCTTTATTTTTCAACTGAACTATGTAACCTTGTTGATAATCCTGCTTAAAATTTTTCTTAATCTTTTTAATATATGTAATCGTATAATCTATTCTGGCAGAGCCGTCAATAAAATATTCAAAAAACCAAGTAAGGTCAACATTAGCAATTTCCTCTATGGAATGTTTAAAATCCTCGGGATAAGGATGCTTAAATGCCCATTTAGAATAATAATTTCTAATACCTTCAGTGAAAATTTCATCTCCCAGGTAATGTCTTAAATACTCAAAAGCTAATACGGGCTTAACATATAAAGACATATAATAATTATACGACTCATAGTCGTCGGAGTGCAAACCTGAAGGACAGTCTAATCCCTGAAGTGCAGAATGTAACCATAAATAATAGTCTTTTTGTATAGATTTATAAATGAGTGCATCTAAAATGGTGTATTTGTTTTTAAAATTTATTGTTCGGTATTTAACATCAAAATATAAATACTCAAAAAATGAATTCAAACCCTCATCCATCCAGGGATATTTGCGTTCATTATTAGCAATAATACCATATAAAAAACTATGACCAACTTCGTGAACTATAACTCTTTCAATAAACTTTTTGTAATAAATATTATTGTCAATATGAGATAATGCGGGATACTCCATTCCACCGCCAGTTCCTAAAGGAGCACAAACAGCCGATGCTATATTATATTTATAATCGCCCAAAAATAAACTATAATGGTAAACAGCTTCATTAATATATTTAATACTATGCTGACATCCATTGAGGTTTTCTTCTCTGAAGTATGACCAGGAAGTAACTGTTCTGCCGGAATTAGGCAATTCAACCTCGCCTTTCAACACTAAAAATTCTTTATCGGAAAACCATGCAAAATCATGAATACTATCTTGCTTAAAATGTAATGTTTTTAATTCTGTTTCCCTGTAAATAGTATCAGTTACAGGAAAATCATCTCCATTTATTAATGCTTCGGTTTCCCGGACTTTATTTTGTAAAAACTCTTTTTCAGTTTCTGTTTGTAATTCGCCTGTTGCTGCAACAACATATTTGCCTGGCAGAGTAATAAACACATCATAATTACCAAATTCTCCATAAAATTCGCCTTTAGATTTATAGGGAAAGTAGTGCCAGCCATCTCTGTCATAAACCGCCGGACGAGGATACCAATGTGTAATCTGATATCTTTGAGCGACATGGCCAAACCTGCAAAACACAGAAGGAATTTTAACTCTGAAAGGAGTATGAATCTCTACTTTTTCATAAGGCAGAAGAGGACTATTCAATAATAGCTGTCCTATATCTTTATGTTCTGGTGTTAATATAAATTTTGTTTTTTCTCCATTTACGGTAAAATTCAAACTATCAATAAATCCTCTTTCACTTGGTTTTGAAATAAGATAATCGCCTTTATTAGACATTCTTCGCTCTTTGGCAAAAGCAGTATTATTATCTGAAAAAGCATTAGGATAAAGATGAAAATAAATGAAATGTAGCGTGTCGGGAGAATTGTTTTGATAATCTATAGAAATATTTCCTCTTAGAAAATTTCTTTGGTCATCAAGCGCTACATTTATTTTATAATTGAGATATTGTTGAAAATAATCTTTTTGTGAATAACAGAATAGGGTGTTTAATATAAAAACAAAAAAAATAAATATTTGAATTAGTAGATTTCTGTTGCTAGTGTTTAATTGCATAAGTTTTCTATATTATCAACTGTTTAAGTTATCATAGATGCAAAATACAAGGGCTAAATTCTATTTTGAGATGCTGGAAAGATTTGTATCTATAATTAACTAAAACCTTATTACCTTAGTAGAAAAAATGGATAATAGGATCCTTGTAACCTTATTACCTTATTTTGACCGAATGCTTCTCTGAGAAGGTTGTAAGGTTTTTTGGTAAAATTTTATAAATTTTTCATATTCTTCTGAAAAACTTACTTTACTATGGTGTTTCGGTTGATTAAGTATGTATTTACAAACTCTGTCAACATCTGACTTTGATACTGAATAGACAGATGCAGATTCTTGCCACGCAAATTGTTTGTCACATAGTTTATTTTGGTTTATGAACCGTTCGGAACTTTCAGCAACAATGGAAGCCAAAACTTCTTCTGATAATTTCGGAGAACGGGATACGAGAAAATGAACATGTTCGGGATTAGCATATATGGCATATAATTGAGAATCGTTATTGTTTACTATGCCGGTAATATATTTTTCAATTCGTTCCCGATGTTTTTCAGCAATAAGAGGTACCCGATGCAAGGTTGTAAATATAAAATGGCTGTATAAATTGTTATATTCTATTTTCATTTTATTTGATAATAAGGTAATAAGGTTAAATCGTTGCTGTAATTTTTTTCTACTAAGGTAATAAGGTTGAATTATTGCTGTAATTTCTTTTCTAATAAGGTTTTTCTACATTGTAAAGTTAATAAAATCATTTTATGTGGATTGATATTACAAAATTAAGGCTAAATTACATTTTAAGGTGCTGGGAAATTTTTGTTCATTGTCCCGATAGGGACAATATATCGGTAGAAATAAATAACGCAAATCAACATAAATGCCGTAGGCATGATATATTTAAATTT
>Ga0180009_10008331_pt1 | contig 10300 bp, 10 predicted proteins | sample OS_PC_MetaG_FD_123537 | JGI IMG/M metagenome (GOLD analysis project Ga0180009, IMG submission 123537) | Groundwater microbial communities from the Aspo Hard Rock Laboratory (HRL) deep subsurface site, Sweden - OS_PC_MetaG | ecosystem: Environmental > Aquatic > Deep subsurface > Groundwater... | reverse complement strand
TGAGGGATTACAGAGAAAGTTGGTACCATTTCCTCCTGTTGTACTCGTAATATCAGCTTGAAGAGTGGTTATATCACCGAAAGTACAGAGACCGGTATAATTACCAACATTACCAAGATATATCTCTCCGGTGCTTCGAATCTGATTCATTCCAGCCATAATTCTGGCATCTCTTGCCCTTCCTCTTGCTCCGCCTAATGAAACCAAAACAATTGAGGCCAAAATACCGATGATGGCAATAACCACTAATAACTCAATTAAGGTAAAACCTTTCTTTGAAATCATATTTTCTTTTTATAATTATATATTAATTTTTATTTACTTGCCCCGTAGGATCCCAGAGGGATTCCTATGGGGTTAATTATTCGACCTTTTGAATTTCTATTTTTCCCCATTAACTGGGGTGTTTCTTAATTATATCAAATATATTTAAATTATAGCAAATTCTGGAAAGCAAGTGAAACTGTGAATAACTTAGAAGCCTCCCATGGCTACTTGGTAAATGGGCATTAAAACACTGGCTACCAAACCAGCAACAATAATTCCTAAAAAAATAATCAAAAGCGGTTCAAGGAAAGCGACAAAATTATCAAGGGTTCTTTCTACGTCTTTGCGGTAAAAACCAACAACGTTTCTCAAAGAGGAGCTGATTTGACCGGCTTTTTCTCCAACCAAAGTCATTTGGGTAAATAAGGGCGGAATAGCTTTGGGATATTGTTCCAATATGGCAGAAATTGGCTCTCCCCTTCTGACTCCGTCTCGGGTTTTTAAAATGATATCTTTGTACACAGAATTCCCAACAATTTCGGCTGTAATTTCTAAAGCCCGGGCAATGGGTAAGCCACCGGAAATCAAAGTGGCTAAATTTTCAGCAAATCTTGTCAAATAAACCTTTTGTAAAAAGGGACCTAAAATCGGCATTTTTAAAGAAATGCGGTCATAAATCTTTTTTCCCTCTTCACTTTTTAAAAAACGATAAATGCCAAAAATAATCGCGGCAAAAATAATGACGAAAATCAGAGCTTGTTTTTTTAAAAAATCAGAAAAAGCCAAAATAACCCGGGTGATAAAAGGAGGCTCCACTCCCATTTCTTTTATCATTTCGCCTAATTTGGGAATAACAAAAAGAGTCATTGCTACAATTACCACTACCACAACGCCCAAAACCATAACTGGATAAATCATTGCCCCAATAGTTTTGGAACGAAAATCTTTTTCTCTTTCCAAATGGTCGGCTAAATAATTCAAAACTTCGGAAAGCTCCCCTGACACCTCGCCAGATTTAACCATACTGACATAAAACTGGCTGAAAAGTTTAGGATGTTTGGAAAGAGCCTTAGAAAGAGCGACGCCACCCTCAACATCTTCGGCGATTTCAATAACTTTTTCTTTCAAAAGGGAATTTTGGGTTTGTTTTGCCAGAGTATAAAAAATTTCCACAATGGGAATTCTGGACTGAAACATAATGGCTAATTGCCGAGAGAAACTAACAACTTCGCCAGAAGGAATTTTCTGAAAAAGTTTGACTTTTCTTAAAAAAATCGGTATTGCTTCAGCGCTTTCCAAAGAAGTAACAAAAAGACCGTATTTTTCCAAAATCGCCAAAGCCGCATCTCTGGAAGAGGCGTCAACTGTCCCCGATTGAAGAGTTCCTTCTCTGGTTCTGGCTTGGTATTGAAACTTCATATCCCTACGAATTACTAACCCTACGAATTACTAATCAGTACGAATATACGAATTCGTAGATTCGTAAATATTCGTAATTCGTAGGGTTAGGTTAGTATCTAAGGAATTTTTTTAGTTCGCTGGGTTCTAAAGAACAAAACAGGGCATTTTCCAAGGAAATTTCTTTTGACCGAACCAAATTAGCCAAAGACCTATTCATAGAAACCATTCCTAATTCAAATGAGGTCTCAATAATTAAAGGAAGTTCATGAACTTTATTTTCTCTGATTAAGTTGGCCACCGCCGGAGTATTAAGCATTATTTCGCAAGCCGGAATCAATCCTCCTTTTATCCGAGGAATCAGTCTTTGAGAAATTACTCCCAAAAGCGAACCAGACAACTGGGCTCTAATTTGGGTTTGTTGTTCTGGCGGAAAAGAATCAACAACTCGGTGAATAGTTTGAGAAGCGGAATTGGTGTGCAGGGTAGCAAAAACCAAATGCCCGGTTTCAGCCGCTGAAATGGCTGTCGCCATAGTTTCCAAATCCCGCATTTCACCAACCATAATTACATCCGGGTCCTGGCGAAAAGTTGATCTCAAGGCTTGGGCAAAAGAAAGAGTATCTTGATAAACTTCCCGCTGGTCAACAATGCATCTGTCATCTTTAAAAACATACTCAATCGGGTCTTCGATGGTAATGATATGGTCGGTTTTAGTATGATTTATCTCGTCAATTAGGGCGGCCAAAGTCGTTGATTTGCCGTGAGAAGAAGGACCGGTAATCAAAACAAATCCCTGGGCAGGTTTAGTAAATTGGTGAAAAACTGGCGGCAAATTTAATTCTTCAATTGTGGGAATTTTGGTTGGAATTAAACGTAAAGCCGAAGAGATGTTTCCACTTTCAAAAAAGATATTAACTCTGAATCTGGCTTTCCCTTCAAAATTGTAAGAAAAATCAATTTCCTTTTTCTGTAAAAGCCTCTCTCTTTGTTCGTCGGTCATCAGGGCAAAGGCCAATTCTTGGGCATCTTCGGATATGATTTTTTTGAATTTTACTAGGGGAACTAATCGTCCGGTAATTCTTAAGGTCGGCTGGTGACCGACAGAAATATGTAAATCCGATGCCTTTTCTTGAATTGTGAAACTTAACAAATCTCGAAGTTGAGAGTTGTAATCCATATTATTGTAAGATTTTTTTGATTTCTTCGACTACTTCGCTGGGCGTAAAATTGGCTTTAATAAGATATTTTATAACTCCAAAATTCAAACCTTTTTTAACTTCGTTTTTGTCGCTTAAATTAGAAAGAACCACCACTTTCAAATCTTCTAAATTTAATTCAGTTCTAATTTTATTTAAAAGTTCCCAACCATCAATATTGGGCAAAATAATATCTAAAACCAAAAGGTCGGGTCTCTTTTCTTTTAGTTTTTTGACGGCTTCTTCCCCATCTGTTGCTATTTCAACTGAAAAACCGGCCTTTTCCAATTTAGTGGTATAAATATCAACAACAAAGGGGTCGTCTTCAACTAATAAAATATTTTTCATATCCCTACGAATTATTCACCCCGTACCTTTCGTCCTTTATTGAAGGGTTCTTCAAAATTCTTTAGAAATTTCTGGATAAATATTTCGAAAGGTACGGGGTGAAAAATTCGTACAACGGCTTCGGTTATATTTCTTCTGCCACTCTTAAAACTTCTTCAACAGAGGTAACGCCTTTCAAAACCTTTAAAATTCCGTCTTGCTTCATTGTAACCATTCCCTGATTCCTAGCTTCTTCGCTAATTTTTACTTCCGAGGGCTCTCTTAAGATTAGTTCAGCTAAATTATCGGTCATAGCCAAAACTTCAAAAACGCCAATTCGACCGGAATAACCGCTGGCACGGCATTTTTTGCAGCCCTTGGGTTCAAAAATATTAAAATCTTTGGCGATTTTTATTTTCAATTCCTCTTTAGCTTTGGGTGATATGGCTTCTATTTCATTAAGAATCAAATCTCTAATTTTGGCTGTTGGTTTAATCTCCTGTTTGCATTCTGGACATAATTTACGAACCAATCTTTGGGCTAAAGAAATATTGATGGTAGCAGGAATTAAATATGGTTTTATTCCCAAATCAATCAATCGGGGAATAGTACCGATGGCATTGTTAGTGTGCAATGTCGACAAGACCAAATGACCGGTCAAAGCAGCATGAGTAGCCAAAGAAGCGGTTTCTTCATCTCGAATTTCTCCCACCATAATAATATCCGGGTCCTGTCTGACAACTGAACGCAGACCCGAGGCAAAACTATAACCAATTTCCGGTCTCATCTGCGATTGATTAACTCCTTCCATATAATACTCCACCGGATCTTCCAGAGATACGATGTTCACCCCTTCTTCATTCAAAATTTTCATAACAGCATACAGGGTAGTAGTTTTTCCTGAACCAGTTGGACCGGTGGCTAAAATCATACCATAAGGTTTTTCTATTGCTTCTCTTAAGATTCTCCGGTTCCTTCCTATTAATCCTAAATCTTCCAAATTAAATAATCCCTTTGAAGGATCTAGAACTCTAATTGCCGCTTTTTCTCCTTGGGTGGTGGGTAAAGTTGAAACACGAAAATCAACGTCTTGGCCATTAAATTTAGTTGAAAATCTACCATCTTGAGGAACTCTCATTTCATCAATTTTAAGATTAGCCAAAATTTTAATTCTCGCCACTACCGCCGGATGAATCCTCATTGGCAGAAAAAGAGAGGCATGTAAAATTCCATCTAAACGAAAACGAACTTTCAATTTGTCTCTGGTCGGTTCAATATGAATATCAGAAGCCGCTCCTTCAACCGCATGTCTTAAAATCACAGCCACCACTTTAGAAATTGGTGCTTCCTCGACCAATCTTTCTAATTCGGCACCGGCTAATGGTTCGACTCTTACTTTTTCTACTTTTATTTCTTCTTCTAATTCTTCCAAAGCTCTCGAAACTTCTTTTTTTAAAGTTCGGTATTGTTTTAAAAGATTATAAAGAGTGGTCGGAGTAATCAAAAAAACTTTATAAGATAATTTCGCTTGTCTGGCTAAAAATTTTATGGCTTCCTGGGCTTTTAAATCTTCGGGATAAACCATTCCCACTTCCAAAAGGTCATCTTTTTTATCAAGAGGTATCATTTGATAGTATTTAGCTGATTCTTCGGGAATGATTTCCAAAATTTTCAAAGGAACGTCTTCAGGAATCACTTCTCGCAAAGGAGTATTTAAATTTTCGCTCTTTAAGTTAAATAAAACATTTTCAGCAACTATTTTCTTTTCCAGAATCACTTCTTCTTCTTTTCTGCCAGAATTTTTAATCTCAAATTCCAAGGTTGTTGCTTTTTCTTTATTAATGGTTTTTCTTTTAAGTAATTGTTGAACCAAAGTCATATTTGTAGAAGCGGATTTACGCGGATAGCTACCCCGACCAGAGCAAAGCTCGGTACGGGGCACAGCGCGGATTTACGCGGATATTTTTCCGCATCCTTCGGCGTAGCTATCCGCGTTGTTCAGCTTCTATTAGTAGGGGGTGAATGGGGTTTCTCTGCCGATTTCTCCTTCAAAAGAAGAAATAACTTCAAAAAGTTGAAGTTCTTCTAAAATTGGACTTTTAAATACTTCAAAATTGATTTTTATTTCGGGTAAGGGTTGGGGTTGAGAGATGATCGGAGCGGGTTTTGTCGTGAAATAATTCCAAACCAAAAATAAAGCCCCTATAATTAATGCTCCCAAAAGTAAAAATAAATACTGTTTTTTCCTTTTTGGTTCAATAAAGGGTACAATAGCCATAATTAATAAGAATAGGTTTTAATTTTTAATTTGAAGGTGGGAATTTCTTCTTTTTCGGCAAAAGAAAAAGAGATGTTTTCGACTTCAATAATTTTTACGCTTCTTTCCAAAGTGTTGAGAAAATTTCTCAAGGCAGAATAAGAACCAGAAACTTCAAAACCAAAAGAAATTTCCTTGATTTTTGTTTGGGGTTGAGAAACACCGGGAGAGGTAGTTGACGGTTTTAAAAGGGTTATAGTGAAAGATTCAATTTTTTTAAGAATTAAACCATTTTGAGAACTGGCTCTTTGGGTAAAATTGATTAAAGAAACTACAGTTAAAGAAGAATCTGGCAAAAGGGAAAGGGAAAGTTTGGTAAGTTGGCTTTCGTAATTTTGGAGTTCTTGAGAAAGTTGTTGTAGTTTTGAAAAATACTCTTCTATATACTCCAATTCTGTTTCTCCGGCTTTAATTTCCAATTGAAGGGTGCTGAGTTTTTGATATTCGGGCCAAATTAAAAAAAATCCAATTGAAATAATAAAAAGAAAGCAAAGAAGAATGAAAATTAATCGATACATACTACCAATTAAATAATTGAAGGTTACAGGAAAAATTAAAAGCGAATTTAATCTTTCCTTCTTTTCCGATTTCGACCTTTGATAATTTTAGATTTTGAAACATTGGAGATTTTTGGAAAATCAAAAGTTGCTGACCGACGGTCTGGAAATCGTCGGTTTGACCGGAGATTTCAACAGAATTGCTTTTAGTATCGAGATTAAAATCAATAAAGAAAACTTTAGGATGAGTATTTTTTTCTAAAGTAGTAAAAAAATTCGAAACTTTTTTGTGATTCAAAAGTAAGGGCGTGAAATCATCGATTTTGTCTCTAAATTCTTTGAGTTCATTTTCCAGAGCTACTCTTTCTGGCGTTCTCGCTCCTGCGATGGCTGATTTTATTTCTTGGAGTTCTTGCTCAGATTTTTTAGTAAAATGATTTAAAGTAAAATAACCGACAACTGAAAGGACAAGTAAGAAAATCAAAGAATAAAGCAGATAATTTTGCCAAAGAGGAATTTCAACTCCTTTTTTGGGAACAATTTCTATCGCCATATTATTTTATTAAAAATTTGAAATTAAAAATTAAGAATTTTACTCAAGGCCTCTTAAAGCCATACCGACTGCTATGGCATAAGAAGGACCCATTTCTTTCAGAGCTTCTTCCAGAATTGGAGGATAAGAAATATTTAAAAAGGGGTTGGCAATTTCGATTTCTTTTTTTAGCATTTTTGAAAAGTATTCTTTAAGTCCCGGCAATCTAGCAGTACCGCCGGCTAAAATTATCTTTTCGATTTTTCTTCCCTGAATCTGATAAAAATTCTGGGAAGTTCTTTCTAATTCGCTCAAAATCATATCAATCAAAGGTCTCAAAATTTCACCCACTTTTTTGGCGATTAAAGAAGGTTCTTCATTGTTTTGCGATGGTTCTTGATTCAAAGATAAAAACTTTAACCCATGGGTCTTTTTAAAATCTTCCGCTTCGGCGTGTTCGATGTTCAGGGCTTTGGCCAAAACATGAGTTAATTCATTGCCGGCAATATCAAAACTATGACTAACTTTCAAAATTCCTTGGTCGATAATGTTGACGGTAGTAGTCCGAGCGCCGATATCTAATATAACAACCACTCTTTTCTCTTCGCCAATCAAAGCCCTAACCAATCCGAAGGCCTCAACTTCCAAACCCCTGAGGTCTAAATTTGACATCGTCACAATTTGGCGGTATTGATCAATAAGGTCATTGGAAACGGCAACCAAAAGAATTTTTAAAGGAGTTTTTTTCTTGTCGCTGGTTTCTCCCTCAACTATTGACCAGTCCAAAGTTACTTCGGCCAAGGGCAAAGGAATATGATGTCTGGCTTCAAACCTGACGGCTTGGGAAATTTCTTCCCGATTCATTGGCGGTAACTCAAAACTGGTAAAGAAACTGGCAAAATCAGGAATAGCAAAAAAAGCTTTCTTTTCGGAAATCTTCGCTTCGCTAAAAATAGCTAAAATTGCTCGGGCAATGTCTTGGGTAGACAATAAAAGAGTGCTCTTTTCAAAAGTCCGATAGGACTCCTCGTAAAAAACTTGAGCCGCTATCTCGCCGTATTTTTCTAATGCTATTCTTTCTCCTCTTTTGGCTAATTGAATAATTTTTATCCCAGAGGTTCCCAGGTCAATACCTAAACAACTTTTCAAACCTATGTGAAAAGGAAACCATGTCATCTTTTAAATCTATTATAACTCAATTTCCGAAAAAAACAAAAAATCTATTGGAAAAAACCAAAAAATTTGTTTTACCCCGTTTAGAAATTTTAAGGACCAAGGTATTAGGTAATGTCTTTATTTCTAAAATTTCTAACGGGGTTTTAGATATACTTTTCCCTAAACTCTGTTTTAACTGCCAAAAAGAAGGAGATTATCTTTGCCAAGATTGCCAATCTCTGTTAGAAATCTCTCAACATCAATATTGTCTTTGTCAAAAACCCAAAAGATTATTTCAGGGCGGCAAGTGCCAAACTTGCCATTCCAAAAAACTTAACGGACTTTATTTTGCCATTTCTTATCAAAATTCTTTGGTTAAAGAGTTAATTCAGAAATTCAAATACAAACCTTTTATTAAAGAACTGGCTGAAACTCTTTCTAATTTAATCATAACTCATTTTCAACTGTTAGACAACAAACCAAACCTTGTTTACCCTGTTAGAGAAGAAAAATTCTCTAATAGGGCTAATTTTATTTTACTCCCAATTCCTCTAAATAAAAAGAGGCAAAGGCAGCGGGGGTTCAATCAGGCCGAAGAAATCGCCAAAGAACTGGCTAAGTCTTTAAAATTGCCAGTTTTGAACGATGTTTTGCTAAAAATAAAATCAACCCTGCCTCAGGTTGAACTTTCAGAAAAAGAAAGAAAAGAAAATGTCAAAGATACTTTTTTGGTTAAAAATAAAGAGACAATCCAAAATAAAAAAATTTTATTGGTTGATGATGTTTATACAACCGGTTCAACAATGGAAGAGGCGGCCAGAATTTTAAAAGAAGCCGGGGCAAAAGAGGTCTGGGGAATAGTGGTGGCCCGAGCCCAACCTGGAGAAGATAAATTCCAGGAAATTTAAAAACCGGCGAGAGCCGGTTTTTAAAATGGCGATGAGACGACGGCTTCGCGAGAGAAAAACCATGCCCCGCCCCCCCCACCAAATTTTGGTGGAGGGTCTCGGCCGGAAATAAAAAGAAAGAGAGAAAGACCTCTCGGTCTCTCGATAAAAAATGTTGATGGCGTGGTGTAATAAATTTCTTACAAAATTTAAACGCCGCAGTCACGTTAATTTTACTTTGTAAAATTTTACGCGACGGAGGGGGCGAGACTCGAACTCGCAAGGGTATTGCTACCCGCCGCTTTTCAAGAGCGGTACCTTACCCATTCGGTGCACCCCTCCATTTTGTTTTATTCAGAAAGGTGACAGTCACCTTTCTGTCTTCGAATAAATTTGAATTAAAAATTTTATTTTGGCGCGATTTTGTAAATTTTCACCGGCACCAATCATTTTTCACCGGCGAAAATCGGCTGGCGAGCCCGCGTAACGGGCGAGCCAGAAAACTCTTTTACCACTTGGCGGTGTATATTGAATATAGCTCGAACGAATTTTTGTCCTCGCCGCGCAGAGCGCGGCGAGGAGTAGTCAGCGCGGCGGCTTCGCCGCATTCTCTGACAATTTCAGTTTTTCTTTGGCGGCACTATTTTATCAATTGGAAACTATTGATAAATCGATTGTAGTCGCTCTCGCTGTAATTTTGATTCGTATATAACATTCCTAATTTATACAAAGTGTACTTAACCATAAAAATCCTTCCTTTGATATAATAAGTTTTAGCACCGCTAATCTGAACTAGAAAATCCAATGCTCTGTAGCCATGGAAATTTGTAAAACTCGATGAAATAAGCTCGCCTCTCATAGAAGCCAGCTGTTCATTTAATGCATTTTCTAGATTAGCTTCGGTCTTGGAAATGTCAATTTCTGGCGGATAAATAGTTATATTAACAACATAAATGACTCCGTCGCTTCTCTCGCTGGAGTAATAAATATTTTTGGCCGGTGACTTAATATTTGGAATCTTCATCTCCTCGATTTCACGGTTTGGATAAGTAGGAAAAAGTACTTTGAACCTCTCGGTTACGGAACTAAATTCTTCCCATTGTGATGTATCAGCAGGGGGCTCGATTATTTTTTCTTCTGGTGTTTTCTCCTCGATTTCTTTTTCTTTCGCTGGTTTTTCAGTAATTTCGGGCATTTCTGGCATCTGGCTCGACAAATACAAATATAGCCCACCAACTATTAAACCAACTATAACTAAAACGATAATTATACCAATTAAACTTTGTCCTTGTTTATGCATATGGCTTAGTTAATTTTAGATGATTTACAATAGTTCGACCTTTTATAAAAAAATTTACTAAAATGTAGTTCGAGCCGACCCCAGCAGTAGAAGCTTCGCTTCACTACAGGGCAAGTATTTTTTATATGTTCTTTGGCGGTTTGGAAAGAATGCGGCAAAGCCGCCGCGCTGTCTATCTCTCGCCGCGCCTCGCGCGGCGAAGGCACGCTGAAAAGAATTCAGGAATTCTTTTCAAAATAAGTTCGAGCTAATTTAAGAATATCCCGCCATACGAGATTTGTCAATCGTTCCGCCTCGCCCCTGCGGGGCTCGGCGGCTGAAAAATTTTGCTCTCGGGCGAATAAATTAAAAAATATATGAATAAATATTTCATCTACACTAGAAAATCCTCGGAAGACAAAGAAAAACAGATATTATCAAT
>Ga0180009_10008330_pt1 | contig 10301 bp, 10 predicted proteins | sample OS_PC_MetaG_FD_123537 | JGI IMG/M metagenome (GOLD analysis project Ga0180009, IMG submission 123537) | Groundwater microbial communities from the Aspo Hard Rock Laboratory (HRL) deep subsurface site, Sweden - OS_PC_MetaG | ecosystem: Environmental > Aquatic > Deep subsurface > Groundwater... | reverse complement strand
GTAATGAGCCCGAGATTGGAGCACCCGATCCGGTAACCACAATGTTGGTACCTTCCGTAGTCCCGTACCCTATCAGTTGGCAACTCTGCAGGATCTGTTTTTCAGTCTTGTCTATTTTCGATACAGCATCCGAAAGCGACGCAAAGAAGCACATCGTTAAATCTTCAGAGGTCGTCGAAGCTTTTCCATGCACCACATCGCCTTCGGGTGTTACCAAGCAGCAATCTGTAAATGTTCCCCCTGTATCTATATAGACAACATACTTCCCTTTCTTTTCATCCATCATACACTCCCGTTTCCTCTTTCAGTTAAATCGCCGCCGTTATCTTCGAAATTTTCTATCTATTCCATTCAATAATTATCGTTTTTCTCATCATCTATGGCTCAAGTTTCGCGCCGCCAGGAAGAATTCATGGGGATAGGTGGCGCTTGTTCTGTTTAGTCTTAGAGAATAGAGAGCTCCATTTTGTAGAATATTGAGGGGTGCGAAACTTGAGTCCTTGATCAATGGTTTATTCTAAAAAACCCGGATAGGGCTTGCCAATGGACCAGTCTTCGTCTTCACCCACCAATAGTTTTGATAAAGTCGCCGCATGCGGTTCCAAAGCCTGTTGGGCTTTTATTGCGGCGAGTTTCTCTTTCGAAACCCACTTTTCCAGGTCTAGCTTCTTGAATTTTGCGCGTTCAAACCAAAATTTGAGATTGAGCGGTAATGTGGCGTCTACGCAGACCCTGTAGACGAGTCCGCTTTCAGCGCCGTGGAGGTGTTCCATTTCTGCCGCACCGCCTCCCCTTGTGCCTATCGATAGATCTTCTTTCACATTGACCCTGGTCATCACCGCCCACATAACATCATTGGCGTCTGCGATATTAATATCGCTATCCACCGCTATCACCCAGCGTATCTCTGTAGAGGAGCCCAGCGCCGCATGCATCAGGTTGGTTTGAACGCCTTCATCCCGGGGCGTTCTCTTGTTAACCCTCAGTGCCAGTCCAAAGCAACCCTTCATAAATGGTAAACAAAAGCAAGTATCGAAAACGAATGGATTAAATTTCTTACACGCCTGGTAAGCTGCACCTTCGGTTCCCGTCGCCAGTAAGTTCACCGACGCGAGAGAATTGGCAATGGGAAAAAAATATATCGGATTATTTCGGTGTGTTATACCGGTTATTTGGACTTTTAATGTTTTCCAACCTTGCCCCATGGTTCCGGGGTACTCCGCCATGAAGTAATGCTTGCCGGGTTCTTCATGTTCTTCTTCATGAATTCTCGTCTGAGTATCAATATATCCTTCCAGCACCCATTCAGATTGTGCCAGGCTCCAGCCGCCTTCAACCGTTTTTGTAGGGACGATCTCAACCGGAGAACCTTGCACAGCGCCTGTGAAGCCTAACTCATTATAGCCGAAAGGCATGAGGGTGGACGTTTCAGCCCCTGATGTCAGGATAACACTCGGTATCCCCTGAATATTGATTGAGATAGGCACATTCATCTTTTTCCTTCTGCACCTGGCGACAATCTCGGTCAGATGTCTCGACTCAGAAAGACCTACAGAACAATAGTCCTTTCCCCTCACGGCGAGCCTGTGGAATGAAATATTATACGCGTCGGAATCGGGCATTTTTATCATCAATTGGCCGCCAGTAATAATATGTCCGGCATCCCTTGGTGTCTGGACCGTGATGGGAAGCATTTTGATTAGGTCTATGTCTTTATCGATAACATTTTCTTGACATGGTGCATCTGAGACGATTTTGGGCGGTATGGGATTGTCAGCGGCTTCAGCGACAGCCTTGGCCGTGTACTCAACAGATGGCGCCCCCACGATGTCTGCCATCCGCTGCCTTGTCCCAAGTACGTTTGAAATGACCCGATGCCCCGGATAACCCTTGATATTGTTAAATAGCAAAACGGGCCCGCCATCCATAGCACCCAGAAACCCGGCCAGGTCGTGAATGGGATCAATCTCTTCGTCGATCACAAGAAGCTCATTTCGCTCCCCAAAGTATTCTATTGCCTTCCTTACATCAGTTATACCCTTTGCCATAATTTTCTCCTCTCCTCTACAAGTAATTTTGAATCATTTAACCTGTTACGGAAGATTTCGTATCTTCACAGGATCTTTATTGTTGTGAACCAAAACTTTCTCTCCACATGAATAACCGATTCATGCTCTTGCAAACCTCGCCGGGCGCACGAGCGCCATCAGCCTCATTGATACCCCGGAATCAGCTCAAAGTATCGGTCCACTCGTGCTTTATTGCCATCAAGTACGACTATCGTATCGTCTGCGCCTTCCATGATGGACCGACCTTCTAGAAAGTTGCCCCATTTCAACGTTTCCCAGCTATATTCGTTTGTTTTCAACCACCTCCTTTCGAAGAAAACTCTCCATTTTGTCTTGAAGGCTTTTTTGGGCGTTGGGGCTATCCTTATAAAAGGGGGGCAGACACCGGCTGGGACTTCCATCAGGTTTTTCAATCACTACGACATCAGCCCCAAGATCCCCGAGAATTTTTCCACACAACAGACAACCACCCTGGGTCAGGTCCAATACCCTATAAGGTCCTAAGCAGCTTTCCTGAATTGCTACGGATTCTGAATCATATACATCTCCTTGTTCCGGGCCGGGAGAAGTGTGGGCTGAAAGCCGGTTCATTGCCATTCCTCCAAACGAGCGGCATTTAAAAAATCTTCATCTTTGTGCTGCAATTCTTATTAATCACCGCACGGGGGGCTCAACCTGCTTGTCTTTGATCGATTCCAGGATTTCCTTAAGAGGCTTGCCAAATTCGGCAGATGCTTTGACAACCAATTCCTCCATTTTCGCATCCCATGCTTTTTCCAAGAACTCTTTCCCTTCTTTCGGGGTGAATTGAAGGACTTTTAGTTTGCCGCTATCTCGTACCATTTCCTTCCATCTTGAGAGATAGAGATCACGTGTTGCATAGTAATTATAGGCTTCTGCCTGTATGATCGTTTTCTGTAATAATTCTTTGACTTCCCCGGGTAATTCATCGAATTGCTTCGCCCTCATAAGTATCCCGGTATCGGTTTGACCGAAATAGGGACCAATCCTGTAGTGCAGTACCTCGTCCAACTTGGCCTGCTTAAACCCAAGTTGTCCCGACCCCCGACCATCCCATGCCATCAACGACCCCTCGTTCCAAAGCAGAGTATACCTCCTCCGCCGATATCATCTGGACTGTACCCCCGAGCATTTTGACAACCGGGTCATAGGCCTTTAAACTCCGGAACTTCAGCCCGGTTAAATCCAGCTTATCAACGGGCTTGCGGCTAAAGAGGCAAACGGCTCCGCCGGTTTGAGCGCGGCCCAGGAGGGTTAAACCCACCTTTTTGCGATAAATCTTGTCAAGGAGGTCAATGAATCCGGATTCCCGCTCTACCCACGGAGGGCCATACCACATGGAGATGGCTTCCCCTTCGGGGACTACACCGGAATGGTACCCCATAGCCGTGTTCATCACGTCAATGGCGCCTCTTCTCAGATAATCAAGGGCATCGAGGCTGGGAATGGTCTCAGGACCCCCTACAAATTGAATACGTACCAACCCTTTGCCAAATTCATTCACCATTTCAGCCCATTTAAAATAGGCTTCATTACTTTCCCATCTTTTTCCCCAGATATAATAGCCTTTCAGAACAATCTCCTTGGCCGACGCTGATACGACAAAAAATCCAGCTATCAGGAATATCGTCATCACCAAAGATACAATAACTTTACCATTCACATGGACTTTCATTTTTTCCATTTCATCTCCTCCTCTCTGGTTTTTTCTCTCGAAAAAGTGGCCATTTTGGCATCATAGAACTCTGCATCACTCGACCCCTGCAGGGAGTTGGTGTGACAAGACGCCGGATCGGTCTCCGGTGTGAGCAAGCTGGAAAATTTCCGTTTGCAGATCAGACCTACATTCCAATTCCATATTTGTCCCAGCCTTTCCGAACCATACCCATTGTCTCCTCATCAGGGTACGCAACAATAGCGAACTTCTCTCCAAGGTATTCATCGACGCGTGGTCTATCTATCGGCTTTGTTGCATCAATGAGCAATCTCGTCCCCTTGTTTCCGCCATATCCAAGTCTGTCTTTGGGGTGTACGATGGGATCGAGCGCGCTTATCCAGCCGGGGAACGTGATGAGATCTTTCGGTGGATCCACCCTGTAGCCCAGTGCCCAGAAAACCTTGTTCAAATCATAGATATCCACATCTTGATCGCATACAATAATATTTTTGCACATCATATTCGACAGGTGGGAGCTCCACACATTCGATGCAACTTGATGCACCTGACCGTAATAGCTGTTATCGATCTGCACGATAAGATTGGCATAGGCCGTGCTTGGGTCATTGTTGACGCCCGTAACACCTGTCATTCTCTCATCAAGTAGATCCCATATGATGGCACTGTGGCTCACCGAACATACCCTGTGATCCTCATTTATTGGCATACCTTCCATGGTGCCCTGAAAAATAGGGTCATTTCTGAAAGTAATACAGTTCACCTTAAAGGGCGGTCTAGTGCTACCCGGTCCGTAGTGACCCGTAAATTCTCCAAAGGGCCCGCAGTTTATGAACTGTGAGATATCGGTGATTACCTCACCCTCGAGTACGATTTCGGCTGATGCGGGGACATAGAGGTCGACTGTTTCACACTTTACAAGCTCCACGGGCTCCTGCCTCAGAGCACCCATGACCTCGTATTCATCCACTCCCGTCGGAACGGGAGAGGCTGCCACGACAGGCAGGGCTTGATCCCATCCAATTGCAACGGCGAGAGGCATATTCTTCCCCTTGGGCCGATATTTCCTCCAGTGAAACCATATGTGCTGGCCCTGAGCAACCGACATGCTCGTGGTATTCCTGTCATGGATCATCTGGCGGTACATGCCCACATTCATCCATCCATCATCAGGATCCTTTGTCACGACACCGTGCCAAGTTCCAATATATCTGCCACCGTCGAGCTTTTGCCAATGAGGAGCAGGAAACTGAAATAAATCGACATCATCTCCTTTTAGGATGTTTTCTTTACATGGACCTTTCTCAACAACGACAGGTTTGATCGGTTTCCTTAAACGTTCCCTCCAATTCTTGATGAGCTCTTCGTACGGCGTGTTTTTTGGGAGGCCAAGCATCAGAGCGACTCTGGAAAAAGTCGACAACGAGCAAGTAAGGAGTTTTCTACAGACCGTGTTTTTGTGGTCCTTGATGTTTTCAAACAGCAGAGCCGGTCCTCCTCTATCCATATTCTCCCGCGCTACCGCACCAATCTCCAAGTTCCAATCGACCTCGGTTTTTATCCTCGCTAACTCGCCCTCTTCCTCCAGCTTGGTTACCCAATCCCTTAAATCTTTGTAGGCCATAAATTTAGCTCCTTTCACCTTTCAGTAGACTTCTTGCAATGATTAATTTTTGAATGTTTGAAGTCCCTTCTGTTATCGGAAATGCCATTGCATCCCTCACGTATCGTTGTAAAGGATACTCTATAGAAAACCCGTAAGAACTAAAGATTTTCATCGCTGCAAGGGCCACGCGAACCCCTGCTTCACAGGCAAAATACTTTGCCGTTGCCACTTCCGTCAAATCATTGATCCCCCTGTCCTTATTGGCAGCAGCCTGATATATAAGGGTTTTCGAAGCCTCAATATCCACATACATATCAGCTAGTTGGCTCTGAATCATCTGAAATTCGGCAATCGGTTTCCCAAACTGTATCCTCTCCTTTGCATATTTCAAACTCTCCTCGAGACATGCTCTCGACACACCAAGAGCCCTCGTCGCGGCAAAAATCCTGGTATTTCCAAGAGTGAACATCAAAATTTCGAAGCCCTGGCCACGTTGCCCTAAAAGACTGCTTTTAGGAATCTCCACATCTTCCAGGACAACTTCCCCGGCATCTGAGCATACAAGGCCGAGCTTGTGTATCTTACGTGTGGTGATGCCAGGCGTCACCTTCATATCAACCAAGAAGGACGATATTCCTTTATGTTTTCTCTCCGTGTCGGTATATACCCAAAAGAGTCCCATATCTGCTACTGTTGCATTTGTTATCCAGGTTTTTACACCATTGATTACAAAGTGATTGTCATTCTCGACGGCCTTGGACCTCATCGCCGCCACATCGGATCCGGCATCAGGCTCCGTCGAGGCAAAAAGTGGTAACAGTCTGCCGGAGACAATGCCCGATATATATTTGTCTTTTTGCTCATCTGTTCCATATTTCAGTATGGTAACAGGGGGCCCGGCGAGCTGCCCCACAAAGGTCCCCCCATAAGAAGCGCTCACCTTAGATATTTCTTCGGCTATTTGTACCGCCGCAAAATAACCCAGGTTCGTACCTCCGTATTTCTCAGGCATAAGGCAACCAAAAAAACCTATTTCACTCATTTCTTCAACGATTTCACGCCTGAATAACTCCTTGTCGTAGTCCTCTTTTGCTATGGGGGCGAGTTTTTCTCGAGCAAATTTAATTGCCACATTCTTTATTGCTGTTACTTCGTCTGAAAGTTTGTACTCCATTTTATGCTTCCTCATCTATCTTATTTTAAAGTTTAATGAATGACCCTGCAGCAAGCTGCAGGGTATCAAAAACTAGCCGAAGAGTTTGAGCTGTATAAGCTCAGTTTTAGGTTACCCCTGTTTTCTAATGTACTTTTCCACTGTATCCCAGTTGGCTCTTTCTCCGACTGTTGCAACATAATAGCCATCGGTCCAAAACTCACCACCCCAAAGCTCTTTCTTCACCGATGGCTTGCGTCGAAATATTTCTCGGGCTGTAATGCTCTTGAATATTTGTACTATCCTGCCGGGTGCCACCTTTGGATGGGCACCACACCGTAGGTGAATATGATCTTTGTCATAACCTATCGATTCCATTTCGATCAGGGTGCCGCTCACCAATTTCTTCCGCTGTTTCTTGGATGATATTGGTTACTTCAGAATCTAATAAAGCCTTTCGCTATTTCACCGGATATACAATATGATAGTGAATCTGCCATGCACAATGGTAGCCTTTTCTAACCTTTTCATTTGACATAAACCCCAACTTAACATGGGGATATACCCCGCAGCAAGCTGCGGGGAATTATCAAGTTAAAGACTATCCTCAAATTAGGATAGAAAGTAAATAGAAAGAATTGACTTTTATTGTAGTATAATTGTACTATCCGGATGTTGAAGAATTCTGTCGAGGTAAGTTTTATATTGACGGGCGCTCCCCCTTCACTTTCGGGTTTTAGGCCCAAACTCCTGTAAAGAAAAAGCGCCTTTTTTTGGGAGCTGTTTCAGATTATACGAACGGATAATTACCCCTAATCGATCCTGACCTAACCCTCGGGCCAGATGAACCTGATCTCTTCTGCCGGCAGACCTATCATGCGATTTTGGTCTATGAAGTTCGCTGAACTTGGCCGTAAGTCAATCCATGCCGTAAGAGAGTGGAACGCCTCACGAAGATCATTGCGATTATCGAACCACAACTGGGCAAAGCCGTCATGGAGTGGTTCACCCTCGGCATAGGCGGACGGCAGGACATGGGATTGAACATAGCGGCGCAGTCGTGGAAGCTTCAGGGCAATCCGACCATGTACGTCGAGCCAGTAACGACGGAACTCTTCAATATCCATCCCCGGCTTCCGCTTGAGGAAAAAGATTATCTTACTCAAGCGGGTATCTTTGAAGATTGGAGGCCCCTCAAGAAGGACGTGATCCTCGGTTAACAAACGGAGGAGCTGGCCCATATGTATGAAATTTGGCAAATCCGGTTGAGGGTACTCCTTATAGATCGGATGGGTAAAAGCCTCCTTGAAGGCTTCCTCACTGTCAAGCCAGATATCCGTTAATCCGTCGTATGGAAGCTCCGCATCAAACTATCTACCAAAAAAATGGTTTTGAACATAACGGCGGCCCCCAGGGACCTTTGAGAACAGTGCCCCGTGTACATCCCGATAGTGAAGGTGAAAATCCAACTTGCTCATTCCGGGTTTTTTTTTCGGCGGTATTATTGCGTGTATCATTGATCCCTCCTTTGTCAAAAATTTCTTGAACAGCACGAGTTACCAATTATCCTTAATTTCTGATTTCCAGTTATCTTCACCTCCTCTCATTCTAACTTCTATAATACGGTGCGCATCTTATGATCGCGGTCTGGGAATGTCAAACCAAATTTTAAAGCCGTCCTGCCCGTTCTTTTCCCTTGACACATAAAGTCGACCTCTGTATGTTTCTTTTCACAAAAAAATTCTCTTTTCTACAAGAGACAGTTTGTCGTCTAAAAACCCTGTTTTTGCTAAATCAAATAATGTACGAAAACGATTCTTTTGGTAAGCCGAGTTAAAGGACGATGTATAGTTCGTCGTCTCTATCTTTTGGCGGTCGTTGGTCTGTACCAAATAACCGGATAACCTTTTAAGTTTGAGTTGCCGGCATCAGATCAGGCTGTTGCGCCTCGTTTTTGTCGGACCAAGGAGGTTAAACCAATGGCAATATCATATGGCTGGGCTGGGACAATATTAAACGTCGATCTCACACGAGGTAAAATAGAGAAGACACAGCTTTCTCCGGAATTCGCCGAGAAATACCTCGGTGGAATTGGATTTAATGCGGTCAGGCTCTTCGATTTGGTGAGTCCGAACGTCGATGCGTTAAGCCCGGAGAATGTAATTATATTTGGGGTGGGTCCTCTTGCAGGAACCCTGTATCCTGGCAGTACACGGCTTACCGTGACCGCGAAATCGCCGCTGACAGATGCATTCGGCAGTGCAAATATTGGCGGCTTTTTCGGCGCTGAACTGAAATACGCAGGCTATGATCAAATCATATTGTCCGGGAAATCAGAAAAACCCGTATATCTTTGGATAGATGATGACCAAGTAAGCTTGAGAGATGCTTCGGATCTTTGGGGAACATCGACCTGGGAAGCCGGCATGAGGATCAAAAAAGAACTCGGAGATCCTGAAATACAGGTTTTGACGATTGGTCAAGCCGGGGAGAATCTGGTCAGATTTGCTAATATCCAAAATCCCCCAAGAGGAGCCGCCGGCCGGGTTGGGATGGGGGCAGTTATGGGTTCAAAGAACCTTAAAGCTATCGCGGCCCGAGGCACAAAAGCCGTCAAGGTGGCTCGGCCTGATGAGTTTTTCAATGTGTGCAGGGAGTCTACTAGATTCGGTCGCACTGAGCCCAGGTATGAGGCCTTGCGTGGAGGTGGTTCTCCGATGTGGCTCGATTTCCTGGCGGTCATGGGGGCTACCGGGGCCAGGAATTTCCGGAAAACGGAGTTTCCCAATTGGACTGCCATATCGGGAGAAAAGTTTCGTGCAGGTGGAGAATGGACAGTGAGAAAGAGGGCCTGTTTCTCTTGCCCGGTGGGTTGCAGTGGATTCTTCAATATTAGATCAGGCGAATTTGAATATGCCTTCGGCCGTACGCCCGAATTCGGCTTGACCATGATAGGTCTGTTCTGCGATTTTACCGATATCCCTGCCATGTTGAAGATGCAGACGCTATTTGATGAATATGGTATGGACGTTTTGAGCGGGGGAGGAATTTTTTCCTGGGCAATGGATTGCTACAGTTTGGGCATCCTGAGCAAGGAAGACTGTGACGGTATTTCTTTGGAATGGGGGAATTATGCCGCTATCATAGAACTCATACCCAAGATAGCTAAGCGAGAAGGCTTTGGCGATATATTGGCAGAAGGGGAGAAAAGGGCACCCAAAAAGCTTGGCAGAGGCTCGGAAAAATTCATGTATGACGTTAAGGGTGTTATCCCAGGTATTCAAGATCCTCGGATCAGCAAATTATTTGGCTTTGCCTATCGTACGGCCAATAGAGGGGGTGATCACTTGACAGCAAACATGACCTGGATCCCCGATTTGGTGAGAGATTCCGATCTGGAGAAAAAGGCATTCGGAAACCTTCAAGTAAAATGGGGGGGTACCAAAAAGCGTGATGAGAGTATGGAAGGGATGGGAGCAATGGTTAAAGTGTGCGAAGACATCTCCGCTATAATCAATGCCGCAGAGACCTGTGTGCGCACCGGTGGGTCTTTTGAATTCATAGCAAAGGCGTTATCTGCAGCAACCGGGATTGAATTTAATGTAGAAAAATTGCTCATGACAGGAGATCGTATCTTTAATATTGAAAAAGCATTCAACGCTCGAGAGGGTTTGACCAGAAAAGACGATGACTTTTCAGTCCCGGAGAAGTTTGCAGAGCCTATCCCGGAAGGCCGCTACAAAGGCACTGTCTTTTCCGACTTGAGCCAAAGGCTGG
>Ga0180009_10008329_pt1 | contig 10301 bp, 7 predicted proteins | sample OS_PC_MetaG_FD_123537 | JGI IMG/M metagenome (GOLD analysis project Ga0180009, IMG submission 123537) | Groundwater microbial communities from the Aspo Hard Rock Laboratory (HRL) deep subsurface site, Sweden - OS_PC_MetaG | ecosystem: Environmental > Aquatic > Deep subsurface > Groundwater... | reverse complement strand
TAAGGATCGATCTAATTAAAGAAAACGGAATTATCCTTTAATAATAACGCTACTAACTAAAGCTTAAAACTTGAAAAAATACTGACGTGGTTCAATATTCCTAACACCTCCCATTGCTCTTCTTCCCTTCACTCACCGCCCGCAGTCCTTCATCCCTATTTAATCCTTTTGGATATTGACCCAATGGAATAATACGAACAGAAACATCAAACTGATCTGCGGCAGAATGTCCTGCTAATGCGCCATGACCATGGCCAACTTCCGAAACCCATTTAGCAGCGGCAGAGGAACTTGCATGCGTAATCACCTCCCAACCTTTATCTAAAATAAAATCTCTACATTTATATTTAAACTCAAAAATAACCTTTTTATACTAATACTGATACATCATAATGAAAATTTGCGAAACAAAACGGCTTATTATTCGTACTTGGGACGAGCTGGATTTGAATCCGCAAAAAAACTCCGGGGCAATCCAGATGTTACAAAATTTTTTACTAAAACTCCTTTTGCGCAAGAACAAATTAAAAATAAAATTTATAAAATGGATTTTCATTTTATGTATAGGCCTCCTTGAGGTCACCGAAGCTATATCCCTTTAATAACTAAGTCTTTATGCAATATAAATCTATTTTCTTTAAAAATAATCCTTGCAAAAACTATTAATATAGCAAAGAATCTTCCATTATTTTATTGAAGTCAAAATTTTTAACTTTCTATGTATAAAGAATTTAAATTTAGTTCACCTTAAATATTTAAGGAAATATCTTAAAATTCATTATTAACATCATGACAAGACGTGGCACTTTAAAGGAGTGAGTTGTACGCGCTAGTAAATGTGTACCAGAAAAAGTACTACAACACAGTATTGACGAAAATAATGGATTTTTAGAGGCTATCTTAAATTATGTCACCAAATGATAACTTATTTATCCAAAATTTTGGCCCTATAATTAAGGAGAAAATTCTATGCCAATTCCCCCCGAACTACAAAAAATCGTTAAAAAATTAAGTAAAAATGATCCATCGCTGACTTCTCTTAGTCTTGCAATAAGAAAAATTGGTGACGAAGGCGCATTAGCTTTAACTACTGCTTTAATCTCAAACAAAACACTAACCGAACTTGACCTGAGTAAAAATGAGATCACAGATATAGGCGCAAGAGCGATAGCTAGACTTTTGATAATGAATCAGACGATTATTCACCTAGATCTTGGTGAAAACGATATCAAGGAGGAAGGAGCGAAAGCAATCGCTAAGGCGCTGAAAAAAAATAGAACTCTGATTTCAATTATTCTGAACTCCAATCTAATCAATGTTAATGGAATATTAGCGTTTGCTGAAATGTTAAATGAAAATCCCGTATTAACCTTGTGTAACCTTAAATACAATGTAACAGAAGGTGATAATGTTGAAGTAGATAAAGCAATAATAAAAATTAATGAAATAACAATGAAAAACAAAGACAGAAAAAAATCCTCTGAAGAAAAAGAATCTTCCGAAGGAATAGAGTCTGAGCAAACAGAGGAAGAAGAATCTCTCGAAGAAACAGAATCTGAGCAAACAGAGGAAAAAGAATCTTCCGAAAAAATAAAGTCTGAACAAAATGAAAAAGATAAAAACCAAAAAGATGAAAACCAATATGAACTTGGACTTTCTCCTCTTGTTCTGCAACATATTGGAGAAGTTGAAATATTAAATGGAGTATATTGTGATAGTTCATCCTTAGAACTATTTTTCATATTTACAAATAGTTCAAATGTAAGGATTGATTCGCTTTCATGGATCTTATTGAGACAAGGTTATAACATGGGGAACATGGGACCATACACAGATAAAAGACTCTATGTATGGGGACCAGTAAATAAGGAAATTGAACTTATTTTTTCTACTTTAAAAGATACTAAAATAAAAGTTTCTGAGCCTCACGCTTTCCCATGCACGATAATTAATACTGCCGCATGGCCTGATAAGCTGAAGCAGGAAATAAGCACTTCATCGATTTTTAATAATTTTGTTTTCCAATTACCAATTCTTGAGTTGAATAATGATTTATTAAGTCAATATTTGACTAAAAGGATAATAGTAAATAAAGATTTTTTTACTAATAATTTTATACCAAGTGTCATAGCACCGACTTTAAAATCAAGTAAATTAGATTTAAAGCAAAGTGACGATGAAATATTACAATCTATTCTTATTGAGCATGAAAGACGAAGATCAGCAGACCCAAGAGGGAATAATACCCATGTGCCCGAAACATTTAGCTCACCGGTGCGTGAGATATTTGATTTGTTTCGAGTACTTGGAGCAACAAGTTTAAATCCAACTATGGGTACTATTAATGTGCTATGTTCTATTATAGCTTCGTTCCCAGCGATTATTGGAACAATACTTACATTAGGAATCTTAATCAACATATCATCAATGACTTCTATTACTAGTATTGCAGTTAGTACTGCGATTATAGCAGCAACAGCATTAAGTTATATATGTTGTTGTGGGAATATATTAACTTGCTCAGGACGTTTATGTTGTAGTAGTTTTGTACTTCCAATCCTAGTAGAAAAAATGGGCAAAAAAGAGAGAATAAGAAATGAAACTTTAGAAAAATATGTTACACAAACACCACCGAATACTATGGACAAAATTATCACTACACTTTCTAATGCTGAAGATGCAGATAAAAAAGAACCAGAAAAAATAGATGCATTAAAAGTATATGAAGAAAATCTGGAGGATAACACAATTTATAGTAGTACCACTAACTCGTCAGTGAGATTTTTTTCTAAAGATGATGATCTGACTGAAAAAAAATCATTAGAGAAAATTAGCAAAACAAAATCAGAACAGCAAGACGTAACATTGCAAAAAACCAGATAACTTAATTGTATTCAGAAAATATGAATATTCTAAAAACTTACTGACAGGTAGAAGTAAAAAATATATCTGTATTACTAATTTTATAAAGGCAATTTTTTGAATTTTAGGAGGCCAATATGTATAGCAGTAAAAGTGTAAGTCAACATCAAATGTTAATAGTCCTTCTAAAAGCAATTTTGGAAGGAAAGGAAATATTAGTACAACAAATTTTTAGAGATATGAAAACCATTTTTTATATTGATAAGGATAATGTACTAGGCACTCCTTTCCCTTTTAGTGAGGGTAATTATTCTGGAAATCCAATTGTCGGGACAGTGTGGTATCACATTTGTAATTTTGAAAAGGGGAAAAAAGACAAAAATCAAGATAATATAAATGCGAAGATGCTAAAATTTTTAATCGAAGAATTAAGAGTAAGTAAAACAGGATTATCAGAAGCGTCTTCTAGGGGAAATAATGCGTTATTAAAGGCAATGGAACATGGTTATACCGAAACGGCAATATTTTTATCTCATCATGAAGAATGTTTAGAGGGCATTTCAAAAGAAAAAAACAAATTTGTTCCATATTACTATGTTAAAGATATTATTAGCAGTGCTTTATCTTTTGCCAAAGAAAATCCCTATATGAGCATAAGTGTTTTAATAAATATTTGTTATATTTTGTGTAATAGTGCTAAAGATTACTTTGATTTAGATAAAAAAAATCTCATTATGGAGATAGATGATGCTATTACAAAAATTGAAAATCAATTTCATCAAACAACAATTTGTTCAATGGATGACACAGATAAGATTATTTTAAAAAAGTATTTAGAAATTTATCATTATGCAAAAGAAAAAGAATATGCTTGTATATTTGGTTCAAAACACTATTCCAAGCCTCTTGATTTTTCTCAGTTGGTTAAAAATGGCTTAGTGAAACCTTTAGGAAAAACCGAAGCATCTTGTCTCTTAGTGCTAAGTAATGGACTATTAGCCTCTGGAAATTTTAATAAGACGATCGAGATTTGGAACGTTGAAAAAGGCGAATGTATTAAGAAATTAGAGGGGCATATCAAAACTGTTACCTGTCTTGCAGATTTACATAATGGACAATTGGCATCTGGTAGTGAAGATGGTTCGATTAAAATTTGGAATATAGAGGAAGAAAAATGTATTAGAACTATATGTGAGCATGCAGGACCGGTAACCAGTGTCACTTTTTCTCCTGATAGAAAGGCATTAGTCTCAGGGAGTAAAGATAAAACGATCAAAATTTGGGATATTGAAAAAGATAAGTGTATTAAAACACTAGAATTAGATGACGCGGTCAAAACGGTGATCGCTTTATCTAAGAATACATTGGTATATTCCGCTGGGTGTCTTTATGTAGCCCATATAGGTAAATTTTCTTCAATAAAAACTAGTTTATTGAAAACCAAAAATGAAAAAGCATATTGCGCCTGCAGCTTTGTAATGCTTTTGAATGGACAATTAGCCGCAGGAGGATATGGAAATGTCAATTATGCAATGAATATATGGGATTTAAAAGAAAGTGAACAAAGTATCAAGACTTTAGTTGGGCACAATAATTGTGTGACGAGTATAGTATCATTACCTAATAATCATTTACTTTCTTATAGTTCTGATGAAAGAGTAGCTAAAATATGGAATTTAGAACAAGAGACGTGTATTCTTACTTTGTCTGATTTTAGTTGTAATGAATGTTTTACTCTACTTCCTAATGGGAAGGTAGTATTTAGTGACTACAATGCTCTTTCAATATTAACCATCCCGATGACTCAATCGGAAGTGACAAGTCTTAGGCGAACCGTTTCTGAAGGTTTAAAAACTCGTGCAGCAGCATCAAAGACGGTTACAACCACAACTTCAACGAAACCGGTTAAAACGAAATCTATTGAAAATAAATTAAAAAGGATCGAAAAGAATCCATCAGCATCGAAAACGACACTAACCACAACTTCAACAGGAACAGTTCAAACAAAATCTATTGAAAACAAATCTGAAAATGCGATAAAGAATCCTTTCAATTTATCAGAGGATGAATTATCTGTATTAAAAAAAGCATTAGAAGCAAAAGCATATGAATCCTCTACTGTGAAGAATGAATTTTTTCAGCATCTATTACATAAAATAGATGGTTTACCTCAAAGCCAGCATACCCCTAGAAAAGATTTATCCTCTGACTGGTCAACAAGTAAGTTAGCATCTATATTAGATGATAATTTAAAATTTAAAGGGCGGCATGCAGAACATAATGGTCATTTTGTCAATTGGTTAAGTCCAGAATATGTACCTAATGCTATTGAAATGGAAACCCCTTGCCTTATTAAGGCTTCACCTATCACATTATTGCAAGGCCTGATAAATGGAACCCGCTTATTCAGTGATTGTGATACAAAATTTAAAAATCATTCTAAAGAAGAGTTAATCGAGGAAGCAACGGATCAATATAATCTAATACAAGATAGAATTATTAATAACAATTATGACCTTTTTCTTATGTCAGTTAAAGAAAATGATGAATTACCAGAAGCGAGTTTAATATCAAAAAAACACATCCCTCTCGTAATTAAAAAAGGGGATAGAGTATATATATACGGTATTCAAGAGGATGAAACGTTTACTTGTACAGAATTAGATGCAGCCGTGTTTGACTATGTTTCTTTCCCAAAGCCAAATGATCCACCAATTCAGAAAGATTATGTGGATTTAAATAATGCAACCTATGATGAAATTATATTAAAAAAAGGGCATCCTAGAGGAAATTATAATTTGCGTGAAATAATTTTATTATTAATTAATGATGCTGCTTTTTTAGATGGGGGTAATTTAGAAAGCGCATTTAATCACTTATTACAATTAGTAAAAATGGATATGATGCTTAAAGAAACTAAAGAATTTATTATTGCTATTTACCTTGCAGTGAAGTGTTTAGAATGTGGCCGTTATGAATACGCCTGTGTTCCTGCTGCTGAGTTATTACAATATTACCCCAATCAACAAATAGCAACTATCTTAATTGAAAATTTTCACAAATGGGTTAAAGAATTTAAGCCAGATTTAAGCGGCGCAGATTCAGTCAAGATGATAACACTTAGTATAGCGAAGTTAAGTCATAGTGATGGTACTTTGTTTAGCAAAGAAAACTTGAGACCTATACAATACTGGGTAAAAGAAAGAATTAAAAATATATGTACCGCACAAGAAGTTTTTTGGCGCCAAGATGATCTTGTTATGATGGCGGCATGTTTTTTTCGAGAAATATCACTTGTTAAATATATTATAGGAGCCAATCTGCATAAAAATAGCTCCGATTTTAATAAAGAAATGTATTTAAATCTGATGTATGAAAAAATTTGTGATGATTTACTTTTACGACAACAGTTTAAAGAAATTCTAATAAAATCTTTAGAAAGTAAATCACGTAGAAAACGAGCATTAGCCGAAAAAATATTGGAAGAGAAATTTAACTATCAACCCAGTCAATCAACTGAAAATCATAAGAAACAGCAGCAGAAGGAAGTTGTGGCAAAAAAGAAAGTATATAGTGGATCACAAACTTTATTCAAGCAATCAAAATCTGAACAAAAAGAGAGAGAAAAAAGAGAAGTGGAAAAAGATGAAAAAAGGGAAAAAAACAATTCTCAAAAATTATCACGCAAGTCATCTTTATAAAATAATCCGAGAGTAATATTCAGCAAAATTTTATGTCGAATTAAGGTTAATTTAGAATGGAGAAAAAAATGCGAGTACCTAGATCTGTAGTCAATGCTATCGAAATGTTACATAAAAATAAAAAAGTTGTGGTCGCGAGAGACAATCCCTCGCATCTGGAAATTTATACCATATTTGATCGCCCGGGAAATCCTGGAGATGATTATCTTCATTGGTTAATGATAGGAGAGATGATAGGAACGTTTGGTGCGGATAGGCTTTATGCAGGATTTGATTTAGAAGAAAAACTTCGCTTAATAGGAAACGCTGAAATATCTACAAGCTCTGGGGAGCTTCCTTTATCCGAGATAGATGTTAATTCATGGACATTTGAAGCTAAACGTGAGCTTATTACGATTCTTACTGTGTATGGTTCGCAAACAGGTGTGATTTCCTCAGCAACAACAGGAGATTCAACTTTAGGGGATCTTCTATGCTGTAGATTTGTCATTGCGAGAGATATCTTTCTTAGGGAATTACCATCAGTCAGCAAGGCTTTTAATCTTTCTCTAGAAACACAAAAGGAAACTCTATCTACTACTGTTCAAACAGAACAAGAAGAAAAAGTTAATGCGTTAGATATTATTTCCGAAGCAATTAGAAAAGAGTTTTCCGAGAATCAGAGAAGAAATATTTTTGTGGAAAAAGCAGATAATGATAAAACAGAAGATAAAGATAAAGATAAAGATAAAGATAAAAATAATACTGTGAATATCGTATGCGGGGTTGGCCATTGTATCGTTATTCCGTGTTTTGTCTCAATGTGTGCTTGGATACCTTTAACGGCTTTAATGGGTATTATAGAAACAAAATTTGCAACAACTGGAACAAATAGCGAACGAACTAAAGCAATAATTTTTACGGTATTAACGCTATTAGGGACATTGTTTGTCACCTGTGAAAGTTGTTTATTTTCATTAAAGGCAAGAACTCATGAGAGGTTTAACTTATGGAAATCATCTGATGATTTTATCGCGTCTTGTTGTGTTTTATTTCACTGTTTAACTGCTCTTCCTATTGCTATTACTGGAGTTGGTACAATATGGAATGCCATATCGTTTTTGTCGAAGACAAAAGGGATAACAGAGGGAGATTCCACTGATCAATATAAAGCGATTACTTATAGCACATTAGCTGCGTTAATGCTTTTGATAGGAGTATGTAATCTAGTGGGAATTATAGGACGCGGTTGTATTTCCGTCTCTTCTTCTTCCCTAAAAAAAATTCATCATAAAATAAGGGGACAGCATGGGAAAATAATTGTTGATGTTACAAATGAAATCAAGGGAGATACCTCTATTGCTATCCCAAATAATACAAAAAATGAAAGCGAAAAAAGTATTGAAACAGAAAGTCAAACTAGCCAAAAGAATAGCACGCAGCAAGAAGAAGAAGAACTAGAAAGTATAGCAACATTATCAACGACTTCCGGTAAGTCTAGTCATTCTTCATCAATACGTTTTTTTAATGGCTCTGATAATGAAAGACATAGGTCAATATCAAATTCAGAGAAAGAAAAAGAGCAAGAAATTGAACAATCACCGCGACCCTCTCATTAGACTAGATTAAAAATCATCGTGTAATCTTTATAAAGACAACTGTCTATCTTTTTCTTTCTGTTTTTTGAGTTTGGTTTTCGATAATTCTACTAATCGTTTTTCTATTTGATCTAGAAATATTGAAGCCTGCTGTTCTTTTACCTTTCCTTGGTATAAACGTCTTTCAGCGCGAGTTAAGTAAAGTCTCTCTTGAGCTCTTGTCATCCCCACATAAAATAAACGTTGCTCTTCTGCTAAATCAGCCTCTTCTCTCTTTCCAAAATATAAAGGCATGATGCCCTCTTCTAATCCTGGCATGAATACAACGTTGAACTCTAATCCTTTTGCTGCATGAAGCGTCATTAAGGAAATAAACTCACTTCGCTCATCTTTTATTCGCCCACAGTGATAAATTTTCTAAATCAAGACTTTTGCTCGTCGCTCTGGAATATTTTGAATGAATATGTGAATCTACATAAATAAGTAATGTTTTAATTTATAAATCCATAGTACTAATAAATACAATCCCCTTTTCATTTATTTTTCCATTAAGATATTGTCGTCTTGCTTCTTGTTCTATTGCAACATGATTTTCTTCGAACGCTTTTTCCGGAGTTTTGGTATCTCCACCAAAATGATCAGCTAATGCTTCTCTACTAATTTCACAAATCACTTGTTTATCACCATCATGCCCAAAAAAACGAACCACCTCTCTTCCCTCAAAAGGATATTTCGCAGATTTATTTGAGAAAAAATCCAAGCGCCGCTCATCAACCATTCCTAGCACACCCAAAATACCTAACACAGAAGATAGCTGAATATCTTTTTCTCCATTTTCAAAACGAGAAATTGTTGGCGTACTAACTTTTGAAAATTTTGCCAATTTTTCCTGAGTTAATTTTAACTTTTTCCGTCTCTGTTTTGCTTCTTCAATAAGTGCTTGCCAATTGATATAAAACTGCCTTTCCATCTTGCCTCCATTTTTTTCATTAATTTCTGTCTAGTTAATAATGAACCAATAGAAGAATTTGAAATACTTTCTAGCGCTTTAGGAAGATTTTTTCCAAGTTCTTCTATAATATAAAAAATTTCATCTCCTGAAAGATAAAATTTTTCACCTAATAATAATATATGTTTTGATTTTAAATCTCCTATAAATAAATCCTGAACTTTGCCGATCCGCAATGCTATTGATTGAAATTCAGGATAAAGAGCTGCAGCAACTAAATCATATGATGGTGTTAATCGCAAACCGTCTCTTGTATGAAACATAGCAAAATTTTTAAAATGAGCATCTGTATTACCAATCAAAAAACACGCCAAAATACGCTTGAATAATTTAACAATTTCAAAAGAAATTCCTCCAGGAGTTTCTTTGATGAATCGAGCCATATCCTCATAGGAACCATTATATTTATCATCTCCTGAAGAATGTTTTAACAACTGATTAAATTCTTCAAAATGATAAGAACGTTTTCCTGTTAGAGTACGATCAAATCGAGGTACAATAAGTGCCTCTTCATTAATATTTGCAATCTTGCCAATTGATACTTCTACTATCTCATCATCTGGTAACAATTTTTTAACCGCAAGAGTAGATAAATACTCTATTTCTAATAATTCACTAAGATTTCCAGAAGGTACTTTTGCAATATGTGTGCTTAACTCTCCTGGCAATACAGGACGGTAAAGACTGTTCTCTTTTTTTAATAAGAGTTTCCTTTGTACACCTGATAGAGAAGCCCTAATACTTAATGCTGCTGCTGTAACTTCATCCGAATGTTGCAGTTTTTCATGTTCTATTGGTTCAGGATCAATAACAGAAACCGCCCCCGCTAGATCTTCTCCAAAATTTAATAATAATATAAAACGATTAATATGAGGCTCGATACTACGTAATGCCCTCATTTGTGCATTGGCAAGCCAACCTTCAGCAACCAAATTATCAAAAAACGGATGCAGGCGATTTTCGGAGACATACGGCTCCTTTCTCAAAGGCATCAAATAGGAAATTTTAGGTGATTGACTATCTAAATAGCTCTGATCATAAGTAAAAACATAACGATCTCCTGGCTCCTCACGAAGATTACCAGCATAGATCTCTTTAAAATAGACCTTACCCCAGGATGACTTTGCCATAAAATACCTTTTATATTTAATT
>Ga0180009_10008328_pt1 | contig 10301 bp, 9 predicted proteins | sample OS_PC_MetaG_FD_123537 | JGI IMG/M metagenome (GOLD analysis project Ga0180009, IMG submission 123537) | Groundwater microbial communities from the Aspo Hard Rock Laboratory (HRL) deep subsurface site, Sweden - OS_PC_MetaG | ecosystem: Environmental > Aquatic > Deep subsurface > Groundwater... | reverse complement strand
CCCAGATGGCGGCGAGCAGCGAGGTCAGGGAGATCATGAAATAGATCAGCGCATGCGCGGCCTTCAGACCGCCGCGCCGGCGCCGGAGCTGATTGTATTCCTCGACGCCTGCCTGGGTGCGGCGCAGGTGCCCCAGCACCTTCGGACTTACACCGCGTGCGACGAACAGGTAGGCCCCTGGATAGCCTTCAAGCTTTTTGAGTGCCGCGACGCGGTAGGCATCGCGTGGCATCAGCAAGGGGATCTGCCCCTGGGCGGCGAGCTGGATCACATCGCGTGGCGGCGCACGGTAGGGAAACTCCGAATCCTTCAACGCCGAGACGATGACCTTGCCCTGGTCATCGATGACATAGGCGACCGGCAGATCGCGCAGCCCCGCCTGCATGAAAACGAGGCCCTTCAGCTTTTCCGGATCACCGCCAACCGAGGACGCCGCGCTCTCCAGGTCCTTGCCCATGTTGACGATGTCGGTCCGAATGACCTGACCGTGTTCCTCGAGGTAGGCGTTTGCGACATCCATCGAGTTTTCGATGATTTGCCGGGTCCGGGTCGAAAACCAGTTGTCGAGGGAGCGCGAGAACGTCGTCGTTGCCGCGACCGCGAGGATGATCGCCGGCAGAGCCGCGATGATCGAAAACAACGCGACGATGCGGACGTGTAGCCGGCTGCCCGCCACCTTGTGCCGCCAGGCGCGCAAAAGCCGACCAACCTGGAGCGCGATGACGACGATCATCGCGATAATCAGCACGACGTTGATGAACAGCACCGTCACGACCACCGAATTTCGCGGAACAATCGGCGTCAGGCCGGTCAGGATCAGGTATGTGGCGAGTGCCGACACGCTAGCGAGCGATACGGTGATCAGGCCAATGTAGAAGGAGCGGCTGTTGGTGTCGGCAAACGGCAGTTTCGCATCGTCGAGCGCATCGTCCAGGCCGTAGCCTGGTTTCTCGTCGAGGCTGGTGCCTGTTTCGTTCGACTGAATCATTGCGCCCAAACCTGGAGGCTCACCTGAGGGGACGATGTGGTTGGGGGATGGAAGATCTGCATAACGTCTGAAATTGCCCCCTCGTCGCCCGAGTAGTCGTGAAGTCACACTGTGGCGGAATAGTGAATTTCGAAATATTTTGTTGCAAATCTGCCCCAGGCACCCCCGGCCTAGCGAGGAATGTGTGGATGGTCAAGCACACTTTCTGTGACTTTTGTGTGCAAACGAGGTGACCCGGCTAATCCATGTTTTATGTAAAAGGCCGCTCCTTTACGCGGACGGGTTCTTGAAGATCTGGATATTCAGCAGCTTTATGCGGCTGCGCAGCGTGTTACGATTAAGGCCCAGAAGTTCAGCCGCACGGATCTGATTGCCGCGTGTTGCCGTCAGGGCCGCGGAAATCAGCGGCACCTCGATTTCACGGACGATGCGGTCGTAGAGGCCGGGCGGAGGCAGATTGCCGCCAAACCCCGCAAAATAGGTCGCAAGATGCCGTTCCACCATCTCGGCGAGCGACTGGTCTTCGCCCGGCTGATCGGCGGCATGCAGGCGTTGCGTGTCACCGGCCAATTCCTGGTCGATAATGTCCGGCGTTATCATCTCCTGGGGATGGACGGCCACGAGGCGGCGCATGAGGTTCTCGAGTTCGCGGATATTGCCCGGCCAGTGGTGCTGCTTCAGCCGCTCGATTGCCTCGTTCGAAATACTATGGTCGCCGAGGCCTTCCTTCGCCGATACTCTCAGGAAGTGACGGGCAAGATCTCCGACGTCGTCGAGGCGTTCGCGCAGCGGCGGCAGGCGAAGAGGAACGACGTTCAATCGATAAAACAGATCTTCGCGGAACAGGCCCTGCTGGATCTGGGCGCGCAGATCACGATGGGTCGCGGCGATGATACGTAGGTCCGTTTTGATCGGCGTGCGGCCGCCGACCGTCGTATATTCGCCTTCCTGCAGCACGCGCAGGAGACGCGTCTGGGCTTCGAGCGGCATGTCGCCGATCTCGTCGAGAAACAGCGTGCCACCCTCGGCCTGTTCGAAACGGCCCGAAAGGCGCGCCTGGGCGCCGGTGAAAGCACCCTTCTCATGGCCGAACAGTTCGCTCTCGATGAGGTCGCGGGGGATGGCGGCCATGTTGACGGGCACGAATGGGCCATGCCGGCGCTTGCCGTGGTCATGCAGGACGCGGGCGACCAGTTCCTTGCCGGTGCCGGATTCGCCGTTGATCATGACTGTGAGATCGGTCTGCGTGAGGCGGGCAAGGACGCGGTAGATCTCCTGCATCGCAAGCGAACGGCCGATCAGCGGCAGTTCGTCACCATCGTTATCGGACGGGCTCGGGCGCTTCGGGACGCGTTTGGGCTCGGCCATGGCGCGGCCGACGACGGTCACCAGCTCGTTGAGGTCAAACGGTTTCGGCAGGTATTCGAAGGCGCCGCGCTCGGTCGCCTTCAAAGCCGTCATGAGGGTGTTTTGTGCGCTCATGACGATGATCGGCAGCTCGGGACGCAGGCGGCGGATGCGCGGCAGAAGCTCGAAGGCGTTCTCGTCCGGCATAACGACGTCGGTGATCACGACGTCGCCTTCGCCCTGCTGCACCCAGCGCCAGAGCGATGCTGCGTTGCTGGTCGTGCGCGGAATATAACCTGCCCGGGCGAGCGCCTGGTTCAGGACGGTGCGGATCGCACTATCGTCGTCGGCGACGAGGACGGTTCCCTTAGCCATGCGCCTGCTCCTTGTTCTGGGTTCGGGCCCGCTGCTGCTGTAAAGGCAGCAGGACGCGGAACGTTGTCTGACGGGGCACGCTTTCGCATTCGATGACACCACCATGGTCGGCGATGATCTTTGCGACCAGTGCGAGGCCGAGGCCGGAGCCGTGGCTCTTGTTGGTCACGAACGGTTCAAAGATGTGCTTTTGGATGTCGGCGCTGATTCCCGGGCCGTTGTCCTGGATTTCGATGAGCAGGGGTAGGCTCACACGGGTGCCACTGCCCGGGATCGAGAGGCGCACGCCAGGCCGGAAGGCGGTGCGCAACACGATACGCCCGCCCATGTCGCCGAGTTCGGAAACCGCCTCGCTTGCGTTTTTAACGAGGTTCAGTATCGCCTGGATCAGCAGGTCGCGGTCGCCTGGGACGGCCGGCAGTGACGGATCGAATTCCTGGCGGAACTCGATCGACCGGGCAAAGCCGGTCTGTGCCAATTGGCGGACGTGTTCGATGACGTCATGAATGTTGACGGCTTCGCGCGTTATCGGGCGTTCGTCGCCGAATACTTCGATGCGGTCGATGAGTTTGCGGATCCGTTCGGTTTCGGCGCAAATCAGTTGCGTCAGCGCGCGATCGTCGTCGCCGAGCGCCGGCTCGAGGAGCTGCGCGGCGCCACGGATGCCCGACAGCGGGTTCTTGATTTCATGAGCGAGAACGGCGGAAAAGCCCGATGCCGATCGGGCGGCCGCGCGATTGGACAGTTGACGCTCGATCATTTGCGCCATGGAGCGTTGCTGGAGGAGCAGCATGACGCATTCCGGATCATCGAACAGAGGCCCGCCATAGATGTCAATGAGATGCGAAGCCTCGGTGCGGGGCAGAACGACTTCGACGCCATACTCGTTGACCGACGACTGCGTCCTGCGGACCTGTTCGATGAGACTAAGCAACGGACATCCGAACGTTACGAGGTCGGAGATGCGCTGGCGTCGCAACACCGCCTGACTAAGGCCAAAGAAGCCTTCCGCCGATGGGTTGGCGAAGACGACCCTGCCGTCGATGTCGAGGAGGATGACCGCATGCGGCAGTGCCTCGAGCAGCAGCTTATGGATTTCGCCCGGTTTGCGCTCTGCACCGGCTGATGCTTCAGCGCCGCGTCCCTTCGGTGAAGTGCGCTTGCCGGGGGACGCGACCGTGGATTTTGTTGAAGACGTTGCTTTGGCGTTCATGCGGCCGGCCGATGCTGTTCAGTTTCAGCGAATGCTTCCTTGAGCCCCGAGAGCAGATCAGCCGGCTCTTCCGCGGTGCACAGTCGCCGGCGCCAGGCCTTGGCGGCTTGCGGGTCGAAACCGAGATGCTCGAGGTACCAGGCGATGTGCTTGCGCGCGTTGCGCAGACCAAGGTCGCGGCCATAGTGATGCAGCATATCGTCGAGGTGGCGGACGATGAGCGCGTGCAGCGCCCGTCCCTCGGGTGGCGGAGCGGGTCGGCCGCCGCAAATCGCCGATGCAATGCGGCCGGGCTGCCACGGCGCGCCATAGGCGCCGCGACCGACCATGACGCCGTCGGCCTTCGACTGGCGGAGCGCTTCCCGCGCATCCGCAATGGTGCGGATATCGCCGTTGACGAGGACCGGCACCGTGACGCTCGCTTTGACCTTGGCAACGAAAGACCAGTCCGCGTTGCCCTTGAAAAACTGGTTCCTGGTGCGGCCATGCACCGTCAACATCTGAATTCCGGCGTTTTCGGCCCGCCTGCCCAAATCCGGCGCGTTGAGGGTTTTATGATCCCAGCCCGTGCGCATCTTCAAAGTGACGGGCACGTCGACAGCTCCGACGACCCTCTCCACGATGGCAAGGGCATGTTCCGGCTCACGCATAAGGGCACTGCCCGACTGGCGCCCGGTCACCTCGCGAGCGGGGCAACCCATGTTGATATCGATCACGTCGGCGCCGAGATCGCGGGCGATGCGTGCGGCCTCTCCCATCCAGGTCGGATCGTAGCCAACGAGTTGCATGACAAATGGTGAAAGATCGCGGCCGGTGGCGCGGCGCAGCACGTCGGGCCGTTCGGTGATCAGCTCGCGGCTCGCGACCATCTCGGACACCACATAGCCGGCGCCAAACTCGTGGGCGAGCCGGCGGAACGGGAGATCGGAGACGCCGGACATCGGCGCCAGGGCAGCCGGCCCTGAAACGATGTGCGATCCAATATTGAGTGGTGCCGCAGGTGGGCTGCTCGGTTCTTTCGGGTTCACGGATGCCTAATGATTAGTCATTTAATTGTTGTGGCTAAGTTTTGCGCAGACTATGCGCTTTGGTGGCCACTGGCAAGAGGCAAGCAGTGCTTGTTCGACGCAGCCGGACAGGCTACCCGATGGGGTCATGTGGTCGTGTTAAATGGCGAGGGTGGACATGCGCAACGTCGCTCTAATTGTTGCCGCGGGCCGCGGCAGCCGGGCCGGCGGTGAACGCGGCGTCAAGCAGTACGTGGCGCTGGGGGCGCGGACGGTGCTTGCCCGCGCGGCGGATGTCTTTCTCCGACATCCAGCCATCGGCCACGTCCAGGTGGTCATTCATGCCGACGATCAGGCGCGGTACAGCCGGGCCATGGCGAGCGTGAAATCGCACAAGCTGTTGCCGCCCGCAGTCGGCGGTGCAACGCGCCAGCACTCGGTGCACGCGGGGTTGATGGCCATTGCCGCGATGCAGCCCGATCATGTCCTCATCCATGATGCCGCTCGACCGTTCTTTGATGATCGCGACATCGATGGCGTTCTGGCTGCACTCGTCACGCAACCCGGCGCGATCTGCGCGGTGCCAGTCGTCGACACCTTGAAACGCGCCGAGGGGGAACCGGCGTTGATCGAAGAAACGGTCGCGCGCCGCTCGCTATGGCGCGCGCAGACACCCCAGGGCTTCCGGTTCGCCGATATTCTCGCGGCGCACGAGCAGGCGGCGAGCCGCGACGACTTCACCGACGATGCCTCGATCGCTGAGGCGGCCGGCCTCGGCGTTGCGATCGTCGAGGGTTCGGAACGCAACTTCAAGATTACCACGCCTGCGGATTTCGCGCGCGCCGAGAAGGAGATTGCCGGGATGGCATCAGAATTTCGCACCGGCACGGGCTTTGACGTGCACAGGTTCACAACTGGCGATCATGTGTGGCTATGTGGCGTTCGCGTGCCGCACGATGCGGCGCTGACCGGGCATTCGGATGCCGACGTTGCGATGCACGCGCTGACGGACGCCATCTATGGTGCCATCGCGGAAGGTGATATCGGTCACCATTTCCCGCCGAGCGAGGCACAATGGAAGGGGGCTGCTTCGCGCCTGTTCCTGGAACACGCTCGGGAGCGCTTGGCGGCGCGCGGCGCGCGGTTCGTCAATGCCGATATCACGATCATCTGCGAGCGTCCAAAAATCGGCCCTCACCGCGATGCAATGCGTTATAGCCTTGCCGAAATACTCGATGTCGAGGCGTCACGCATCGCCGTCAAAGCCACGACGAGCGAAGGGCTCGGCTTCACGGGACGGGGCGAAGGGATCGCTGCGATGGCGAGCGTGATGATCGCGCTGTGAGCGTGACCGCCGCGTTACGAAAGTGCTTCGGTTGATTTATGGTCATCGAGATGCCGATGCGGCGGTGGCGCCTTCAAAGGTGCAGGCAAGGTAACCGCGGTAACCAGCCTTCAACTGATCCTCGATCTCGAGTTCGAGGGTCGCCTCTACGCTCGGCTCGGCATTCTGGCCGGCTGCCACCTTCCGTGGATCCGGGGACAAGGTCATCCGGATGGGCGGCGCGACCAGTTGGATCTTGTTTTCGGAGACCTCCTGCGCTGGCGGACGGAGTTGCACCAGACTCGTGTTCAGCTTCACGACGGCGGTCACGTTCTGCGCATCGCTATTTTCAGGAAGCTGCACACCAAGGACTGGCTTGCCGTTCCTCGTATAATGGAAGGTACAATGGGGGCCGTCGCCGATGCCCTTCCGAATTTCGGCGGTGAACATGGTGGCAGGGTCCAGCTTCGGCACGTCGGCGTTTTCGAGGGCCTGTTCGGCCGGGCGCACGGATGCGGTGCTGGAGGGATGAGGCAAACTCGCGGCATCGTCCGGTGCCTGGCTGTCGGCGCAGGATGTGAGGAAAGCGGCAGCGCCGACAGTAATAGCACATGTCAGGGCCGTCATCATCGATGGCCTTTTCCGCATCAATCTCGTGCCTCCAGATCCACGATCAAGTAGCGCATTTCGGCAATCTCACGCTCCTGCGCATCGATAATCTCATGAGCGAGCTTGCGGACGCGGGGATCGGATATCTGGGCGCGGGAACTCGTCATGATCGCGATGGAGTGATGCGGGATCATGGCCTTCAGGAATTCGGTATCGTTGACGGTCGCCTGGCTGCGCACGAGCCAGAGGGTCAAGGCGAAAGTCACCACGGCGCCCGCGAAAATGCTAATGTTCACCCCGGTGATCGTGTACATCTTGAGCATGAACCCCAGCATGATGATGGCCATGGTCGAGCCCATCAACAAAGCCATCCACGCCCGCGTTTCGCTGTAGAAGACATGCTCGTAGGCATACGTGTTCAGATACATGAGGATGTACATGACCACTGTTGAGGTCGCGATCATCGCGGCAAAACGCCAGTAACTCATGGCTTGGCACCTCCATGTGATCCGTCAGCCGCGCCTTCGGTCTTGCTGGCCTTGCCGGCCTTCGGGTCGTTGCCAAAGGCAGCGTATCGCTCCGCCGTTGTTGCCGGCAGCCGTTTCACGAAGGCAGCAATATTCCAAAGCGTTTCATCGCCATGTGTCGGGCCGAATGCCGGCATGCCGGTCATCTTCACGCCGTGCTTCACAATCCAGAATATTTCGCTCGGCCGCCATTCGCCGGCTGCTTTGTTCAGATGCGGCGGCGTCGGGCGCATGCCGCCAGCCCACTCGGCTCGTTCGACGCCGGGGCCGGCGTGGCAGTGCTCACACATCGACTTGTAGGCAGCCGCGCCGGCGGAGACCTGGGCTGCCGTGAAATCGGCCGGCGCTTCGATCGTCGCCGCCCGGGCTTCGACCGAGTTGTGCATCGTGGTGCTGAACGCCCAGCGTGTGAGCGAAGCGTGTTCCTCGGTTGCCGCGATGTTGTAAGCACCGGAGTAAACAACAGCCAACCCGGCGATGGCGAGCACGATCAGCGCACCGGCGGCACCGGTCAAAATGCCAGCGATGGTCAGCCGGCCTGATCTTTGTCGGTTGTTATCCATGGCGTTGCGGACCGTCTTCGAAACAGGGTTGTCCTGGTTCGATAAAACGAAATGCGGGGGATCGTTCCCTTGGCGGCCGGAAAGTTCCGCCTCAGGCGGCGTCTTCGGGTCGCTTTCGCTTGGACGGTAATGGTCGCCCGTCAAACAGCCAGCCCCGGCGCCAGAGGTAGGCAAGAAGCAAGCCGGCAGCACCGAGCATGAGCGTCAAGGCGTAGGGGTAGCCGAAATACCAGCCGAGTTCCGGCATGTTCCATGGCGAAGCCGATCGCTCGAAATTCATGCCATAGAGGCTCGCGATGAAGCTCAGCGGGATGAAAATGGTTGCGACGATCGTCAGCGTCTTCATCACTTCGTTCGCGCGGACGCTGACGCTCGACATGTAGATATCCATCAGGCCGGATGAAATTTCCCGGTATATCTCGACAATATCCATCAATTGCACGGTGTGATCGTAGCAGTCGCGCAGAAACGGGCGGGTGTCGGGACGGATCGTGTCGTGTTCGTCCCGCAGGAGGGAGTTGATCATTTCCCTATGGGGCCAGATGGCGCGCCGCAGCATCAACAGGTCGCGCTTCATGTCGTGCAGCTCGGTGACGTGATGCGGCTGGGCATGGCTCACGACTTTTTCCTCCAGGTCTTCAAGGGCCTCGCCGTAGCTTTCGATAACCGGGAAGTAAGCATCAATAATGCTGTCGAGCAACGCGTAGCAGAGGTAGTCGGCGCCGTTGCTGCGGAAGCGGCCGGTCGATCGCCCGAGCCGTTCACGTACGGGGTCGAAGCAGTCACCTGGCAGTTCCTGAAATGTGACAAGGTAGCCTTCGCCAAGGAAGAAGGCGACCTGCTCCGTTTCGACGCCGCGCTCCTGCAACATGCGCGCGACGATAAACAGGTGGTCGCCGTATTCCTCGGCCTTCGGGCGCTGGTGGGTGTTGATCGAATCCTCAAGCGCAAGCTGATGCAGGCCGAACATCTCACCGATCTGCCGGATCAGTTGGGCGTCGCCGAATTCCTCGACGTCGATCCAGACGACGGGATATTTGTCGCGTAGGGCCCGAATGGTCTCGAGGCTGGCATCTGCCTCGTCCGTCCAGCTCTGCGGACCATAGGCAATAACGCGAACGCGCGGTTTGCGGGCGCTCCTTTCCGGTTCGATCTGGCCCGGCGGCGCGCCGGGCGCATGCCGGCGCTGGATTTTTATCAGTGGCCGAAATTTTACCATGTCGCTCGTCGACCCGCCGGGAAAGTGGTCATGCTTCACCGCCACTGCTGGTTCATGACCAGTCGGGGCCGGCATCACTGGCATATCGTTGAAGCGAGCCCCTGTCGACTGCAGCTCACTTCCGGGGGCATCATTCGGATCGACTCAAAACATTCATCTTGCTGAGGCAAGTAGAATCAAGGCACGCATGGGTTGTTGAGAATTTCGGCCTAAGGCTCCTGGAGAGATCCATGAACGTGATGACCCCGACACTTGTAGCCGCGTCCCCCGATATCGCTGAAATCGCGGAGCTGACGAGCGGCTCATGCCTGGCTTCACGTGTGCGCCAGTTAAGCCGCATCGTCACGCGGGTATACGACGATGCGATGCGGCCACTCGGTATTACAGCCAGCCAGTTTACCCTCCTGACCCAGCTTGGCCAGCAAGATGGCATCACCGCCGTCGAAATCGGCTATACGCTGGACATCGAAAAGTCGACACTGTCGCGCAACCTCAAACGCCTGCTGGCGCTTGGTCTCATCGACATGGAACCACCGGCCGGCCGCCGTGGCCGCGGCTTGCATCTCACGCCCAAAGGGCAGGTGATGATCAAGGAAGCCTATCCCGTTTGGAAAGAAGCTCAGGTGCGTGCGTCAGCCCTGTTGGGAACGGATTGCCGCCAAACACTCGATCGGCTGCTGCACGGCGCCGAACGCTTCGACACCGTCTAGCGCCGTCTCACGAGTTTGCGGTACTGTATCGCCGGTCACGCTTGCGTGGCCGGTTTTTCGTGCGCCACAGGTGAGGTTTGTCAGGATGTTCGACGACGACATGGTGAGCCAGGCATCGGACCTGCTGCAGTCACTGCGTGAAGCCGGCTTGATGATCGTGACAGCGGAGAGTTGCACCGGCGGGCTCATTGCAGGGCTGTTGACCGAAATAGCCGGGTCCTCCGACGTCGTCGAGCGTGGCTTCGTCACATATTCGAATGAGGCAAAGAACGAGTGTCTTGGCGTGCCCGCCGAACTGATCATTGCACAGGGCGCGGTCAGCGCAGACGTCGCGCGCGCGATGGCAGAGGGCGCGATTGCCCATTCCAGGGCGCAGATTGCCGTTGCGGTCACCGGTGTTGCCGGCCCGGGCGGTGGAT
>Ga0180009_10008327_pt1 | contig 10302 bp, 6 predicted proteins | sample OS_PC_MetaG_FD_123537 | JGI IMG/M metagenome (GOLD analysis project Ga0180009, IMG submission 123537) | Groundwater microbial communities from the Aspo Hard Rock Laboratory (HRL) deep subsurface site, Sweden - OS_PC_MetaG | ecosystem: Environmental > Aquatic > Deep subsurface > Groundwater... | reverse complement strand
TGCCGCAGGAAAGACTTCTTTTTACAGGACGGAAAAAGGCAAAGTTTATTACTACGATTTTAATACAAAAGACTACAAGGAATATGTCGTCAGCAAAAGCATAATATCTCTTGCCGCCCTCAAGGGAGACAACAAGCTTGTTAAGAGCTGCAAGTCGGCATCTCTTATAGATATCGGCGACGGGGTTTATTGCTGTGAATTCCATACAAAGATGAACGCATTGAATGCGGAGCTTATTGAATTCATGCACGAATCTCTTGATTATGTTGACCAGAACGGCGCGGGCCTTGTAATCGGCAACCAGGCCGGCGGAATGCCCGGAGCCTTTTCAGCCGGAGCAGATCTTGTTCAGGTCGGCATGGCAGCCAAAGAGAAGAAATATTCAGAGATCGAGACAATGATAGAGCGTCTTCATATGGCGGTCCAGCGAGAGAAATATTCTCCTTTCCCGGTTGTGGCAGCTCCCTATGGCTTGGCTCTTGGCGGCGGATGCGAGGTGTGCCTTGGCGCCGACAGAATTGTTGCCCATGCGGAGCTTTACATGGGGCTTGTTGAAATCGGCGTGGGCCTGCTGCCTGCAGGCGGCGGATGCATGAATCTCTGGAAGAAGCTTATATCTTCCGTACCTGAAGCGGTAACCGATGTTGATCTTGCAAAGTTCTTCGTTCCCGCATTCATGGCAATAGCAATGGCGAAGGTTTCAATGTCCGCTGCAGAAGCAAGGGCTAACGGCTTTCTGGGTCCCAAAGACAGGATAGTTTTCAACAGAGATTATCTTATCGGTGAAGCAAAGAAAGAAGTCTTAAAGATGCTGGATGAAGGTTATGCCCCTCCTGTAAAGAGAAAACTCAAGGTTTTCGGAGAAGCTGCACAGGGCATGATCAATGCTGAAATATTCAATATGCAGAGCGCCAAGTTTGTAAGCGAATATGATGCATTCCTGGCAAAAAGGATAGCATTTGTCATAAGCGGAGGCGATGTCAGAACGAACAGTGAAATTGACGAAGAGGTCATTTTAAAGCTGGAAAGAACGGCTTTTGTTGATTTTCTTAAAGAGGAAAAGACGCTCGCAAGAATTGACCACATGCTTTCGACGGGCAAGCCCCTCAGGAATTAATTTGAAAAGAATTTTAAAACGATGATCTCGGAAAAAGTAATAATTCAGACGGTAAAGTAAAAAGATCATTATGCAAGGCGCACGAATCTTGAGGAATGAAGCGTACATATTAGTACCCTGCAATGACAAAAGATGAAGTGCAACACAGCAGAATGACTTTTAACGAAGCCGTCAAATCTCAAGGAGGAAACAACAATGAGAGATGCATATATAGTAACATCAGTCAGGACCCCCGGCTGCAGAAGGGCAAAAGGGGCTTATAAAGATACGAGGCCTGAAGATCTCCTGTCTTTTATTTTAAGCGCGGCAGTCGAAAAGACGCCTAATATTGAAAAGAAAGACGTCGAAGATCTCATGATCGGATGCTCCTTTCCTGAGGCGGAACAGGGGCTTAATATAGGACGCATTGCCGCCCAGATAGCCGGTTTTCCGGATGAAGTTTCGGGCGCTACTGTGAACCGCTTCTGCTCATCGGGGCTTGAGGCGATTGCGCTTGCCTCTCTGCGCGTGATGTCTGGATGGTCGGATGTCGTAATCGGAGGCGGAATCGAATCGATGACATTTGTACCGATGGGAGGAAATTTTCCCAGACCTCATCCGGAGCATACAAAAAAACAGGCCGATCTTTACTGTTCGATGGGAATTACGGCGGAAAACGTGGCGAACCGTTATAACATTTCCCGCCAGGCCCAGGACGAATTTGCGTACAATTCACAGATGAAGGCTTCGGAAGCATTAAACAAAAAGCTTTTTAAAGAGATAGTTCCGACGCCTGCCGCAAAATTTGTTCTTCAAAATGACGGGACATATAAGAAAGAGATTTTCATAGTAGAAAACGATGACGGAATCAGACCTGATACGACCGTGGAGGGCCTTGCCAAACTGAGACCCGCTTTTGCCGCAGGCGGTTCTGTCACTGCCGGGAATTCCTCGCAGACAACAGACGGAGCAGCCGCTACAATCATAATGTGCGGCGATAAGGCAAAAGCCTTTGGAATAAAGCCTGTTGCAAAGCTGAAGTACTATACAACGGTAGGTTGCCGTCCGGACGAAATGGGTGTAGGACCGAAATACGCCATTCCAAAGCTTATGAAGCTCGCCGGAATGGATTTAAAAGAGATAGGCCTGTTTGAATTGAACGAGGCTTTTGCTTCACAGGCTCTTTACTGCATAAACGAACTCGGCATTGATATCGCCAAGGTCAACATCAACGGCGGAGCTATCGCGTTGGGCCATCCTCTTGGATGCACCGGAGCCAAGCTTTGCGCAACTCTTATTTCAAACATGAGGGAGAAGGGTGTAAAATACGGTGTCGAATCGATGTGCATCGGCGGCGGTATGGGCGCAGCGGCTCTGTTTGAACTTTGTGAATAGTCATTCCAAAAATCACTCCTAATCCCCCTTTTTTCAAAGGGGGATATTCTCCTCCCTTATTTCACCTGACCTTCAATCCCTCACCTGACGTAGTTCTTATGTCATCCTTCGTTCTGAATGGTTTTAATTTTAAATTATTATTATTGTTCAATTTTACGTTTGCCAATGCTGTTGCGGGCTCTATGAGATCATTGAAAATAGGGTCATATTTATCGTCAAAGGGCATTGCCACAAATATTAATCTATGATCGATACCATTAGTCGTTGGTTTGAAATCAAATGCATACATGTTAATTCCTCTATCGGGCTGTTTAATACGATTCTGAATGCACCTTGCTTTTTATCCTCAATTGTCAGGAATAATGATTCTACCCCCCTATTTGTGCGATATCAATCATGACCCTTGCCCCCTACTCCCAAGTCTTGTTTTTGAACCCCAGGCTCGTGGCGTTTTCAGAAACAGCCCGCTTGATTTGGTCGGAGACGCCTTCGGAAAAATCGGCGGTGATTTCCACGCTGACTTTTACGTTCGCTTGGGAGTCGCTGGCGAGGACTCTGATGATCTCCTCGGCGATTTGAACAAGGCGCATTTTGGCCGTTGCGGCATTTACGTCAGCGGTGCCGATAAAGGTGTGTGCCTTCGGTGCCCCACCCAGTGTTGGCGGAGCGACCGATGGCGTTTCGTGAACCGAGGGTGACGGCGTTCCGGACGTTGAGGATGGGTAGCCAATGCCTGAAGTAGTAGCCGGAGCGGGAGACGCAACCTGCACAATCTCGTATTGCTTCGCTGCATTCGGATTGATCAGCAGAAGAGTGTCATCAAACTGCACGTTGGCCTCACCGAGCTTGAAGCCGTCGAACTTGCCCTCGTGCTGCCCATAGGCCGTGCCGAAGAAATCTCTGCTGCAAGCCCCCTTGATGATGGCCTGCTCCAAGACATTACGGGTCTTCAATCGCGGCAGGTAGAGGTAGCGCATGGTGTCATCCCAAAACGCCATCGCGCCGAAGGCTGGCTTGTCGGCCTTCCAATAAAGTTCCATCAACTTGGCGCGAAGGTGGATGGGGGACCAGGCGGAGATCACCAGTTCATTCTCCACACAAACCCGCTCAATCTCACTGCCGAGCCCTGAGCCGCTGGTATTCAATGGGAACGCCTCAACCGATGGCTTGGGTTCGGTGGGCGAATGTTGCGCGGGGCAGAGGAGCCACTTGTAACACTCGCGGGCCACCCGCGGCAGAACTTCCTCGGCGGTCTGGAGTTCTTTCTCCGCCTGCTTCTTCTGGAGCTGGTCAATGTTCAATCGCCCGTCCCTGACATCCTCGACAATGGAACCCCAGGCCAGTGCGACCCGGATGCAGTCGCGCAGGCGCGCCAGCGAACCGTGGTCGGGGGAAAGAAAGACGAGCCGATTGCCCCGGTAACGGGGTTTGGCGCCGTTACTACGGACATAATCCAGCACGGCATCGAAGGCCAGGCGCGTCTCTTCGCGGGAGTAGAATTGCTCGGACGATAGAAAGATGAGGCGCAGCGCGCTGTCGTCCGGCACATCGGCATGGGGGGTAAAGATATGGACACCATCGAAAAATGTCGCGCTGCCAGCCAGCTTTTTGAGTACATCGGCCAGTTTACCACGCACTTCATTCCGGTCGTCAAAGCGCTTTTTCCGATCCTCCATCTCGCGGCGGAGGTTGGCGCGGGTGTCGAACCAAAACCGTGTTGCGTCCTGCGCTTTGTCGCCGGAGCTGTTCAAGTAATGCAGCCGGTCGGCGAGCCGGTTAAGCGCGTCGGCATAGGCGGACGATGTCTGGCCGGGCTGAAGGCAGCCAAGCAGAACGCGAGCGCGGTCGAGACCGCGGACACCGGCCTTGGTGGCAACCGAAGAGGGTGCGCTGCCGAGGAAGATCGTGCGCGCCACACGGCGAGCGGCGTTCACGGCGCCGAAGCGCGGCTCTTTGTTTTCCAATTCGGTCGTTTCGGCCCGGTCGCCATCAATGTCCTTTTCCAGCACGGCATCCCAGCCGGCGGGGAGATAATAGGTCAGTTCATTGCGTGAGCTGCCGTCGTAAAGCGGCAGGCTCCCGGGCAGAATCATGAGGTCCTTGTTGTCGTCCTTCCACAGGCGGTAGATGACCTTGGCCATCAGTTTGAGCACGCCGCGGGTGCGTTGGAAGCCGTCAATCGTCGTCCAGTCCTCGTAGAGCCGGTCGAAGACTTCGGGATGTATCGGATACGCCTGCATAAGCCTGTCAAAGTAACGCGCCTCCTGGGTTTCGCTTGGCAGCTTGGCCCCTTCGGTCACGTAGGCATCGGCAAAGGCGCGACAGATCACCTCACGGGCCTTCTCGTCGCGCACCGGCTCAAACAAGCGCCGCCGCACGATTTCGAAGGCCTCCTCGGTCGCCACGGGTTTCCAGAGCGCCTGCACGCGGGCAAAAACCCCCTCCAGCGCCAGCAGTGCCGCTACTCCCTGCGGGCCCCCTGCCTGAGTGTGCGAATCTGGAAGTGAGGCAAGAACGACAGCATTCGGAACGAGTTTTGTTGCCTCAGTGAGCGATTGGATGAACGACAGATTGCTGTCGAAACTGCCCCCGCTCAGAGGCTGGCCTTCCTGAAACTGCCGGATGTAAGCCACCAACTCGTCAATCAGCACCACGCAGGGCGCATAGGTTTCCAGCAGCGTCTTGAGCACAGTTTTGCCGGGCGAGGTGCCGGTGGCGTCGGCCTCTTTGACGAGCGCAAAGGCTTCTTCACCGCCGAGTTGCCAGGCGAGTTCTCCCCAGAGGGTGCGCACGCTCTGCTTGCCATGCTTCCACGGCTGGCCGGGGGCGTGGGCGTTGCCGTCAAGCACTGCCACGCGGGCCTGCGGAACATCCATCAGCCCGGTCTGGTCAATCAATGCCGGAATACCCGCCAGATCTCCGAGAGCGCACGTGCGCATGGCGAGGTGGTAAACCGCCAGCATGGTATGGGTCTTACCACCACCAAATGCCGTCTGGAGTTGAATAACCGGTTCACCACCTTTGCTGTTCAAGCGCTGCGCCACCTGGATGAGCAGCAGGCGCATGCCTTCGGTGATGAACGTGCGCTCGAAGAAGGCCGACGCGTCCTGATATTCGCGCGTGGCCTGACCGGTTCGGACGGCGGTGATGTCAGCGGCGAATTCCGATTGTTGAAACGTTCCTTCCAGCACGTCGGGATGGGGAACAGCTACTTCTCTCCAGGGTTTCATAGGCTCTTACTCCTCAATTATCAAATAAGTTGAGCTGCTCATTGGTGGTGACCGGCCCAGCGGCCGATTCGATGCCGGTCCAGCTCGTGATGAGTTCGTTGTAGGCGCGGGCGTCCTCGGCCCAGCCTTGGCGTTCACAGAGGGTGTAGAGGCGGTAGGCGAGCTGGCGGGTGGCTTCGCCCTTGCCCTGTACGACGGCGAGCAGACGGCCCGCGCCGGTTTCACCCTCCTGCTTCAGGGCGCGGATGAGGTGGTGCAGGGTTTCCCAGACCGGGTTTCTCGTGTCCGTCTTCGGGTCCCAATCGGTTGGATACTCGGACCACTTCCGCAGGCGCACGCTGCCGCCGCCGCTTTCAACAACTCCGGCGTTTTCCACACCGGTGACGCTAGTTCCTTTGGCACGGGAAAGAGTGTCGGCATCACCGAAGCGACCTTCCTTCCATCCGTTCTGTTCAAACCAGTGGAGGCAGAACTGGGTGTCGGCGTCGAAATCGTCCTCGGCGAGGAAGCGGTTGATGAGTTGGAGTGCGGTGCGGACGCTCATCGGCGAGCCGTCGGCCTCCAGCACAGCGGCGTATTTGGAGAATACGGCCATGCCCGGCCCGATGATGGCCTGCGAGAGGTCCACCGGGGCGACGGGAGAATGCTCACCGCCCGCGCCCTTGGTCATCTCATCGAGCGCCTCGGGCAGGACGCCGTTCAACTCGCGGATGAACTCGCGGCGGGAAGTCGTCGCTGCATCTGTTGGCCGTTTGCGGCAGACGAGGACAACGCATGAGGCCAGGGAGTTCAGTTTCCCCTTCAATCCTTGTGTTCTCTCTGTTCTGACTGGCCAAGTTCCAGTTAATTGGAAATCGGCCTTAAGCACCGCTGAAAGGAAGGTTTCCCAGCCGGTTGAAACCGTTCCGGCCTCAGCATCGGTTTCGGCCTGCTTGAAAGCATAGTAAATTGTAACGGGAAACGATGGATGCGTTCCCATTGCCAGGTTCTCTATCGCCTCTGTCATGCCATTGAGGAAGAACGCTTCGGCTGCCAACTTTCCGCCGTGACGCCGCGGGGTTGCAACAAGCTCTTCAGCTTTTGGAACGGTAATGGTGGTGAACACCGTCGGGAGGACTGTTCTTAATGCATGTCGCAACCATACATAAAAAAAGTCGGAGAGGTCTGCATAGCCGATGTTGTCGTAATATGGTGGATCGGTCGAAAATATTCTAGGCGTTGACGGTGCAAGCGTTCTGGCATCTGCTTGAAAGGCTGTGGAACCATCTGATGAGACCATTGTCCTAAGTGCATCTGCTACCCACTTTGTGGTTGCCTCTACGGATAGAGAACCACAAATAGGGTTAGCTTCTGCAAAGTCCCATACCATGTTGAGGACTTGCCTTCCAAATGCCTGCGCAACGTTCTCGTTCGTTTTGTTCCATCCACACCGCACGCATGAGTAACGAGCAAAATGGCTTACCCCCGCCGCGAGGTAGACGGCTATCGCGTCGGCATACGCGCGTGATCCGGTTCCGCCGGACTCTAATGGGGTTTGATCTGCGCTCCATCCAGATGCCTGTGCGTCTTGTTCTACGAGGGTTCGTGCCTTACCGACGAGTTCACACAGAGATGATAAGGCTAATAGTTGACGCGGGGTAAATAGGTGACTCCAGCGTGTTAGGCCATATTTTCCGATTCGGAATCCGAGCGCGTCTACAAAAAACTCGATGTCGGGCTGCCAATTTGGGGCCGCTGAGTGAGCCACTGTTTCGTCCTCAGTGGACGGGGATAGATACAATCGTCCCGGCGATCCGTCCGCTACCACTGCCATTAACTTAAAACCAATTCGCCCCGCCTTTCCTTCCGAGCGGATGTAGTCGGCAGATATTGGTGAACCTGAAAGAAGACAGCGGAATTCTGCACCTTTCTCTGTAGCTTTTGTTCCATTCTCAGCTTCTGGTGGCAGATCGCCGACCTTTACTACAAGTCTGTAGGAGTCACGCTGGATTAGTGGTTGAACAAAGGCATTGTGCTTGCCTTTCGTCGACAAAACGAAAGTTGATGCCAGAGGAACTTCAACATGGGTGAAAGCAGGGTTGGGGCTGTGGACTGTGCGCACCCAAATCCACGCAATCACGTCGAACTCCTGTCCATCCATCCGAGATAGGTCCGGTCTTTTAGTGATCATGTCTTTAGTCACTGAAGCTTTAGGGTAGAATGAACTCATGCGCTTTGCCGCCTCAGCGCGCATCCAAGCCGAGTAACGTCGCACATCCTCGGCGAGACCGGACGCTCCCGGCCATGACTGTGTGAATGCGAGTTTTTTGCCTCTCTTGGTTTCAGGTTCCGGCCCGACCGGAGCACGTCCAGAAAACTTGGGAGGGATCTCGATCATCGCCTTGTTGATGAGAACTGCGACGGGGTTAAGATCAGAAGCGTAAGATTTCAAGCCGAGACGCTGGGCCTCCAGAGGGATCGCTCCGCCACCTGCAAAGGGGTCGTGAAAGGCGGGCATTGAGTCAGGATTAAAAAGATCGGTGGCCTGCGGGTGTTCCTTGTTGAGTTCGCAGACCTCGCGCCACGAGCGGCGAATCTCAGCGCGGGCTCGCTCGAGCACTTCCTCATTGGTGGTGTTTTCCCACTTTACGAGGTCTTCAATAATCCCGAAAAGGCGCTTCCGCTCCTCCGCAGCTTCTTTCTTGTTCTTGCCGTATTTGAATCCGCCGCCCTGCTGGTAGCCAGGGTCGTTAACAAGTTGAGCAAAAAGAACAGCCCGCGCCGCCGCTATTGGACGCCGAGCCCACCACAAATGGATGCCTCGCGGATGCCCTTTGAGAAAGGGGTTTTTCTCCTGCTGGCAGCCTACGCTGATGGCATCCAGCGGAAGCGCGACTTCGATGAGCTTGCGAGGTGATTTGATGGGATGAATCATGGAGTTCCTTTGGGATATGAAAGATCTTTGGGTGTGCTACCAATCAAATAACCATCAAGTAAAATCATATCGTGTAAGTCTTTGATATTATAGTGGTTGATGATTTACGAAAAGTCATGAGTCCGGTCTCCAGTCAAACAACAGTCAAACAAAATCAAGTCACATAATGCATTGTAAATCAGCAGGTTATAACTCAACATAATGGTTCGGCCGCCCTGCCGGTCAAGCAACAGTCAAACAAATCAGGTTGTTTTTCATTTTGTCCACCAGGGCAAATATTTTTTAGCCTTGCTTCCAACAGAGTCATCATAAAGGCGAATGCGGTCCGCCGTCAAAGTATCCTTAATGATTCTTGATGCCATGGCGCTGTTCTTTTCGGAAATGCCAAACCGTTCGCGTAAAGTTGTGTTGGTCATAAAATCTCGCTGAACATATCGCAGACAGGCATGCAGATAGCAGGCGCGAATACGGTCTTCCTTATCCATCTCCTTCAATTCTCGATGTGCGAACAACACTGCGCGAGTATGTTCATCGGTGGTTTCGAATACCGGTGCGGGAAGTTGGTAAAACTCAGTTTCAAAAACGACTTTATCAATCCCGCTTCCGCGCTCTTCGCAAACCCCGACCCTCCGCATAAAAGAAGCTAACGCTTCGTTGCGTGATTTGGGCGGGCTGTCAAGAAATCGATCAACTTTGACTAATGGCAAACCGGGGCTGGTAATTTCCATACGGCTGGCAAAAATTTCAATCATCGGCCCTGTGCCGGTTACATGGAAGTCCTGATGAATAATGGCATTGGCTACAAGCTCCCGGATGGCCAAATCGGGGAACATGGGCATCTTGCGACGCAAAGCCTGACCGATGACCTCGTTTTCCGGCAAAAGCCCTACGATATAACTAATCAAGCCCTCGAAACCGCTCGCATAACCTTTTCCGCCTTCCTGTTCACGAACCGTTTCAACTTTGTTTTCACCCTTATATAGAATGACACGTATGGCCTTCCGTCTGAGGGTTCGAAAATCCGTCAGTTTTTTTGCGAACAACATCGCGCCAAGATTCAAAATGTTCCATTTTTCGCCCTTACCCTGTACGATCAATTCATCTGCCTGCAATCCTCCCAGAATTCCATCACGAGACGCTGGTAACGGCAGCTTAAGAAGGTCGAAATAGGCCGGATAGTCTAACAACCGAAGAACATCATCCGATGCCATATTTTCAGCGGCGATTTCCCTCTCAAACGGTGTCTTGTCAAAGATGCGCCACAGTTCGCTTTCTCTTTCGGGATGATCTTTTAACTTTTTTTTATACGATCCAACGCGGATAAATTCGATGGTTTTGAATTGAACAGGATGACGGTATGCTGCGCCAATTTCGAGAAGAACGACAGGCTTATCCTCAATCGAAACTTCATGAAAACGGAAGTTTGTCTTGGGTGCAAGCAAATGCAAAAGCCAATTTTCCAGTTCTTCATTCCCGACTTTGCAGGTTGCTGGACGAAAAGTGGTTCCAAGAACCGCATGCGACTGGCTATCTATACCCCATACCCCCCTGTGTCAGGATAGTTGTCACCTCTGATAAATTTTTCTCCGCGAATTTTATTTTGGGGGCGGAGGAGGTTGACATGCAATATTCAGATATGCTTAAAAACAAAATGATTCAAAAAATGA
>Ga0180009_10008326_pt1 | contig 10304 bp, 6 predicted proteins | sample OS_PC_MetaG_FD_123537 | JGI IMG/M metagenome (GOLD analysis project Ga0180009, IMG submission 123537) | Groundwater microbial communities from the Aspo Hard Rock Laboratory (HRL) deep subsurface site, Sweden - OS_PC_MetaG | ecosystem: Environmental > Aquatic > Deep subsurface > Groundwater... | reverse complement strand
ATTCCGAAGGCATGAAATAATAAACTGGTTGACATGAGACCTCCCTGAATAATTGAGAGGTGATCTTGTCAGATTTCAATGAAAAAATCATTGATAAGTACGTGTTATCCGGTAGAACCATAAAAGAGTAGCTTCATTGAAGATACGACTACCCGGAGCCTGGAGCAGATGACAGAGACTTTTGAACTCCTCAAGCAGTAGGCTTCGGATATCCTTCCTTCAGCATATTCGGATCTCGGAAATCTGATTGCCATTGACTGCTCCCTGATCGATGGGGTGCTCTCAATGGATTGGGTCCAATATAGAAAAGGGTCCAAAAAAGCAAAAGCGCATGTTGGATTCAGCATCAACAACGGGCTCCCTTTTTAAAGCGTTTATAGCCAATGGCAATGGGGCTGAATGTCCTTTTGTGAATCAAATACTGAAGAAGGGACAGACATCTGTGACTGACGTGGGTATCAGTGTCATAAAACCTTCGATCTGATTCAGGAAGAAGGAAAATCGTTTATTTGTCGCATCAGAGAAAACATTACAAAAACAGTCTTGCAACAAAATAGCATCCCTGATGATTCCATCGTTTTCTTTGATTCAGTAGTGATTTTGGGTCGTGAGGCCTCTGTCCAAATTCAAAGGAATGTCCGTTTGATAGCATATACAATCGATGAAACTGACTTTTGGATCGCGACCAATCGCTTTGATCTAACAGCAGAGAACATTGCCTAGACTTATAAGCTGCGCTGGGAAGTTGAAACCTTTTTTGCCTGGTGGAAACGCCTTATCTCGGTCTACCACAGACTGACCCGCATCGATTATGGACTAAAGGCTAAAGGTCCAGATCTTTGCTGGGCTGATCATCTATTTGCTCCTGGCCATTTACTGCTATCAGGAACATGGTGAGAAAGTCAGTATTAAACGCGTCAGAGAGCTCCGTTACCAGATTATCAATGAATCAAGAGAAACAGGACTGACTGAAACAGAAGCCAAAAAGAAACGAAAACGTTCTGCAAAAAACTAACCGGATAATACTGATATTTTTTTAATTTATTTGTCAAGCAGCATCAAATCGGCAATGAATAACAAGACATGATAAGTAATCAATCCAACTGGAGCTATAACTTGAAGTTGCGAATAAATCGTATGCTGCTATTACATTTTGATATTGCTTGATGAAAGAATGCCAGTTAGTTTTTTGTTCTCATCCAGGTGCCAGCGAAATGCCATTTCTTGTTAAAATAGTACCAACGTACGATTACTTAGGATTGACTTAAAAATAATTTCTCATTCTTATGCTGACAAAGTGTAGTTCCATTTTGGGAAACAATCGTGATGTGAAATTGGAATAGACTTCATTTGTTCATCGGATACACGTTTCCCTTTTTCGTATTGTTTTGTGACCAGATTGGCCTTTACCGTCAATCCTTTGGTATTTTGTGTCGTACTAATATAATTGATCATTGTTTCATAGCTTCTGAGTGGAACACCAGCCCAGTTCTTACTGATGGCGCTGAACAATCGATGCTCAATCGGATTCCATTTGGAGCATCCCGGAGGATAATGGCATACCGTGATTTTGATTCTGTATTTGGAACAGATTTTCTGATAAAGCTCGTATTTCCAAACACGTGATCTGGAACTGTTGCTGCCACCGCTATCAGCCAGGATAAGGATCTCGGGAACATCAGCGTATTCGTATCTACCGGCGTTTTTCCACCAGGTTTCTATTGAATCGACAGAAAATGACGGCGTGTCGTAATTGGTTCCGACAGTCACATATCCTTTATTAGCTGTCGTATCGTATATCCCATAAGGAATTCCCTTGCCGTCGGCATCGGAAGGAAAGTCGTATACGTTGACATTCTCGGGTTCGCGGCAATAGGCTCGACCGTTATTCTTAAAATCGCCGATAAGCTCTTTTTTCTTGGCATCGATGCTGATGATCGGAATCCCTTTTTTCGCGCACCTATTTCGAAGGCGACCAATATACTTAAATTGCCTGTCCCTGTCTTTCGGGTCGACGTTGGGATTTGATTCGTTTTTCTTATGGTTGACTCTGAGAGAGTATTTCAGTTTTTTAAGCAAACGACCGACGGTATTGGCACAAACGTTGTTCCCGAATCGTTTTAATTCGTCGGCGATTTTCCGAGTGGTTTTTCTTGTCCATTTCAACCCACTAATCGGATCGCCGGCGGTATCGTGCTCCAATAAAATTTCGATATGCTCTACGATTTCCGGGCTTTTTTTTCCACAGGTCTTCGACCGGCACCCTTTTTTCGGACTCTCTGCATGTCGATACTTTCTGACAAAAGCTCGGATCGGCCTTTAGCAACCGTATGAGGGTCGATCCCAAACAACGACGCCATTGCCTTGTCACCACCATATCCCATTTTTAGGGATTCCAAACCGGCATACCATCGTCGCTGCTTTTCGTTTAACGTGGAAAAGAACAACCAAATAGATTTTTTGATCTTGTCGGGTAGCGATTGATCTATACCATATTCGACGGATACAGTCGTTTCCGATTGTTGCTCGCTCCTATGTAACAATTGGTGTTTTTTGATCTGCGGATCTGCCGCAAAGTAGACATAACGATCGAGCACCTTTTTTCGATAAAGCTGTTTTTTGCGAAAGAGTGTCAATAAGGGTTCTTTTACGTCCACCTTTAGAATACGCTTCAATTCGCCAACGGTGTATCCGGACTGCGAACCGTCGATAAAGGCTTTGACTGTGTTTAAAAGCGTACCGTGAATCGAAAAGATGATCGAGTTATACTGCCACAACCCGTCCTTGTCGAAATCGGGGATATCGGACAGTGTGTAGTATCTCCCACTGTGTGAGCAGCTGGTGATATATGATAACTCCTTCAGTTTTCGAAATACCGTCATGTTAACGTCGGTGTCCAAGGCGGATTTTAAATCGGACATCGTTGCTGCTTTTTTCTCCCAAAGCAGCTTTTTCAGGGCGCTCGCGTCGTTTTTGCTTGTTTTCATAATGTTATATTTCCTCCTGTATTGATATATTAAGGATGAACTATAACATTTGTCAAGAACTAAATGCTCTACAATTGATCTTTGATATATGCCCTTAAGTATTTGGCTGACGACAGAATCGTTATGCTTTTCACCTTTTCAAGATGTAACTGCGAAACAAAGTAATGTTATAAATCTCCGTTTAAAATGTTAAATTATTTATGATCCATCACTTACTATCGACCATGCTTTCATAGCCTTCATCAAACTTTCAGCAATTATATACTATTTCAATATTATTTGAGTTTCTGATTTCTAGAAAGCTTAACAGGGCAGGTAAATAAGCTCAATTGGCATGTTGACGAAATTATTGCCTGATTTTCATCTGGAGCCATTGTAAGTATGTGATTTAAGAAGAAATATTTTTTCACTATGCAGGGTAGGGAAATGGATTCCCAGTCCGTTTTTAAATACGGACTGCGATATAATAGAAGTGTGGGCTAGGTCAGATCTTTAAAGCCTTTGCCTTCGGCAACCAATTTTTCAAGCAGATTAGCTGGCTTCCAGACATCACCGAACTTTGCATGGAATTGTTTGATAGTCTCCAAAACCTTGTCCAAACCGATGAGGTCACCATAGAACATCGGGCCACCGAGGTACGCGGGCCAGCCATATCCGTTGATCCAGATTATATCAATATCGCTGGGACGAACAGCAATGCCTTCTTCCAGAATTTTGGCACCTTCATTGATCAGAGCATAGATAGCGCGCTTAATTATTTCATCATCGCCGATTTCCCGTTGTTCATATCCTTTTTTGGCTGAAAAATCTGCAATAAGCTTTAGAGAATCCGGGTCCGGGATTGGTGTCCTGCTGCCTTGTTCATATTTATAATAGCCCAGACCATTTTTCTGGCCAAATCGACCTGCTTCACACAGTACTTCTCGAATCGTCGAACCAGAGGAACTTTTATCATCCCAACCGACGTTGAGGCCAACGAGATCAGAAAGAACGAAAGGCCCCATCGGAAAACCAAAATTGAAGATAACTCGGTCAATCTGATCGACGGTTGCGCCTTCCAGCAGCAGTAGCCCTGTCTCCCGCCCTCTCTGGGCAATCATTCGATTGCCTACAAAACCGTAACACACACCGACAACAACAGCCACTTTCTTGATTTTTTTAGCGACAGACAATGAAGTAGCAAGTACGGATTTGTCTGTCTTTGCACCACGGACGATTTCAAGTAGTCGCATGACATTGGCCGGGCTGAAGAAATGAAGACCGAGAACATACTCCGGGCGATTGGTGACGGAAGCAATCTCATTCACATTCAAAAAAGACGTATTAGTTGCCATGATCGCACCTTCCTTACAAATGCCGTCCAGTTTAGAAAAGATTTCCTTCTTTAGATCCATGTTTTCAAAAACCGCTTCAATAACCAGGTCGACATCGGCAAGATCTTTTAGGTTTAAACTGCCCGTAATCAACGACATGCGCTTATCGACGTCCTCAGTAGACATTTTTCCTTTAGAAGCGGTGATTTCGTAGTTCTTTTTGATGACTCCCAGTCCGCGGTTCAGGAATTCTTGTTTGGTTTCGATGATGGTCACCAAGTATCCTGCATTGACAAAATTCATGGCGATTCCGCCGCCCATGGTACCGCCGCCGATAATTCCGACCTTCTTGATATCAAGTAAGGGAATATCTTTAGGAAAGTCCGGAATCTTAGAAGCTTGTCTTTCTGCAAAAAATACATAGCGCTGTGCTGCCGACTGATGGCCCTTCAGCAGTTCAGTAAATAGTTCGCGTTCACGCTTGAGACCCTCTTTAAAGGGCAGATTGATTGATGCTTCAACGGCCTTAATGCAGTTTTCCGGTGCTTGAAATCCCCGCGTTTTGCGAGCGATGGACTTGCGGAAATGGTCGAATATTTCGTTATTTCCTTTGGCTGCCGCAATTTTCTCGTCGTTTTGGCTGACGCGGATCAAGGGGCGATTTTCTGCGAGTACTTTTTTCGCGAATTGAATCCCGGCTTCTTTAAGATCACCTTCAACGATTTCGTCAATCAAACCATCTTGCAAAGCTTCTGTTGCACCAATTGGATTTCCGGATGTTATCATCTTCAGGGCTTTGTCGATTCCAATAACCCGCGGCAAACGCTGCGTGCCCCCTGCACCGGGTAAAATTCCGAGTTTGACTTCCGGCAGACCGAACTGAGCGGTAGGAACCGCTATCCTGAAATGACAGCTTAAAGCCGTTTCAAGACCACCACCGAATGCTGTCCCATGAATTGCAGAAAGGGTCATTTTCGGGCACTCGTCCAAAGTTTCAAGAACCTGATATAACATCGGTTCCAACGGCGGTTTTCCGAATTCGCGGATATCTGCTCCCGCCATAAAGGTTCGACCTTTACACGTTATAACAATTGCTTTGACCTGGTCATTTTGAACCACTTGGTCGATTCCATCCGCAATTCCCTTGCGGACCGGATATCCGAGTGCGTTGACCGGTGGGTTGTTAATTGTAATAACAGCGATTTCGTCCTGAATGTCCAATGTTGCAGCTTCCGTAAGTTGAATCATGATGGCTCCTATTCAAAAGGAATTGATTTTTAAAAATATAGGAATATATTGTATATACCAGAAAACGACCATTGCGGATTTCCAAAAATGCACGGAAATCCAGACAGGGGAGGGGTAATTCCTGCCTGTTTCCGGCAGGACAGAAGATGGAAACTATCTGTTATCGCAGAAGATTCTCAATAACTGTTGCAACACCCAAACCGCCACCACAACAGGATCCAAAAACGCCATAATGTCCGCCATTTCGAATCATATGTCGCATGGCAAACATTCCAATTCGTGCCCCGGATGCGCCGTTCGGATGACCAAAGGCGATGGCTCCTCCCATGGGATTCCATCTCTCCCTGTCAACGGTCTCACCCGTCTGTTTCTCGATCTCTTTGATAACAGCAAGATTCTGGACTGCAAAGGCTTCGTTGCACTCCATCACATCCATGTCCGACAACTTCAACCCTGCCCGTTCAATTGCCTGTGGCATTGCATAAGCAGGTCCAATTCCCATAATTTTCGGATCACAGCCATAATCCGCTCCTGCCAGCCATCGCGCCATCGGTTTATACTCGAGTTCTGCGGCCTTCTCAGCGCTCATCATCAATACAAAAGCCGCACCATCGTTCTGACCGGAGGAATTACCGGCAGTCACGGTTCCACCCTCTTTGAATGCTGGCGGTAGCTTGGCCATTACCTCAATGGTCGATTGCGGTCGCGGATGTTCGTCCACCTGGAAAACCACCTCCGGCGTTTTTCTTGTGGCGGGAATCACCACCGGAATAATCTCTTCTTCAAAATAACCGGCTTCTATGGCAGTTTTGGCCCGCATCTGGCTGTTATAGGCAAATTCGTCCGAGGCTTCCCGAGGGATATTATACATCACCTGAAGATTCTCGGCCGTCAATCCCATACCGATGCAATCTTCAAGGACTGGAGAAATCCGGGACCGCAACGGTGTCGGCGGGATCAATTTGTATGGAGGTGTGGACATGGAAAACTTGACAGGTATCTGACTGTAAGATTCCATCCCACCGGCAATGATAATATCCGCCTGACTAGCCAGTATCTTGCATGCTGAATGATTGATGCTGTCAATGGCAGAACCACACTGCATTTCTACATATGAGGCAGAGGTTTCATAGGGCAGACCGGCCGTCAATGATATGTATCGTGCCGGATTCAAAGCCTGAGAACAGTGAACGGCTGAACCTGCCATTACACAATCCACGTGAGATTTTTCCAGAATACCGGTCTTTTCTATCAGACCTTGCAGAGCAATTGCACCCAGCTGAGAACAGGAATAATCCCGAATCGTTCCCCCCATCCGCCCAAAAGCCGTCCTAACCGCATCAATGAATACAACCTCTCTAGTCGACATATCTTTCTCTTGATTTGTTAAATTAAAATTGAGTGATCACGAACAAGTTAACGTATATCCAATCCTCAGGTGATCCCTTGATCTGCCCGTTCATCTCATCACCAGAAGACTCAATTCCTGAGGAACTGCGGGAGAAATACTTGCAGATCACCCAAGACAAGTGCAATATAATCAGGAACTTCATGTAAAAGGAAAGAAAACCCTCATCTCCGTTTCCAGGAATAATACCGATGCAAATGCATCAATGCGCGGGCAGCCCTGGTAATAGACGGGTAAGCGGGAATGCCTCCAAGGCATAACTGCTGGCGAAGACGGGTTCCTTCATCGGAAAGTCCTCTTTCACCGCCGTCTGAGTCGAGCGTGGCTACAGTCGGTTTGTGGTTCTTGCTATTAGCAACGGATTTAATCAGCTCCGGCGTGGTATCCGGCAAATCGGGCAGGTGATAGATGTTTCTCGGGATCAAGCGATCCACAATCACCATGTCAATGTTCGGATCGTTATAAACAAACTGCAGTACCCCATCAAGTAAAGTAGAATCCTGGTAAATCCTAAACATGTCTAGAGGATTACCCGCAATCGATCCCACCGCGGGTACCACCTCTCTCAGAAGATTCATTGTTTTTTCTGCCAGTTTTGGAACGTCCAGACCTTCACTAGTACAGACGTCACCGTAAATTACACTATTACCACCACCTCCACTACCAATAAATACCTTTTTACCCAAGGTTTCCGGCAAAAGGCTAAACGCTACTAAAGCATCAGCCCATTCATTAATGGAATTGACCAATGTCACACCTGCCTGCAGAGCAAAAGCTCGCCAGATACTTAAATTACCGGCCAGGCTGCCGGTATGAGACGTCACGGTTGAAGCGCTCGCTTCACTTTTTCCGCCTTTCAGCAACACAACAGGTTTGGTCTGACTGATTGCTTTTACTAGTTGTAACAGTCCGGAACCGTCCTTGATGCTTTCCAGATACATAGCAATGACTTTGATCTTTTTATCTTCAGCCATAAAAGCCAGATAATCATGGGCCTTCAAAACCGCGCCGTTTCCAAAGCTGACTGCCTTTTCAACACCGATCCCAAGCGAACAGATATATTCTGTCAATCTTTGGGTTATGCCACCACTTTGGGAAATAATACCAATTGGACCGCTGAAGCCCGGGATAGCGCCCCAGGCAGTCAGATGCGAACTCGGGCAATAAGTCCCCATGCAGTTCGGCCCAACTACTTTCAGTTCATTCTCCCTAGATATGGTTATGATCTGATTTTCCAACTCAATTCCTTCCGGTGTGCCTAGTTCACTGAAACCTGACGTCAACAAATGAATGTGTTTCAAACCAGTCGCAGCGCAATCCTGTAGGATATGCGGAACCCGGGCGGCACCTACACAGACTATGGCGAAATCCGGAGATTCCGGTAAAGAATGTATATCAGGATAGATTTTGAGTCCGTAAATCTCACCGCCTTTAGGATTGATTGGGTAGATCTTTCCAGTATATTTGCTTTCCAGCAGTTTTCTTAAAAAGCTGGCACCTCCCATATTCAATCCAGATATAGACACGCCAAAGATAGCAATGCTTTGTGGCTTGAAAAGTTTGTCGAGATCTGTCTGATAGTTCTTTATTAGGTTCATACTGCTTTCCCAAAGATAGAATATACTTTTTTTTGCACCTTCCTGGTCCTCCTCAACGATATTCTTGATGGATAAGCGGGAAATGCATCAACAAGATATAAAACAGACCCATATTCTGTTCTTTGATTTATACTCAATTTGTGCAAGTAGCTAAGATCGGCCATTCATTGAGTTCATTCTGGGCCGACTTCCTGTCTGCCTCTGAGGAAGGTCACCCATCACTTCACCCTGATGAGATTTTTCGGCTTCCAATTCGCTCAATAACAAACCGATCACGGCACAAATAGACAGAATACCCCGTTGTTAACTTGTAGAATTTAATTTTAAAATGTGCCCCTTCAGAGCGATAAACCGTATTGAAAAACAAGAACTATGGGAAGAATCCAAATTTTCAGAGGTTCTTCATATGAGGCTTGTCTTCTTGTCTGTTAAAACGACCGCAAGGGACATTTTAAAGGCATTATACCTCTTTATTTGTCGCTCAATAAAAAAGGTAAAACATGCTCAAGCATTTCTTCAGGCGTTTGAACAGCAATAAAATGGCCTGAATTGACCTCCACATACTGTGCTCCTGGAATAGATTCCGCGATCAGTTTTATGACCGCAGGAGGTAACAATTCATCGTGCAACCCGGCCATCACCAGAGTTGGACAAGTAATACGACCAAAATCCTCGGTCAGTTCCATATCAAACAACATACGGTTAATCGCTGCAAATCCAAGCGGATCGTTAGCTAACCAACGCCTCCGATACCTGTCAAACTGCTCTTTGTCACCTCTGAATCTCTCCGGATAGGAGTTGTTGAAAGTCTGTTCAACAAATGAACGCATTCCTTCTGCTTCAATTGTATCAGCCCTTTGCATAATATAGGATCGGCGTTCAGGCCTGATTCCAACTGCCGGGTTGCATGATACCAGACGGCAAACCTGCTCGGCATACCTGGAAGCAAAAGCTAATGCGATGCCACCTCCAAGAGAAGCGCCGACCATATTAAACGGTCGGTTTATCTCTAGAGCTGAAATTAAACCAGACAGGTCAGACAGCACCGTGTCGAGTGAAATCGTACCACGTGTTTTTTCTGAAAGCCCAAAACCACGCTGGTCATATCTCAATATCTGAAAATGATCCTGTAACTCGGAAATCACCCTATCCCAGCTTTCCAGCGTCCCTCCCAATTCATGAATGAGGACAACTGTCTCCGTTCCTCGGCCACTCAATTCATACCTGAATACAGCCTCGTTTGCTTCAATCCAATCAATCATTTTATCCCATAAAACATTTGCCAGCCCAACAATCCGTCCTGATATTGAACACTTGTTTCTATAAGCTGTTTCTTCCAGCTTGAGTCATTGGACGTGGATTCCATTATGCTGCAGATTTGCATACTTTTGCCGGATTTTCTTGCCTCTAATGCCTACTCGACAATTGAATTACCTCGCCGCAAGCAGCGGGGTATCCTGAAAAGTGTCGAAGCGCCCCAAGGGGCGGGGCATTAAACCCCACGCTTCGCAATAAAACAACTGGTAGTTTTTTCGTACACCTTTACATGCGATGTTTCGGATATAGCTTGTGCAGGAGCGAATGTGGCAGATTAAAGATTACCCCTTGATGGAAGCATCCTGAATTTGTGTGCGCCCACCTTGCTTTGTTACAATTGGTAGCCGTTCTTTATCGTATTCGTCCATTTGAATTCCGATCGTGTTGCATACCATTGAAACCATACGATAATTAGACGCTGCAAACAGGATTT
>Ga0180009_10008325_pt1 | contig 10304 bp, 6 predicted proteins | sample OS_PC_MetaG_FD_123537 | JGI IMG/M metagenome (GOLD analysis project Ga0180009, IMG submission 123537) | Groundwater microbial communities from the Aspo Hard Rock Laboratory (HRL) deep subsurface site, Sweden - OS_PC_MetaG | ecosystem: Environmental > Aquatic > Deep subsurface > Groundwater... | reverse complement strand
GATATCCCTTACGAGATTTCCTGATAGTGAAGACGGAGGCCATTGCATGAAAAAAAGGAATGAAAGAGCAGGGAGGCAGATGCGATGACAAATTTGCAAAAAAGCAAATTTGGACGTGCCAAAAGCACGCCTGAAGGGGGAGTGCCAAGGACGGCGCGACTCAAATACGGAGACCTGATCCAGTTCGAGCCTATCGAGTCCGTGGTTCAGTTGCGGGACGCTGACGAGGCCGCTGCTGCACGGCAGCTTGTCAAGACCTACGTCATCTCCGAGGAGATGGCCGAGAAGCTGGTCAACCTAGTCGTTCCTCATCTTCAGTTCGACCAGCCCGTGGATAACAAGGGGCTGCTGGTCGTCGGCAACTATGGCACCGGTAAGTCGCACCTCATGTCCGTGATCTCCGCTTTGGCCGAAAACGGCGATCTTGTAACCCATCTGAACGACAAGAGCGTGGCGAGGGCTGCGGGCAAGATCAGCGGACGATTTAAGGTGGTCCGAACCGAAATCGGTGCGACCACCATGTCCCTGCGCGACATCCTCGTGGCCGAACTGGAGGAACACCTGGCCGTAATTGGCGTGTCTTATTCCTTCCCGCCCGCAGATAAGGTGTCCAACAACAAAAGGGCCTTCGAAGATATGATGACCGCTTTCCACCAGGAGTATCCTGACCATGGCCTGCTCCTGGTGGTGGACGAGCTGCTCGATTACCTGCGTACGCGCAAAGACTAGGAGCTAATCCTCGATCTCAATTTTCTGCGCGAGATTGGCGAGGTCTGCAAGGATCTGCGGTTCCGTTTCATCGCCGGCGTCCAGGAAGCCATCTTTGACAGCCCTCGCTTCTCCTTCGTGTCTGATAGCATGCGCCGGGTGCAGGACCGCTTCGAGCAAATCCTCATCGCCCGCAAGGACGTCAAATTCGTGGTGGCCGAGCGTCTGCTCAAAAAGACCGCCGACCAGCAGGTGAAAATCCGGGAGTACCTGACTCCTTTCGCCAAGTTCTATGGCCGCATGAGCGAGCGCATGGATGAGTTTGTGCGCCTCTTCCCCGTGCATCCGCACTATATCGACACCTTTGAGCGGGTCTCAGCGGTGGAAAAGCGCGAGGTGCTCAAGACCTTGTCCCTGGCCATGAAGAAGCTTCTCGGCAAGAACGTGCCCGACGACCGGCCCGGGGTCATCGCCTTTGACAGCTACTGGACAACCATGAAGGACAATTCGGCATATCGAGCAATCCCCGAGATACGGGAGGTCATTGATTGCAGCCTGAAGCTCGAAGGACTGGTCGACAACAACTACCCGAAAGGTAAAAACAAGGATTTCGCGAAGAGGATTATCCACGGGCTCAGCCTCCACCGATTGACTGTTGGTAGTATTGAAACGCCAGTCGGACTCAACGCGGAGGCTCTCAGAGATTTGTTAAGCCTGTTTGACCCGATTGTCGCAGAACTTGGCGGCGATCCAGCGGACGATCTCAGGGGTGAAGTGGAATCAGCGATCCGGATCATAAGCCAATCTGTGAATGGTCAGTTCATTTCTGCAACGGAAACTGATACCAAAGGGTATTTGAGCGGTCAGTTCTACCTCGATGTCAAGAAAACAGTGGATTATGATGCCCAAATCCGCAATCGTGCCGACAGCCTTGAAGATCAAGAGCTCGACCGCTACTACTACGAGGCGCTCCGGCGGGTGATGGAGTGCACCGACCAGACCTATGTGACGGGCTACAAGATCTGGCAGCACGAACTCGAATGGCTGGAGCGCAAGGCTGCGCGCCAGGGATACCTCTTCTTCGGCGCGCCCAATGAGCGTTCCACGGCGGTGCCGCCACGGGATTTCTACCTCTACTTCATCCAGCCCTTCGATGCACCGCACTTCAAGGACGAAAAGAAGCCCGACGAGCTGTTCCTGCGCCTGGCGAACACGGACGAGGAATCCCGCACTGCGCTTCAAAATTACGCTGCTGCTCTGGACCTTACATCCACTGCCTCGGGCCACGCCAAGTCCACTTATGAATCAAAGGCATCGAAATTCCTGCGCGATCTCGTGCAATGGCTCCAGAAGAACATGACCACGGCCTTTGAGGTCACCTACCAGGGGCGCGCCAAATCCCTGACCGAGTGGTCTAAGGGCAAGTCTATCCGCGAGCTTTCTGGTATCGGCTCCCACGAGAGTATCAACTTCCGCGACCTGGTGAACACCACCGCGGGCATCTGTCTTGAGACCAGATTCCAGGATCAGGCTCCCGAATACCCATTCTTCTCAGTGCTCATCACCGGAGCAAACCGGGCCCAGGCAGCGCAGGACGCCCTGCGCGCCATTGCCGGATAGAACCGCACGAAGCAGGCCACTGCGGCGCTGGACGCCCTGGAGCTTCTCGACGGCGAGCGGCTCGACCCATGCCGGTCGAAATATGCCAAGCTCATCCTCAACGTCGCCAAGAAGAAGGGCCACGGCCAGGTGGTCAACCGCTCCGAGCTGATACAGGACTTCCTCGGCGTGGAGTACCTCGCACCTCAATCGCTCCGACTCGAACCCGAATGGGCTGTGGTGGTGCTGGCCGCACTGGTCTATGCCGGCGAGGTGGTGCTTTCCATTCCTGGCAAGAAGTTCGACGCCACGGGTCTGCCACAACTTGCCGGAACCGGCATTGACGAGCTGGCCCAGTTCAAGCACATCGAGCAGCCTAAGGGCTGGAACCTGCCGGCTCTCAAGGCTCTCTTCGAACTGCTCGGGCTTACGCCGGGCATGGCACAACTGGTCACCCAGGGCAAGGACGAGCCGGTTCAGGAACTGCAAAAGGCCGTCACCACTGCCGTGAATCGGCTTGTGCTCATTCAGCAGAGCCTGCAGAACGGGCTGTTTTTCTGGGGTCGCAGCCTGCTGGCTGAAGAAGAAGTCCAGAAGCTGCGCGCCAAACTGGACGGGACTAAGACCTTCCTTGAATCCCTGCAAGCATACACGACGACCGGTAAGCTCAAGAACTTCCGCTACGACGCCTCGGAAGTGACTGCGCATCGGGACGGCCTCAATTCCCTTGCCGAGATCAAATCGTTTGAGGAACTGGTGGCCGACCTCGGGTCCACGGTCTCGTATTTCTCGACAGCCGAGGCGGTCCTGCCCACCAGCCACGAATGGATCGGCAAGATGAAAATGGTGCGGGATGAGCTCCTCGTCCAGATCGGCGACACGGCTAAACGGAACGCAGCGGTATTCCGTCAGCAGACGCGGCGCAAGCTCGGCGACCTCAAGAAGACCTACATGCTGGCCTACCTCACTATGCACACAAAGGCGTGTCTGGGCGTGAACGATGACAAACGAAAAGCAAAGCTCTCGGTTGATGATCGGATAGGAATTTTGAAGACGCTTGCGACTATCGAATTAATGCCGCGTCAGCAACTGACCGATTTCCAGCGACGTCTTGGGGAACTGAATAGCTGTTTTTTGCTCACCGAGCAGGAACTGGAAGCATCTCCGGTCTGCCGGCACTGCAACTTCAAACCTGGCGCGGAACCGGCCACGGCTTCCGCGGCGACAATGCTCGACGCATTGGATGCCGAGCTTGATAAGCTGGTTGAGAACTGGACGCAGACGCTGCTTGCCAACCTGGAAGACCCGACCACAAAGGGCAACCTGAGCCTGCTAAAGTCCTCGCCGCGCAAGCTGGTGGACGGCTTTATCAAGAAGCGGAAACTGCCGGACGACCTGGATCAGGACTTCATCCACGCCCTGCAGGAGGCGCTCTCCGGGCTCACCAAGGTCTTGGTCAAGATCGCCGACCTGCGCGATGCACTCCTATTGGGCGGCTCACCGGCCACTCCGGCGGAGATGAGGAAGAGGTTCGAGGAATACCTGGACCAGCTCACCAAGGGCAAGGAGCCGGGCAAAGTGCGGATTGTGTTGGAGTGACCCATGGACATAAATGAACCTTTCCCAATGAAGCCGGAAGGCGACAATCTGTTTGATCGGATTGTTTCAACCACCAACTTGCGTTACTTCTGAACTTTTTACACGGTCTATTCCAACCGTGTTCCCGAGATTCGCCACATCGCATGTGGCGAATTCAAAGCGTCCGGAAAACGCCACACCCAAAGTGGCGTTTTGGATGCCATGGCGTTAGCTGTCGAAGAAGCTGGCGCCGAGCGAGGGTTCTCGCCCAATTTGGGCTGGTCACATTCATGATGAAGACCAAGAGGCCCAAGTCGAGGCCCAAATTGCAATTGCGGCAATTGCGATGAGCAGAACATGTTTACAGCGTAACTTTGTTTATGTAGAATAATTTAAATGAGGAACCACAATGGCGGCAAGATATTCGGATCAGGAAATCAACAGACCATGACGACCGAATCCATAGAACAGTCATTTCGTGAACGAGTTCGCTCCACCTTTCTGGAGGATTTCAGAGAACTGATGGCAGCGGCCGTGCCCGAAGAACGGCGGATATTCGACTGGAAGGACCCGCACCACGATCCCCAGGGCATGTATACCATGGACTGTCGCGTGAACGGCATGCCTCGTCCCTTGTTTGTTTTTGCCCTTCCCAATGATGACAAAATCCGGGACGCCACAATCTCACTGCTCCAGTATGAGAAATGGAACTTGACCAACCGTTCTCTGGGTATTTTTGAAGATCAGGAAACGGTCAACCGTAAGGTTTTGGCACGCTTCAGCGACGTCTGTGAGAAACAGTTTTCCAGCCTGGGCACAAACCGAGATCGGATAACCCGCTATTTGCATGAAGTGATGCAGGCCTAAACCATGAGCAGACCTTCAGAAAAATTATTTGCCGAGGACCAACCGGATATGTTCGAGAAATCCTATGAAGAAAGACTTCAGGCCGAAAAAAACAAACCGGTGGAGTGTCTCGGCATTGCCTTCTCGAACGACGAGGAGCGGCGGAAGCATTTTCTTGGCATTCTGCGCGAGAAGCTCCATGACCCAGAGTTCCGCAAGATCGAAGGATTCCCCATCGGCTCGGATGAGGACATATTGGCGCTGTCCGACCCACCGTACTACACCGCCTGCCCGAACCCGTTCATTGCGGATTTCATCAAGCACTACGGCAAGACCTACGACGCTAAGACAGACAAATACAGGCGCGAACCATTTGCCGCTGATGTGAGTGAGGGGAAGAACGACCCGATCTACAATGCCCATTCCTACCACACCAAAGTGCCGCACAAGGCTATCATGCGGTACATCCTGCATTACACCGAGCCGGGGGATGTGGTCTTCGATGGATTTTGCGGGACGGGGATGACAGGCGTGGCGGCGCAGATGTGCGGCGACAGAGCAGCCGTGGAATCACTCGGTCTCAAGGTGCAGAAAGATGGAGCCCTTCTTGACGCGACAGATGAACGAACCGGCAAGGTCGGTATTCGACGCTCCGTCCTTTGCGATCTGTCACCCATCGCTTCATTTGTGACTGCTCGATATAATGACTTTCGGCCATCAATCTATTCCTCTGCCGCGTTTAAAAAGCTGATCGATACGCTGAAGTCGGAATTTGGCAAGTATTACACCACAAAGGCTCCAAACTCGAACTTCAACGGCATAGCACGGTTCTATGTGTGGTCAGAGGTTTTCGCCTGCCCCCATTGTGCCTTTTCGGCGCCCTTATTTGCTCTTGCCGTCGATTCAAACACGTATAGCCTCAGAGATGTTTTTCCATGTCCGTCGTGCAATGCCGATCTCTCGAAAGACAAGCTGGACAGGGTATGGACGACTTCGGTCGACTCCAGCCACGGACAGATTCGAAAAGAGGCAAAGTGCGAACTTGTTGAAGTTTCTGCACGTATTGGGGAAAGGACTCATCGATATCCTCCGGCGCAGGATGACCATGAACAAATTGAGCAGATTGGCCGGCACTTGTCAGCGTGGGTACCATCTGATGAATTTCCCCATGGCCGACAAACACGCAAAATAAAATCCGGATCTGGTATTTCAACAATCGCACAGATGTTCACGCCGCGGTCGTTGGCTATTGTGAGCCACGCGTGGGAATTGATTCATTCCGAGATGTTACGTGAATTCAGGGATGAAGCCACCTTCCTCTTATCCACCGTCTTGACACTGCTTTCGAGACGTGAACGTTACAGAGACGGAACTGGTAAGGGAGCACAGTCAGGCACATTGTATGTACCTTCTCTTCAGATCGAGAAGAATGCATTCGATGTTATAGAGAGAAAGCAGAAAACATTTGTTTCCCTTGGGTTGAGCACTTCGGCAAGAAGAGCCATGGTCACCTGCCAGTCTCATGCCGACCTTTCCAATATCCCGAACAACTCAGTTGACTACATCTTTACCGATCCGCCTTTTGGCGAATCATTACAGTACGCCGAACTCAACTTCTTTCACGAGGCCTGGTTAAGGGTGCATACGCAACTGAAAGAGGATTGCGTATTGAATTACGTCCATAAAAAAGATCTGCCTTTTTATCAATCTCGGATGATTTTGGCATTCACTGAGGCTTACAGAATATTGAAGTCTGGCAGATGGATAACAGTGGAGTTTCACAACTCGCAAAACAGCGTATGGATGGCGATTCAAGAAGCTCTCTGGAGAGCTGGTTTCACTGTCGCGGATGTGCGTGTTTTGGACAAGAAGCAGGGAACATTCAATGTGGTCAATCGAGCAGGTGCCGTTAAGCAGGACCTTGTCATATCTGCCTACAAGCCCAACGGTGGCCTTGAGGAACGCTTCAAGCTGGAAGCCGGCACGGAAGAAGGCGTCTGGGACTTCATCCGCACGCACCTTAAGCAACTCCCGCGTTTCGTTTCGAAGGATGGCCAGGCTGAGGTGGTGGCCGAGCGGCAAAATTACCTACTATTTGACCGCATGGTGGCCTTCCACGTCCAGCGCGGTGTAACCGTCCCTCTATCCGCTACGGAGTTTTATGCAGGGCTGATCCAGCGGTTCTCAGAGCGGGACGGCATGTATTTCCTGCCCGAACAGGTGGCCGAATACGACAGGAAGCGCATGACCGTCCGGGAAGTTCTTCAACTCCAACTCTTCGTTACTGATGAAGCCTCGGCCATCCAATGGCTTAAGCAGCAACTCATCAAGAAGCCCCAGACCTTTCAGGAGCTCCACCCGCAGTTTCTCAAGGAGATTGCCGGTTGGGAAAAATACGAAGAGCCAATGGAGCTTTCGGAACTTTTGGAACAGAACTTCCTCCGTTACGACGGCAAGGGCGAGGTTTCAAACCAGATTCACAGCTACCTCTCCACCAACTTCAAGGAACTGCGCAATCTGCCCAAGGATGACGAGAGCCTGCGCGCCAAGGGCAAGGACCGCTGGTACGTGCCCGACCCGAACAAGGCCGGCGACCTGGAGAAGCTGCGCGAAAGGTCACTAATCAAGGAATTTGAGGAATACCGGACATCCAGCCAGAAGCGTCTGAAAGTCTTCCGTCTCGAGGCCGTCCGCGCAGGCTTCAAGAAGGCATGGCAGGAAAGAGATTATAATACCATTATTTCTATTGCCCAGAAGATACCGGAAAATGTGCTTCAGGAAGATCCGAAACTGTTGATGTGGTATGATCAGGCGGTGACCAGAATGGGAGGAGAGTAATGCTCATTGAGGTAGTTAAACTACAGGATGCACCCAATGCAGACAAGGGAAACCTCCTTGAAGAACTTGCAGCAGAATTCCTAAAGACTCAAGGGTATGAGGTCTCGCGACAAGTTAGGGTTACTGCCTCTGAATTAGATTTGCTCTGTAAACACAAAGTTTCGGGGAAGGATATTTATGTAGAGTGCAAGGCTCACAGGGATTCTCTTTCTGCGAATGTTCTGACAAATCTACTTGGCACGGTTGATTTTCACGAATATTCAGAAGGTTGGCTTGTAAGCACTGGCCCTTTGGGAAAAGACGCCAAAGGGTTCATGGAGCAGTGGGAAAAGAAGAAGCTTGAAAAGAGAGGGAAGCTAAGCATCTACACGCCCGATAGAGTGCTGAATGCGTTGCTGGACGCCAAAGTAATAACACATCAGCCAAACGAAAAAGGTGCAGAACTCATACGAGAACCAGGTCTCTCAACGGGCGATTGGGTGTTGCTCATAACTCCTTGGGGCAAATACTGGGTATGCACAATATTGCGCAACGGAATACCTAAATCGGCAATCTTGTTTTGCGCACAGAGAGGTTGTCAAGTTTCCGATCCAGATATTTTTGAAAAAATTAAATCGTCAGACTTCAGCTTGAAGGATTTTGAGTTTTTGAGCTTTGAAAGCCCTCGACAATCCATAGAAAAGATTGCACACCAGAAAGATACAGCAATTGTTGAGGTCGAGTTTGGCGAGAAATGGTTTGACTATCGGCCTGCTCGTCCAGAGCACTTTGTTGGGCGAAAAAAGGCGCAAAAAGAACTTTTGCATTTTTTCACTGAAGTAAAAAAGTGTAAGACCAATTCCCGTATTTTTGCCATAAAGGGTGATTCTGGCATTGGGAAGAGTTCTCTTGTGGCTAAGATGCGAGATATGGCCAAGGAAAGCCACAAACCGAATAATCTATTTCTATACGCTGTTGATATGAGAGCTGCAAATGATGCCTCTTATATTTCCTCCGCGCTTGTGAAAGCCTTAAAATCAGCGGCAAGTCAAGGCTTCGGTCACCAAAATGATCTGGAAATCAGTAATTATAGCGATCCGCTGCAAAGTGAGTCTATTGGCGCATTCCTATCTGAGTGCAATAGAAAGCATGAGTTGATAATCGTTGTCTTTGATCAGTTTGAAGAATTGTACTCGAAATCGGAATTGTTTGCGGTCTTTGAGGAAGCAAAGAGGCTCATGTTTTCTGCTATATCAGCTTCTTCAAACTTGGTACTGGGATTTGCATGGAAAACAGACAGCTCTGTACCACAAGATCATCCTGCCTACCACATGTGGCACCAATTATCTGATCACCGCTTTGAGGTGTCACTCAAGCCATTCAGCCATTCTGATGCTGTACAATCGTTGAACATTTTTGGATCTGAACTTGGAGAGAAAATTAGACCAGAACTACGCAAATATTTATTGGAAAACAGCCAAGGGTATCCCTGGCTGTTGAAGAAATTGTGCATACATTTTTATGAGCAGTTGCAAAATGGTGTCAGTCAGCACCAGATGGCGAATCAATCATTCGATATCTCCTCGCTATTTGATCAGGATTTGAACAGTCTGACTGATTCGGAAATGGGATGTCTGAAACTTGTCGCAAAGAACGCACCGATGGATTGGTATGAAGTCCTTGAGAATGCTGGGCACGAGGTAGTGCAGTCTCTTCAGAATAAGCGTCTACTGATCCGACGTGGGGATAAGCTTAACCTCTATTGGGATATTTTCCATGATTATGTGCTTTATAGAACCATTCCATCAATCCCGTTCACCTACATTCCTCAATCCCCATCTATAGATGCATTGCTACGTGTTTCGCTGGAACTTGACGATGCTGAAGGCAAATCTCTCCAACAATTGGCAGATAGCTCGAAACTTCAGGAAAGTACGGTCAGAAATATAATCCATGATTTAGATGAGTTTGGGCTTATCATCATCGCTGATAGTCAGATCACAATTGATAATCACTTGAGTGATCTTGGTGTGAGGTCAATCCTATTTAATATCAGGATACTATTTAAAAGACACGCGCTTATTGAATTACTGAAAAAAAATAATACAGTAACGCCTGCTGATACGGAGCAGTTGATAGTCTATCTCAAACTTATAAACCCCACTGCACAATATCATATTCGAACATGGACCACATATGCCAAGAGAATGGTTGTTTGGTTAGAGGTCTTAGGGTTAATTCGCCGTGGGAGCGATGGAATCAGATACAAAGATTTAGGTGACATTTCTGATGGTGATGTGAAAAAGTGGGGCGGTGAACGGAAAAGGATCGTTTTTCTTGGGGATACTTCACCAGCGAAAGTTATCGAAGCTTTTAATCTGCTAAAGCAAGGTGCGAAATCGCAGATCAGCATGAAGAACCTGGGATTTCGCAATGCATGCGCTGTCCTGTACCGTTTCCGGTTGATAGAATTGACTTCAGCAGGTGAATATCGTGTACCAGAATCTGTCATTAACTCTTCGTCAATAAAAATAATATGGGAAGAAGCCAGCAAGGAAGAATCTATTGAATTTGTAAAAACATTATTAGCCGGAGATCCATCGCTTTCACCAGTGCAAATTGGTGAGTACGTTGCTAAGTAACTGGAAATAAATTAATCATTGTTTTATAGCTTGTTCTAAAATTTTGCATGTGCTATGTTTGCTGCATGATTTCGTCAAACATAGCACATGCAATCAAAGCCAAGTATGAGACTC
>Ga0180009_10008324_pt1 | contig 10306 bp, 11 predicted proteins | sample OS_PC_MetaG_FD_123537 | JGI IMG/M metagenome (GOLD analysis project Ga0180009, IMG submission 123537) | Groundwater microbial communities from the Aspo Hard Rock Laboratory (HRL) deep subsurface site, Sweden - OS_PC_MetaG | ecosystem: Environmental > Aquatic > Deep subsurface > Groundwater... | reverse complement strand
TTCCGCCACTACGACGGTGCGTAGAGGAAGTGCGTGACAGCCCAAGCGACCAGCGCCAGCGCCAGGGAAATGAGTAGGATCCAAATCACACCGGTGCGACGTCCCTGACGGGCTTCGGTCGGTTCGAGAACAGGTTCGTCGTGAGAGCCACGCTTCATCGTAAACTTCCTCCCTCCATCAATTCGCTGGATTGAATAGAACGCCAGCGTACCGGACTGGTTCCCTCCGGTTTCGCTCTTTGCAAAAGGATCGAATTTTCACCAGGGCAGCATCACGGTGTTGCACACGGATAACGCCGCAGCTCTGGAAATGTTTCCGCAGCCATCCGTTGAGGAGGCATGGCACGCAATCCCGTCAACGCATGCCAGCTGACAGCAGCGCGAAGATCACGAACCCCGATGCGAAAGCTGTCGACGAGATCCACCGCTTTGGTTCTGGAGCGTCCCCTTCAGGAATGATATCCTCGACAGTGGTCAGCAGCAGCACTCCGACAATCACCATGAGCGCAGACTTCTGGTAGAACGGGTCGGCGCCACCGAGCAGCCAGAACCCCAGTGCTGCGGAAATTCCTACCGGCACCACCAGCCCTACAGAGACGGCAATGCGCTGCATGCGCGGAACGTTGTTCTCGCGCAGGCTTGCGGCGGCGGCAAACCCTCCGGGAATATTGGCGACAGACTGGCTCGCAGCGAGAAGGAAGCCGAGCGAGCTGCCGACGGCGCTGCCGGCGCCCGTCATCAAGCCATCGCTGACCAGATCGGCGCCGACTGCGGCGTAGATCATCCACGGCCCAACGTCGGAACGGCTGCCCTGAAACCATTTGATTCCGCGCGCAATGAGGACCGAAGCCACGGCACCGCAAATGAACGCGACAACTATGGCCCACATATCGAGTGCGCCGAGCGCGCGCGGCACGAGATCCATGGCCACGAGCGCAATCGCAATTCCCGCGGCGGCGTGCAGTGACGCGCCCCGCACCCAGCCGGGCGTGTGGATACCCTCGGCCATTGCGCTCCCGATCAGGTTTCCGGCAACGGGTAACAGCGAGTAGCCGAGTACCAGTGCGAACTCGGAGATTGATGGCAGGCCACGCCTCCTTTCATTTCTTCAGCGCAGCACCGCGCATGGATCGATCAATAGGGTGCCGGACGCCGCGGCCAGGATTGCGAACAGCGACAGCCCTGAGAGGACGGCCATCGTCTGGCGATGGAAACCGCGTTGGTCCGACTGCCAGACGTCCGTTCCAAAAAGCACTTCGAAGCGTGCCGGGGAATGCAATGCCATGGCCAATAGGCTTGCTGCGATTGCAGTTGCCGCCCAAATGCCAAGGTTTATCGCGGACGCAATCGTCTCCGGTCGCCCGGAGCCGGTGATCTGGCAGGTTACGGATTGGCCGAAGTAAAGCGCCGTAAAGTGTGCAGCCCAGATTATCGGTCCGAGCAGTATGTAGACGATTGTTCCAACGGTGGAGCCGGGCCGGGGTGGCCTGCCTATGTCTTTGCCTGCGCGTTCGGACATGGATCTGCCTCAACCGATAAGCCGCGGGAAGCCGTGCACGAGAGCCAGGCCAACGAGCACCTGGGCGGCGGCGTAGTAGACGAGCGGCTTCGTGTTGTCGAATGTCACACGGCGTACACGGTCGAGCTTGCCTGTGAAGTAGCGCGCTGCCGTGAAGAGGCTCATGACGACGATCGCAAAGACGAGCTGACCCGTCAGCGCCGCGGCCATATGGACCATGGCTGCGTAACTCGATGCTGTAGGCAGCAAGCCCGTGCCGAGGTGCCCAAGGATTTCAACCGCGACCGCCGCGACAGATGCTGTTGCCCCAAGAAGGAGGAGCAGCGGAGTAGCCAGGTTGCGCGCTCCAGGCTTCGGCAGGGACCGGTCGGCTGCAACGAAGAGTATTACCGATGAGATCAACAGCAGCGCCGAGGCGGCCGGCCATGCGGCAGCAGGAAGCGCTGGCGCCCCCGCTGGCGCCCAGACCTGCGGTGCGACGGTCCACAGATAGAGGTAGGAGAATACGTAGGAGAGATACAGCGAAGCCGCGACCAGCATCAACACGACCATCGCCCACCAGGAGTGCGACGACGGCCCGCTCATATAGGACGCGAGCTTGATTCCCGCCCCAATATCGACGTGCCCCTTGTGCGGTCCCGGGTCGAGTTCCCATACCCATACGCAAACCGACACGATCGCCAGGATCCCGCAGACGATGGCCGGCACGACGATCTTGACCGTGAGCAGCAGGAAGAACGCAGCCGTGAACGCCGCGGCGGCGACATGCGCCCAGCCCGGGCCGGGCATCTGAAGGACATACTGGGGCCGCGCGTCGATCGCGGAAGTGACGATCGTCTCGCGGCCACCGGTCGGAGCATCCGGCAGGTAATGCGAACCGCTCTCAACCTGGCGTGCGAGATCGGGCTGATCCCATAGCGGCTCACGGCTCGTGACGTGCGGAATAGAGCGCGTGCAATAAACATCGGAAGGCAGCCATTCGAGCGTGCCCGCACCCCAAGGGTTCGTCGGTCCATCGTTCCCGGGGCGGAAGCGTAGGAAAAGGTCGATGATGAAGACGAGCACGCCTGCGGCAAGAATGAATGCGCCGACGGTTGAGACCATATTAAGGGCGTCCCAGCCCATTGCGGAGGGATAGGTCCATACGCGTCGCGGCATCCCCAGCAGCCCGGTCAGGTGCATCGGCAGGAAGGCGATGTTGAAGCCGGCAAACATCAGCCAGAACACCCAGCGCCCCAGGCGCTCCGAAAGCATGTTGTTTGAGACCATGGGCGCCCAGTAATAGAAGGTCGCGAACAGCGGGAAGACCATGCCTCCGACAAGCACGTAGTGGAAGTGCGCGACTACGAAGTACGTGTCGTGCACCTGCCAGTCGAACGGCACGAGTGCGACCATCACTCCCGTCAGTCCGCCAAGCGTGAAGATGAACAGAAATCCCAGCACGAACAGCATGGGCGTTGTCCATTTCAACTCTCCCGGCCGCGAAGCCATGGTTGCGATCCAGGCAAAGACCTGGATGCCTGATGGAATTGCGACTGCCATGCTGGCAGCCGAGAAGAAGCTCAGGCTCAGCGCGGGAATTCCCGTCGTGAACATGTGGTGCACCCACAGTCCGAACGAGAAGAACCCGGTCGCGATCAGGGCGACGACGATCAGGTGGTAGCCGACCAGCGGCGTGCGGCACATGGTGGGTACGATCATCGACACGAGGCCGGCAGCGGGCAGAAATATGATGTAGACTTCGGGATGGCCGAAGAACCAGAACAGGTGCTGCCAGAGCAGCGGATCGCCTCCCTTGTCGGCGAGGAAGAACGGCCAGCCGAAGGCGCGCTCCAGTTCGAGCAGCATGGTTGCGAGGATCACTGCTGGAAAAGCAAAGATGATCATGCCTGCGAAGATCAGCATCGACCATGCGAAGATCGGCATCTTGTCGAGCGTCATGCCGGGCGGTCGCGTGCGCAGCGTGCCGACCACGATCTCCACGGCTCCCGCAATCGCCGAGATCTCGATGAAGCCGATCCCGAGAAGCCAGAAATCGGCGTTGTCGCCGGGGGAGAATTCGGTGTTTGTCAGCGGCGGATACATGAACCAGCCGCCCTTCGGGGCCAGGTCGTAGAAGATGGTGGAGAAGAAGACGAGGCCGCCGATCACGTAGGCCCAGATCGCGAATGCGGAGAGCCGGGGGAAGGGGAGGTCGCGAGCAGCCAGCATTTGCGGAAGAAGCATCACACCCAGGGCTTCTACCGCGGGCACGGCGAAAAGGAACATCATCGTCGTGCCGTGCACGGTGAAAAGCTGATTGTAGAGATCCTGTGAGACGAGATCGTTGTCGCCGACCGCCAGCTGTGCGCGCATGACGAGTGCGAGGCACCCCGCGAGCACGAAGAACAGGAACGCGGTCCCGATGTAGTACAGGCCGATCACACTGTTGTTGACAGCGGTGACAAGCCTCGGGCCTTTCGGCGTTGCCCAAATGCGTTTGAGCATCGCGCGTTCGCCCTCGGGCCGCGGGACGGGGCTGATTGGCGCTGGCTCGACTGTGTCGGGTCTGTCCATCAGGTCACCGCAGAGTAAAGAGAATAGCAAGTCCGCCGAGATAGGCGACAAGCACGGCGACCGAGTCCCATCCCATCCGCAGGAGTGTACGGTCACGCCTTTCCGCGAGGCCGACGAGGAAGAGGGCGGTGACAAGAATGCCCAGGACGGCAGCGAAGGCCGCAAACGAACCGACGGCCGAGAGGACCGGCGGCCCGCTCGCCACGACGTCGACAACGAACAGCAGTGCGACGTCAAAGAGGTTGGTGCCGAAGTTCATTGGCAAAGACAGTGGCTCGAACTGGACCATGCTCATCTCAGACTGGAAAGGTAGGAGGAGATGGCCGATAGCTCGCCAGGCTCCAGGCTGCGATAGGGCAGCATCCGGTTCTCGGGCTTGATCTCCTGATTATCCCGTATCCAGCGAGCGATACTTTCCGCGGTGTTCGGCAGCACGCCGGCCGCCAGCGACTTGCGCCCGCCGACATGTGTCAGGTCGGGGCCGGCCGTGCCGCGCGCAGCCGTGCCGCGTATGCTGTGACAGCCCCCGCAGCCGTTGGCGAGGAACAATTCCAGTCCCTCTCTTTCCACTTGGCTCCGAGGTTCACGGGCTTGAGACTGTTCAACGTCGAGCCATGTCGCGAATTCTTTCGCAGGCAGCGCCACCACCTTGAACGCCATCAACGCATGAGCGCCGCCGCAGTACTCCGCGCATTGGCCGCGAAAGACACCGGGCGTATCCGCGGAGAGGGTCAGGGTGTTGGTCCTGCCGGGGATCATGTCGACCTTGCCGGCGAGGTTCGGAACCCAGAAGCTGTGTATGACGTCGGCAGTCGTCAGCGACAGCTTGACCGGCCTGCCGACGGGAATGCGCAATTCGTTGGCGCTCTCGAAACTGTCGCCTTTGGAATCCGTGTAGATGACGCGCCACCACCATTGCTCTCCGATGACAGTAACTTTGAGCGGGCGCTGGCCATCGAGTGGATTAGGACCGGCGCCGAGCAGAGCGTAGCCATAGAGCAGCAGTGGCGTCAGGGTGACCAAAGGGAAGACGAGGCCGCCGATCACGACCGCATTCTCACCCGCAAGCCGCCGACGCAAATGCGCCCCGCCGAAAGCGGCAAGGCCCGCGAGTACGATGACCACGGCCAGGATAAGAAAGCCGCCGATGAACAGCACATTGCTTAATACGTTCACCGTCCGGGCGTTATCGCTGAAGGGCGAAAGCACGGACTGATCCCCCCCGCAGCCGGACAGGATAACGGCTGTCGCAATGAGCGCCGGGCATGTCCGCAGGAACCTCATTGGTTGGCGCCCTGCTTTTCCGGCGCGGTGAGAGCCGCATCGCGCTCATCAGGCTGCAACGAGAATGAACGGAGACTCCCGAAATACGCACTGACTTGTTCGATCTGGCGGTCGCTCATCCGTTTGGCGATGGCGGCCATGGTTCGAGCTTGCCCGGTGTTTGCACGCACGCCACTTCGGAACAGCCTCAGCTGGAGAGCAAGGTAACGCTGCGGTTGACCCGCGAGCCGGGGATACCGCTCAGCCGCGTTTTCTCCATGACACGACAAGCACGATGGAATGGCCTCGTCGGCAACTCCGTCTCGGGCGATCTTTTCTCCTGCGTCGTGTTCACCCGTTAATGACGGTTCAGGCCGTGGATCCTGGTTGCGTCGCAGGCCGGCATAGTAGGCGGCCACAGCCTTGACCGTCTGCTCATCGAGTTCTGCGGCGATGGGCTCCATGATGCCGCTCTGCCGGCTGTTATCTGCGTAATCGCGCAGTGCTTGTGCGAGGTAGGGCTCGCTTTGACCGGCGAGGCGAGGCACAAGATTGCTCGTCGGCCCGGCGCTCTTCGTGCCGTGGCACTTGGCGCAGGCGGCGATATCGGGCGTGTCTGATCCCGAGGAGAGCAATGCAGTCACAGGTCGGCGCTGCGCGCTGGCATTGCCGTAGGCGAGATCGCGGTATTCTTCTGGTGTCAAGTCGGGAAGCCGGCGCAGGAAAGCTACAACCGCCCAGACTTCGTCGTCGCGGTTCTGGCTCGCCCAGGCCGGCATACCCGTATACTTCATGCCGTGCTTGACGATCCAGAAGAGGTGTTTGTCTTGCCAGCTTTTTACATGCGGGGCGAGAGTTGGCGGCGGTGGCAACATGTGCTCTGCTATTGGATTGACCGGCTCGCCGGGTGCGCCGTGACATGGAGCGCATCCGCCCTGGTAGTGGCCTGCTCCAAGGCGCACGCGGTCCACGTCGTCATCGAGGGCTGGCGCCTCGATCATTGCGCTTTGAGTGCGAACGGAATTCCTCATGCCGAACTCGAGGAAAGCGCGTGTCATCGCCAAGTGACCGCTGCTGGCGGCGATGTTGTAAAGGCCGGACCAGGCGAACAGAAGCGCCGCGCAGATCACCGCCACCAGCGAGCCGACGATCCAGCTCCCCAGCGCGCGCAGACGCGGGGTGGAGAAGCCCGGGATCACGCCTCTACCTCCCGCGCTCGCGGAATTGCAGCAGGCTCGCGCTGTGAAAGTTCAAAAAGCCATCTGGCGGCGATGATGACGCCGGCGGTGACGTAGGTCAGGGGACAGGCAACGACCATGACGACGCCGGCCATCTGCTGGTCGTCGAGTGAAGCCGGCACACCGGGCCCACAGATGGATGTCGCCGCACAGACGTATAACGTGCGCGGCGCGAAAATCAGCAGCGCACCCAGTAGGCAGAAGAGCTTGCCGGTGATCAGCAGCGCCGCGATGGCCTGCCACCGGCGCGCACCCGTGATCGTGAAGACCGCCAGCCAGAACCAGAGGGCGGCAACGCTGAGAGTCGCGGAGGCAACAACGTGGACAATCGGTTGTTCAAGCGATGCGGTGAGTAGAGGCGGAGCATGCCATGCCCACAGCAGCATGAGCTGCACGGCCGTCGCAGCCGCGAGCGCTGCAAACGGAAGTGCAGTGGAGACCCATAGACCCCTGATGAGGCCGAGAGCTGCCAAAGGGGCCACAAGGTTCATCAAGACGATATGCGCCAGCATGTGCCGGCTCAATGGACCATTTGCGACGAATGCGACTGCCCAGTCGACGAGTTTGATGGTCAGGAAAAGTGCGATGAAAAAGAGGAACATTCGCGCAATGAGTTCGCTAACTGGATTCTTGCCGCTTGCAACGCGACAATGGGACGAGGTGGAGCAATGAATTTCAGCTCGCATTCGAAAAAAACTCGTTCGACAACATTGGAGGACGTCAACGGCGCAATATTGCAACGGCTCATCGGGACATGAGTTCCGGTACCGTCCAAAATTTCTTCGCAGCCTCGGGAACCCTTGGGCATACCTGGAGTTTGCCAGTCCATGACACGCGATTTCATAGATATCGCACAAGCGCCGACAGTCGCCGAAGGCCCCAGTTCCTCGCTCGTCACTCCAGGCCGACAGGCCGATCGGCCCGTGAGCGACTTCCCTCGATTACCGCGCCGCCGTGTAACCCGCAGGCAAGTGTCCCTTCGAGTAGACGATCTGCGCCACCTGACTTCCTCCGCCGGCAAATTCCGCAGCGCAACTCAGGAGATAGTACCGCCACATCCGGTGGAAGGTTTCCTGTGACCCCAACACGCTTGGCTTTGCACCCGGCTTCGCAGTCTCCCACCAACCCTCGAAGTTCTGGTGCCACGCCTGCAGGGTAGGAGTGTAATGCGGGCCGATATTTTGCATGTCTTGAAGCAGAAATAGCCCTTCTGCAGCCTCACTCAGCTGAGATATCGACGGCAATACGCCACCGGGAAATATATAGGTTGTCAGCCATGGTTCGCCGACCTCGGTCGAAACCGGGCTGGTGATCGAATGCAACAAGAAGAGTCCGCGCCGACGCAGCGCCGTTTCGACGGCCGAGAACAACGTGCGGTAATTGCGCGTGCCGACATGCTCGATCATACCGATTGATACGGCCTTGTCGAAGCAGGTTTGAAATTTGGAGGTGGGGAATTCGCGGTAGTCGCCGCAAAAGATTTCGACCGGCAGACCGGTGCACAGTTCGCGCGCATACGCTGCCTGCTCGTCGGCAACGGTAATCCCCACGACTTCGACGCCGTAATTCTCAGCCGCAAATCGAGCAAAGCCTCCCCAGCCGCACCCGATATCCAGAAGGCGTTCACCCTCCTTGAGGTCCAGTTTGCGGCAGATAAGATCGAACTTCGCGATCTGCGCTTGATCGAGGTTTGCAGCATGATCCCAATAGGCGCACGAATAGGCCATGGAAGGCCCGAGCATGTTCTCGAACAACTCGGTATTCAGGTTATAGTGGACGGCAGCTAGATTGCGGGTTTGCGATATCGATTGGACGTTCAAAAGTCGGGCGGTGAGGAATGCGAAGGTGGTTCGCCAGCCGTAGTTCTTGTGATCTGCAAGGTGATCACAGGAAAGCATATGCGATATGCACTCAAACAGGTCATCGGCATCCCAATAGCCGCGCATGTAGGCTTCACCAAGCCCGAGCGAGCCATCGGCAATCACGCAATCGTAGAAACGCGGGTCCAGGACAATGATATCCCAGGACCGCCGTCCGTTGATGGCAACGTCGGCTTGCGCGCATAGATTGCGGACTGCCGAAACTCCAATCACGATCAGCTCCTCGGCGATGCGTCAGCCGCTTAACTTCATCATGGCGTTTCCAACTTTGCCAGTGATTTTCTCGATGACAAATGTAGCGTACCTGACGTTTGATGCCCACGAGTGACGAGGCCTGTCCTCAGATTCAGAAGTTCGCTCTGAACCTAGCCGCAGGTGGTGGCGAACTTCTGTATCATCGCACGAGCATAACACCGAGGAACGCACAGGGGAGACCCGGGTTCCAAAGATTGGAACAAGTTCGAGCGGCGAACGTTTCACCGCGATGACCGACGAAAAAAAGCCCATCGCCAGACCGCCGCACGTCGAACTGTATCTCGCTGGCGATTTGTCGTCGCCCTTCGAGGTTCTGGCGGCGAAAGAGTTCTCAATGTCTCAGAAGCGCGAGATTCTCCAGCTTTGGCATTCGGATCTGCTGCGCCGGGGCGGGTATTCACGCCACGCGGAACTACTCTTTGACGTCGAACGCGCAATGAATTCTCTGTCGCCCGAGATCGACGGCGACGACGAGTAGCGCGTTACCCTCCGGCACGGTCTTTCCCACCAGAAACTCAACCGGATCATTGATCTCGCAATCAAACGGTATGATGGTGATGACTCGCTATCCCAAGATTGAACTGTTCCCTCCGTTCCGGAAACCGCGTCTCAATCAGCAGATTTTCTCGGCATTTAACGAAGCCTGGAGGCCAGCCACCGAATGGAGCAGAAATCCTTCGCAGACCTTCACAAGCGCACGCAAGTCGCGCTCAGGGAGGGCAGCGCGACCAACCCGTTGACGGTCACCGTCACCAGCGAAAACCAGGGTGGCTTCTGCAGCAAGATCAACATGCGCAGTCATACCATTACGTCCGACCAGCCCTACGGATTCGAAGGCACCAACCAGGGACCCAAGCCGAGCGAGTTACTCTTGGCCGCGCTCGCTGCGTGCCAGGAAGTTACTTGGCGGCTTTACGCCGATTCAATGGGTATTCCCATCAACGGCATTTCGATTGAACTTCGCGGCACGCAGGACTTGCGCGGGTTCATGGGTGTCGATGACACCGTGCCGGCCGGGTTCGTCAAGATCGAAGGCGACGTGACGATCGACAGTCCCGCGACCGCCGAACAGTTGGCACGGCTGCAAAAGACAGTCGATGCGCATTGCCCGGTGCTTGACGATTTGCTTCGTTCGGTTCCGGTCGATCTCCAGCTCAAACTCGCGAAGTAGCCGCGGGCTGCGGCTCGATCGGAACTTCAGGGTCTGGCGCTGTCGAAGGCCGTATGGCGCTCGTCGACAGATGCGGGTAGAGGCAACTCCAGTATGGTACTCGGTTTTCGAACGCTTTCGCTTGGGCCGGCCAATTACTTAGCACTTCTCCTTTAGAGAGTTTGTTGACCTTCCGCCACGCGGCCCGATTACGGCGGGGCTGGACGCACGAAGTTGCCGATTTACTTTTTGTTAACGAAAGCCCTGAATATGAACCGGTCGATTGAAGAGTACGTTGCCGACGACATCAAGAGACGGCTGCGCGAGAGCCAGAAGGAAAGGCTGGAGCGGGACTACGAACTGAACATCAAGCGGGCGGTCGAAGCCAAGGACGACATGGACCGCCAGCGCTTCACGGCATTTGCCGTCAATGCCCGCAAGGGGCT
>Ga0180009_10008323_pt1 | contig 10306 bp, 9 predicted proteins | sample OS_PC_MetaG_FD_123537 | JGI IMG/M metagenome (GOLD analysis project Ga0180009, IMG submission 123537) | Groundwater microbial communities from the Aspo Hard Rock Laboratory (HRL) deep subsurface site, Sweden - OS_PC_MetaG | ecosystem: Environmental > Aquatic > Deep subsurface > Groundwater... | reverse complement strand
GACAAGCTCCAAAGAGTAGAAATCCTCACAAGAGTCATAGCATACAACATCGACAGGCTAATAAGAACAGGAAAACAGGTGATTCTGATATTCATCAGAATCACAAGGATTTCATATTAGCCCGTTTAATGGCAATATTTAAATATCCCCTGACTTACTTTCCGGACATGAAAACAGACAAGGAACTCAAGAAATGGTTCAAGACAGTCGCGTCGAAAGAGCCGGACAAGTATTACGCGACCGCTGTCCTGAAGAAAGAGGGATTTGTCAGGAAGAAGTGCAGGTGCGGGACCCATTTCTGGACAGTCAACAAGGACCAGAAGGTGTGCGGAGACCCTGCATGCCAGGGAGGGACCCGAGTCGTTGAGGACAACCCTGCAAAGGTCAAGCTCAGCTTCGTCGAGGTGTGGGAGCAGTTCAAGAGGATGTTCTCGGAGTGGGGCTACAAGCCAGTGGCGAGGTACCCTGTAGTGTCAAGATGGAACCCCACGACAGACTTCACGATGGCAAGCATAGCTGCGTTCCAGCCGTATGTCATAAGCGGTGAAGTGGAGCCGCCTGCAAAAAGGCTGGTCATACCGCAGTTCTGCCTCAGGTTCAATGACGTCGACAATGTAGGCATAACAGGAGCGCACTGCACAGGATTTGTCATGATAGGACAGCACATGTTCGTGCCGCCGAAGGAATGGGACCAGAACAAGGCATTCCAGGACATATACCGTTACATCACAGAAGGGGTCGGCCTCCCGAAGAGCGAGCTCACGCTGCATGAGGACGCGTGGGCCGGCGGAGGGAACTACGGGCCGTGCATGGAATTCTTCTCAAGAGGAGTCGAACTGTTCAACCAGGTCTACATGCTGTACGAGCACAGCGACGACGGGGACAAGGAACTCCAGATCAAGGTGCTGGACATGGGCCTCGGCATGGAACGCGTCGCATGGTTCTCGCAGGGCGCGCCGAACATATACGAGGCAGTATTCCCGCAGGTACTGAGGAAGCTCGAAGAAAAGACAAAGGTCCAGTACGACGCCCAGCTGTTCAAAAGGTTCTCACCATACTCGTCACTCCTCAACATCGACGAGGTAGAAGACATCAACAAGGCATGGGAAGAGGTAGGCAAGAAGCTAAACATGAGCGGAAAGCTCCTCAAGAAAAGGATAATGCCCATGACCGCGATATACTCTATAGCAGAGCACACAAGGGCATTGCTGGTGGCGCTCAACGACGGCGCACTGCCTTCCAACGTGGGAGGGGGATACAACCTCCGCGCGATACTCAGGAGGGCGCTCTCATTCATAGACCAATTCGGATGGGACATCAAGCTCCGCGACGTCGCCAAGTGGCACGCAGAAGAGCTCAAGCCGCTGTTCCCTGAGCTGAGCGCAAACATCAAAGAGATAGGGAAGATACTCGACGTGGAGACAGAGAAGTACCACGCGTCGAAACAGAAGGCGAAACAGATAGTCGAAAGGATAATACACAAGGAGATAACCACAGACGTGCTCCTCACTCTCTACGACAGCGACGGGATATCCCCAGAGATGGTCAAGGAAGAGGCCAAGAAGCACAGGAAGACGATAATGATACCTGATAACTTCTACACCCTGGTCGCGCAGAGGCACGAGCAGAAAGAGAAGAAGCTGGCGACGCACAAGGAGGCAGAGCTGGACCTCGCAGGAGTGCCTGATACAGAGAACCTGTTCTGGGGCACGCACAAGCTTCTCGACTTCGACGCAAAGGTCCTCAAGGTCATTGGCGACAACGTGGTGCTGGACAGGACAGCGTTCTACCCCACATCAGGGGGCCAGCTGCATGACACAGGCACGCTCAACAGCCTCCAGGTGTCTGACGTGTTCAAGCAAGGCCCGCACGTAGTACACGTAGTGAAGAGCGACAAGAAAAAGCTGAAGAAAGGGGATCCTGTGAAAGGCCATGTCGACGAGGAAAGGAGGATGCAGCTCGCGATACACCACACAGCGACGCATATAGTCAACGGAGCCGCGAAGAAGGTCCTCGGCAGGCACATATGGCAGGCAGGCGCGGCAAAGACCCTCGACAAGTCACGGCTGGACATAACACACTACGATTCACTGTCTGAAGAAGAGATGGGCAAGATAGAGAAGCTCTCTAACGAAATCGTCAAGCAGGACATCAAGGTCAACAAGTCGGTCATGCCACGTAAAGAGGCGGAAGAGAAGTACGGATTCGTCCTCTACCAAGGAGGGGCGGTTCCAGGCAAGAGGATAAGGGTCGTCGAGATACCTGGCTTCGACGTCGAGGCATGCGGCGGGACGCACCTTGACTCGACAGGCGAGGTCGGCCAGATAAAGCTGCTCAAGAGCAGCAAGCTGCAGGATGGCATAGTCAGGCTCGAGTTCGTCGCGGGAAAGGCTGTAACGCAGGTCCAGAAGCAGGAGAAAGAGACCCTCAAAGGGATAGCTGACATCATAGGAGTTAAGAAGGGTCAGGTGCCTGCGCGCGCAGAAGAGTTATTCTCGAAATGGAAGAAGGCGAAGAAAGCGGCGAAGAAGAAACAGCCCCTGGAAGCAGGAGAGCTTGAGCTGACAAGCACAGAGACAGAAGCAGGCAGCGATGACGAACTCCTCGACAAGACAGCCAATATACTCCAGACACAGACACAGCACGTCGAGAACACGATAAAGAGGTTCCTGAAAGAGCTTGAGGAGATGAAGAAACAGGCACCATGAGCAGGACAATAGCAGACGCGAAAGAATTCTTAGGCAACGAGGTAACAATAAAGATCGACCGGCCCTTCGGGAGTAAACACCCTAAACACGGATTTGATTATCCTGTGAATTACGGCTTTGTCCCTGGCGTGTTCTCAGGTGATGGTGAAGAACTTGACGCATACGTTCTCGGCATAGGACACGCAGTAGAAGAATTCACAGGAAGATGCATAGCAATAGTGCACAGACTCGATGATGACGATGACAAGCTGGTGGTGGTGCCGGAAGGAAAAGAGCTCACCGACGACCAGATAAGAGAGATGACACGCTTCCAGGAAAAATGGTTCAAGTCAGTCATAAGGAGAGAATAATAAAGAGAGAACAGAGTACAGAAAGAAAAAGAATCACAATATCCTGCCAGCCCTAAGGTCTGTGACTATATCAGTAACCACCCTCAGCTCTTCTCCTGAAAGGAAGCCGCCAAGACGATCATATCTCACCAGGTTTATCGCATCGACGCGCGGACCCTTGACCAGCTCTGAAGGCTCGCACACGAGCTCTGCGAGATAAAGATGAAGATTCCTGCCCCTGTAGAAGTTCGCAGTGACACTGATGTCCCACGTCGCCTTGTCAACAGGTGAGAACTCTATCCTTGCGGTCTCATTGAGGTCCTGAGCGTATCTTATCTTCTCACAGCCAACCAATTCGCGCAAGACCCTCCTTGCAGTCTCTATGGGAAGCTCATCACGCGAATACTCCCCGTAGGGGACCCGCCAATCCTCGTAGCCCCTCATCCTGACTACAAGTATCCTTTCTCGGTCCTTGTACGCTATTATTGCCGCCTTATCAGGCAACCTGCTCTCTAGAGTGTCAGACATGCATCCAAGAGATTAATAAGAAGGATATAAAGCTTGCCAAAAACTTTTCATGACATTTCGTCACCATCTCTTGACGACACAAACAGGACAAATTATTTAAAGCTTAAAAGCACAATAGGTGTCAGGGGGGTCTTAGGCATGCATAAACTAATCTACATCTTAATCTTCACTCTTCTGGCAAACGCTGTGGCTGTGATGGCCGCTTCTTCACACCTTGAGATAGACAAGGTAGAGATAACATCAGACGGAAGCACAGTTCTGAGCACCAGCAGCAGCTCAGGAAGCTTCGATGTAGAGCCCGGCCAGGAGCTGAGCATAAAGGTCATACTCGAGAACACATACGACGACAAGACAGACAATGACATAGAGGAGGTCGAAGTGACCGCGAGGATAGAGGGCATCGATGACGGCGACGACATAAGCGACGAATCAGACACAGTCACTGTCCGCGCAGAAGGGAAGAAGACAATCAAACTCAAGCTGAAGATACCCAAGGACGCGAGCAGCTATGAGAGCTATGACCTCGAGATAACCGCTGTCGGAGAGGACCAGAACGGCACAGAGCAGAGCGATGAGGCAGTGTTTGATGTCGACGTGGAGAGAGAAGAGCACCAGATCGTGCTCGAGAGGCTCCAGATGAGCAACATGTACTGCGAAAGGGACGCCACGATACGCATAGAGCTCCAGAACATAGGCGAGGAGGACGAGGAAGACGTCGAGCTCAAGGTCATAAGCGACCAGCTCGGCACAGTGTTCTCAGACACGTTCGACCTGCCCAGCATAGACGACGATGAAGAGGACAACATCTACTCAGAGACAAAGAGGCTCGACCTTGACGGACTGTCGCCAGGAAGCCACACACTTACCATCAGAGTGCTGTACGACGACGGAATGGAGAGGATCGAGAAGGAGCTGGACTTCAGGGTGGAGGAGTGCGGCAGGAAGGCAGACACAGGACGATATGAAGAAGAAACTGGCGAAGAAATGCCTCTCGATAGATACTCTAACCCGAACAGGGACCTGAGATTCCTTTTCGGACCAGCAGAACAAGAAGTGGTCGTCCAGATGGCACCACAGATGCCGAAGGCGCCGCAACCGCCGAGGCCAGCAGCGCTGAAAGAGAGCGCGTTCAGCATCGTGGTGCTCGTGCTCGCCAACATCGCGATAATATTGTTCATCGCCCTTCTTCTGTTGACTCTGTACAACAAGGCGCTAGAGTAGGGCAGAACTGCCTGCCCATCTAATCATTTTATCCAGTCACCACAAAGCATATAAAAAGAAACCCTTTCTGCATAGACATCACTTAGGAGGTGACCAAATGGCAAAGAAAAAAGATGAATGCTGCGAACCGCACCACTGCATGCACGGGTGCAAGCTTTTCGCGACACTGCTCATAATCTTCGGCGTGATATTCCTGCTGAAGGATCTGGGAGTATGGAACTTCTGGAACATCAACTGGTGGACAGTCCTGTTCCTGATGTTAGGCATCAAGATGTGCGTCGTCTGCTGCATGCGCAAAAAATAAGTAGCACTTCTTTTTTTTCTTTTTTTCTCAGAAATCCGCCAGCCTCTTCTGCCGCTTCATGAAATCTAGCAGCCTGCTCTGCCTGAGCAGAACGTCGATATCGAAGTTGAACCTCTTCTTCGCGAACGCCTTCGCGTACTTCAGCATGAGCTCCTTGGAGCCGAACTCTATAGGCTTAGATGACATGGATTTCCTCGTGGCCTCCCTACATACCCACACTCCCAACGGCGCCCAGTACTCGCCTGTTATGAAACGCAGCGCGAGGACACCTGACTGGCGTTTCATTGATGCAAGCTTCTCAAGCACTGCGTGGCGCGCAGCATAGTAGCCGCCGGCAGTATTGTCAGCATAGTCCTTCCGCCCCTCATAGAACTCATGGTCTGTAGAGAAGCTGGATCTCTCGCCGACAATCGTCTCGAAGAGCTCATAGCTCCAGCAGCCAGGGAAGAAAAGCACAAGGTAATAATTGCCCAGGTATCCGCCGAAGAACGCGAGATAGTCTGATTCAGGACATTTCTTCACCTCATCAATCATCTGCTTACCGATGATGTCATCGACAGCAGTTATGCTCCACCTGGTGGGGACAAGCTTGCGCTCGGTCTTGATGCCGAGGTTGCCGACGCTGAGTATCTTGGTCAAGTAATGCTCGTCATAGTCCTTCCTCAGGCCTGCTATCGCATCAGCAGCCTTGAGGTGCGGGTCAGACACTGCGCGGTCGACCTTATGCGGTATCTTCGGGTTCTCTGTTATCTGCGCCTTCTTTAGCCTGACCTTGGGGCCGTGAGGCATAGTGTCCTGGCTGAAGTTCAGGTGGAAGAAAGGCTTCTTGTCCAGGTTAATCTCCACGTCGACAGGCTTTGCTGCCAGAGAGACCTCCTGCGAGAGCTCGAGAAGGCGGTCATTGAATGTCTTGATGTTCGTCTGGAAGCTCGAGTTGATGAGGCCTGTACGCAGGTCGATGATCTGCTGTATCTGGTAGTTGTTGGCGCTCCAGAGCAGAGGCGCATCATGGTTGTTGTACTCCTCTGTGGAAAGGAGGCCGACATTTATGTCAGGATAGCCGTAACGTCCGATGAATACATTAGGCGCTTCACCGAAGAAGTCCTGCTTTGCGCTCTGGTTCAGCTTCTTCTGGCTCGTGATCTTGCTGGCTATGGCACAGAATTTCCTTCCGCAATGACCACGCCCCTTGCACTTGATGCACTGGATGTTCATGACGGAAAAAAAGTTTCAGGGATATAAAAAAGATTCTAAACACAAACTAAAGGTTTAAAAACAAGCCCGAAACACCCGGTGACATGGCAAACGTGGCGACACACATACTGGTGCCGATGCTCCTAGCAGAGATATACCGCAGGAACCTCGCCAAGAAGCAGTTCTCCAGGTGGTATGTGTTCGCAGCAGGGCTTCTCGGAGCCATTCCTGACTTTGACCTATTCTATACCCGGTTCGCGACAGGAAGCTTCAACATGATGTATCACAGGAGCCTGACGCACTCGTTGTTCATACCTGCGCTGCTGCTCGTGGCGGGAGCTGTGATATACCTGCTATATACAAGAAGTATCATAAAGTATGATGGGTGGGAAGTTTGCTACTGCCTGATCTTCGCGGGCAGCTTCGGGTTGGCCACTCACACGCTGCTTGACGGCATAGACGGACTGCAATACTGGTTCTATCCGCTGACCTGGAAGATAGAGCTGCCTAACCTGATATACAACAAGTTCAGGGCAGGCATACTTGACGGAGTGCTGCTGCTGCTATGGCTATTGTATGATGAAAGCATGCTAGAAGACATAAAGAAATTCTTAGGATTAAAGAAGCATTAAAAAAATATACCCAAAGCCGCTTTCTTCAGGGGGATCTGATAGAATTTTTATAGCAACCTTGGGCAGGAGCTGAAACAACTATAAGCTGTTTCATAGCAATAATAGAAACAGAGCTAATATATAAATGTTTCGCTTTTGTTGTCACTGTACGGTGACTAAATAGTGGTTATTTACTTACGATGTAAGTATTTTACGGATGGATTCGAATTATCCGGAAACTTTTCAGTCTTAGTCCTTATGTGTCTTTCAAAGAAAGAAATATAAACTACAGCCACTTTTTTTACATGATGAAAAAAGGCCTCAAATTCACCAAAGAGCAACTTGAGAAACTTTACACTGCAGACAAACTAGCACTAATCGAAATAGGAAATCGCTTTGGCTGCGACAGTACAAACATACTATACTGGCTCAAGAAATTCAATATACCGAGAAGACCCGCATACCTAAAGAAAATACATATCCCAAAAGAGGTGCTGAATGACCTTTATTGGAACAAAGGATTGAAACCGCGCGAAATTGCACAAAAGTTCGGGATAAAAAACGAGAGGACTGTCAGGAAGAAGCTCGAGAAATATGGGATAAAAAGAAAAACAGTATCCGAAGCGCTGACAATAAAATTCAAGGCGCCCTTCTCATCGGACCCTGCTGAGAAGGCGTATCTGCTTGGATTGAGGGCAGGGGACTTCCATGCAAAATGGGCAAGGAAGTCAGTCAGGATCCAGACAACAACCACACATCAAGCACAGGTTGAGCTGCTCGGAAAATCTTTCGAAAAATACGGTGAGATACGTAAATATCTATCAAAAAATAAAGCAAGGGCTAGTGAGTGGTTTATATATGTAGACCTACACCCATCTTTTAGCTTCTTATTGGATAAACCCGAAAAAATCCCCTCCTGGGTAACATCTAATGACACATACTTCTACAACTTCTTGGCAGCGTACACCGACTGCGAATTAAACTGGAACATTACAAAGAGCCATAAGAACCTTTGGAGGGCGTGTTTTAGGTTAAGAACAGGGGATAGGAATATCCTTGAACAAATCAAGGCCAGACTTACGACCGAAGGTCTCTGCCCCCTCATGTCCCTTAAAACAAAACAGGGAACCCCATCCGGATTCGGTCATTACAACGTAGACATGCATGAAATTGTCCTCAACCGGAAAGCAGATATATACTACATCATCCACCGGACCCTACCACTTAGCAGACACAGCGAAAAAGTAAGACAAATGATGCTCATCCTTGAGTCTAAGCACAAAAGTTGGGAAGTCTTTGAACCAAAGTTGAAAAAACTCAGACAAGAAATAAAAAAAGAAATACTAAAAGATTAACCGTGCACCATCAAAAATAAAGGCACGAAAACTAATGCGATTATCGACATTAGTTTGATCAATATGTTCATCGACGGACCACTGCAATCTTTCAGAGGATCTCCAACAGTATCCCCAACCACTGCTGCCTTGTGGGCCAGGCTGCCCTTTCCACCGAACTTACCCATCTCGATGTACTTCTTGGCATTGTCCCAAGCGCCACCGCTGTTGGCCATGAATATAGCCATAACCACACCAGACGCAAGAGAGCCAGCCAAAAGACCTCCAAGAGCCTCGACCCCGAGCAGGAAACCGACAATGACCGGTGAAAGCACTGCAAGCAGGCCAGGCAATATCATCCTCTTCAAAGCTCCATGAGTCGCGATGTCGACGCACTTTGCGTAGTCAGCCTCTGCCTTGCCCTTCATCAGCCCAGGAATATTCTTGAACTGCCTCCTGACCTCCTCGATTATGTCGAACGCAGCCTTGCCGACAGCACTCATCGCCAAGGAGCTGAACAGGAAAGGCAGGAACCCGCCGATGAGCAGGCCGATGATGACATTGGGGTTGAGCAATGATATCGACTCGAGCTTCGCAGTCGTCGCAAATGTCGCGAATAAAGCAAGAGCTGTAAGGGCCGCACTACCTATCGCGAAACCCTTACCTATAGCAGCAGTCGTGTTGCCGAGGGAGTCAAGCGCATCAGTCCTCTTCCTGACAGCAGGGCCGAGATGCGACATCTCTGTTATCCCACCGGCGTTATCAGCGACAGGACCGTACGCGTCGATAGCCAGGCTGATGCCGAGAGTGGAAAGCATGCCAACTCCTGCGACAGCGATACCATACAGACCTGCGAAATGATATGCCACGTATATCGCGACGCATATCACAAGGACAGGCAACGCAGTGGAGTTCATCCCCACAGCAAGCCCCCTTATTATGTTAGTGGCAGCGCCGGTCTTAGCAGACTCTGCGATGCCCTTCACAGGCCCGTAATCATACGACGTGTAATACTCAGTTATGTAACCAAGGACAACACCCGCGACAAGGCCTGCGACAACAGCCCAGAACACGCTGAGGTCAGGCATGAGGAACTTAGTCAGGTAATACGCAGCGACGATGACGAGCACAGAGCTGATCCACAGGCCAGCCCTCAATGCAAGGCCGAGCCTCTTCTCCTGCTTCGCGCGCACGAAGAACGTGCCGATTATCGACGCGATTATGCCTGCGCCAGCGATGCACAGAGGCAGCAGTATTCCTGCAGCGTCATAAGCGAGGAAACCGAGCGCGATAGCAGCTATTATCGAGCCGACATAGCTCTCGAAAAGGTCAGCGCCCATGCCAGCGACATCACCCACATTATCGCCGACATTGTCAGCTATGACAGCAGGATTCCTGGGATCATCCTCAGGTATGCCTGCCTCGACCTTACCGACAAGGTCCGCGCCCACATCAGCGGCCTTTGTGTAGATGCCGCCGCCCACCCTCGCGAAAAGTGCGACAGATGAAGCGCCGAATGAGTAGCCGAAGATGATTTCAGGGCTCTTGAATATCATGTACAGGACAGTGATGCCGAGAAGGCCCAGGCCGACGACGCTCAAGCCCGTGACTGCGCCAGAAGAGAAAGCTATGCGCAGGGCCGGCGAGATGCTCTTCCTCGCCGCAGCGCTGGTGCGCACATTCGCCATGGTCGCAACACGCATTCCGATGAATCCTGCGATAAGAGACAGCGCAGCACCTATGATGAAACAGATCATGGTCCAGACGCTGATGAAAACACCGAGCACTATCGAGACAAGCACAATGAACACAGCGATATACCTGTACTGCCTGAACAGGTAAGCCATCGCGCCCTCCCTGATGTAGCCGGCGATCTTCTGCATGGCAGGAGTGCCTGCATCCTTCCTCTTGATTGAGAGGGTGAATAAGCCGGCAGCGATCAGAGAGATCACAGCCGCAAGAATAACATACAAAAACATGCTAACACCTCCCGGAATTTTTTATTTAATACACAATAATATGCAATAATTGAGATAAGGATTCTTTCAGGATAATATTTAAAGGTTTCTGTGCGGTT
>Ga0180009_10008322_pt1 | contig 10306 bp, 8 predicted proteins | sample OS_PC_MetaG_FD_123537 | JGI IMG/M metagenome (GOLD analysis project Ga0180009, IMG submission 123537) | Groundwater microbial communities from the Aspo Hard Rock Laboratory (HRL) deep subsurface site, Sweden - OS_PC_MetaG | ecosystem: Environmental > Aquatic > Deep subsurface > Groundwater... | reverse complement strand
TTACCCTTCTCAACTGATTCTTCATAAAACTTTAAAGCAACCTTCTTATCTGAGGTTACCAGCTTTTTGGCAAGGATAATTTCAGACTGTTTTTCAGAAACTATTTTTTCAAGCAGTTTTCTTCGTTCTTCAAAAGGAACATCTAGCAAGACTTCACCATTATAGTATAATATATCAAATATGTTTAGTTCCACTGGCAGCTTTGCAGCTAGTTCTTGGATGTTGTGTTTTCTCTTTATACGCTGGGATACGTGTTGAAACACTAAGTACTTGCCTGTTTTTGAATCATACCCAACTGCCTCACAGTCTATTATGAAGCTTTCACCCTTAACATGTTCATTTATGCATTTGACGACTTCAGGGAACTGCTTAGTTACCTCTTCAAGCCTCCTGGTAAATATAGTTATTTTGCCTTCTGACTTGTGTATCTGCATTCTAAAGCCATCATACTTGTATTCAAGCTCCGCTGGAACACCAACTTTTTCAAAGCCACCATCCACACTTAAGACTTTTTGGGCTAACATGACTTTTACAGGCTTTCCTGGTATCAAGCCCACTTTTTTTAGCTCAGATACGCCTTTTCTTGCAGCAATAGCAACTGTTGAGAAATCGTTGCTTTTATCATAAGCAGACTGTACAATGTTGACTATCTCGTTGTATTTCTCTCTATCAACATCTATAGACACATTTTCAGGGTTATACTTCACATCTATTGGTAGATATGCCCAGACAATAGCATCTCGTAATGTTCCATCACCAATTCCCACTCGCAAGTCTTCAAGAACAGTTCTCACTATGTACTTCGCCTCTTTTTCATCAGCACTAGAGAGTAATTCTGATATTAGCTGAACTTTTCTATCAACACTGCCTGCTCCTTCCATATCGTTTAGCCTTCTGAGGTTTGAAAAGACCTTTGCAACAGTTAATTTTGCTGAGAATAATGTTGACTGCGACTTTGTCTTAATGACTCTGTCAGCCACAAGACCAAGGTCGCCTATCTCTCTCCACAGTTGCTCAATCTTATTTATTCCAGCACCCGAAGAAGCGTTTATTGCCTTTAAAACCAGCTTGCTTGCAACCCCTATCTTTCGTTTATCCCAGTCAGGATACAATCGCCCCCGAATAAGCAATATTATTGTTTGTAAGTCTTCATCAGGAGTTTTTTTTAAAAGATTAGAGATGTGATAAGTCTTTTCAAGCCTTTTAGAAGTTGACTCAATCTTTTCATATACCTCTACAAGTGAGGAGTATTTCATATTTTTTCAAAGGTTTAATTCGTTTAAATAGTTTGTGTCGAGAAGCAAGTTGATAATGAATTCTTTATCAAAACTACGACAAGACTTTCTAAGTAATTGAATTTCATCCTCTTCTAAAGGTTCACGTTTGTATTCAAGTGACATTTATTTTTTTACTTCCTTATATATTAATGATGTTTATGTTTGTTGATAACGCAGTCTCGGATATCAGGAACCTCAAAGGCACCCTTCAAAAAGAGAGGATATTATGTAAATATCAGTCATTATTAACGGACAGAATAATAGGAGGTTGAAAAGAATTCTATCGACGACACAAACAAGATTTAGGGGGTTTAATTGGGGGTTGACTCTTTTATATATACAAACAATTCTACCTCCAAGTGTTCTGAGTAAAAAAGTAAGGTGTATAAATACGTGTTTTGCAAACTACTCTTAAAAAAAAACAATTAGTACCGCAGAAAACACAATTCATCGACGAGAACAGACAATCAAAAAGGACGTCTTACAGTTATTATATTCAATTGTGTTTAAGTTCTTCTTTCTTTTAGAAAAAGAAACAAAAGGGGGGAGTTCGTGCTACGCACATATTGTATTTTACTTTGTAAAATCTATTTATTGTATAAATAGGGAGTTCTAAATTTAAAGGGGGAGTTTTTTCTGATGTAAATATTTCAGAATTTTTTCAATATATTTATTAAATACGAGCTATTCTAGATTTTAGATGAGAATTAAGGATATTTCAAAAGAGAATCGTACTAGAGAAAGATTCCTAAAAAATGGGGCTATGGCGTTAAGTGATGCTGAATTGCTTGCAATTATACTTCAAAAAGGAAGTAAAAAAGAAAATGTAGTGGATATGTCAAATAGAATTATATCTAAGAATGGCATAGACAAACTTTCTGAGTTATCATTAAAAGAATTACAAGAAATTGATGGAATCGGCCCTGGTAAAGCAATGCAAATTAAAGCACTATTTGAATTTAACAAAAGGTACAGTTCGTCTAAGCAAAATGGAAAACCAATTAAGTCAGCAAAAGATGTGTTTGAGTATTGTTCTCCAAAATTAAGCGGTGTAGATAAAGAACATTTTATAATCTTACACCTAGACACAAGAAATAGAGTAATAAAAGATGAAATAGTATCTGTTGGTACTCTGAATAGTTCTGTAATCCATCCTCGTGAAGTGTTCAAGTCAGCAATTAAAGAAAGTGCAAATGCAATTATTTTAGTTCATAATCATCCATCTGGAGACACCAAACCCTCAGAAGAAGACAAAACAATTACTGAACGTCTTTTTGATGCTGGAGAATTATTAGATATTAAAGTCTTGGATCATATCATTATAGGTAATGATTGTTATTATAGTTTTAAAGAGAAAAACTAGTTACCTCATTCCTTTTACGATATTTTGCATCTTCTTTTCTTTATGAGTTGAAGCATAAAAATAAGCTTCGTCTCTTGTTCCTTCTGTAATAAGAATAGTAACTTCTCCAATATGGCTTCTACCAGTTCTGCCTTTCCTTTGTATTCCCCTTATTTCTGAAGGTACTGGCTCATAGAAAATAACCCTATTCACATTGGGAATATTTATACCCTCTTCTGCAACTGATGTTGCGATTAGAATATTAATTTCTCTTTCTTTGAATTTATCAATAATTTCTTTTTGCTCTTTTTGATTCATTCCTTTAACAGTTCCTTGTTTAGCTTGACCTACAAAGCGATGAATTTTTGATTGAGGTATTACTTTTATTGTATTTTCAATAGAATCAATCGTATTTCTGTACTGGGTGAATATCAGGATAATAGAATCTTCTTCTTTTTTAAATTGATCTTCAACAATCTTTTTTAAAACATTCAATTTTGGATGAGATAAACTTATGTCTTTTTTTGCTAACTCAATGCCTTTTTTCAAAAGATCATGTTTTAGAAACATCTGCTCCGATCTTGACAATTTCTTTTTTTCTTTGAATTTTTCTATATATTTTAGGAAAGATTCAATTCCCTGAGTTTCAATTAATTCAAGGCAGTGATACGATTGTAGTAAAACAGCTTGATTATTATAGGTAGCAAAAGCATAAGGACTTCTTCCAAACCGCTTCTTTATACTCATTCTTGCTCCAAGAATATCTTTTATTGAAATGTAATCTGGCTTTTTGTAAGTAAGAATACCGAGTTTATTGAGCTTTGCAACCTTTTCCAAGAAAAGATCATGTAATGGCTTTTGGACTTTTCTTAAGTCTTCATTCATTGGCACTTTAATCCAATCAAGTTTAATATCTTTAATGTGATCTTTAACATCAATATCATCCCTTATCCTGCTTTCAACATTCTTGATCTTTAAATTTTCAAATATCTGATTGATCTTCTTCTTTCTTGAGCCTGGAGAAGCGGTTAATCCAAGAATAAGCTTGTTAAACCTTTTAGCAATTTCAACATAAGCATATTTTTCAACAGCTTTATGCATTTCATCAAAAATTACAAGGTCAAAATTATCTAAATTATAAAGCTCATTCTCTAAGTCATTCTTAATGGTTTGAGGTGTTGAAATAACAATTGTGGCTTCTTCAAATAGTTTCCTTCTTTTTTTAGGAGAAATACTTCCTGAAAGCATTACAATTTTATTTTCATCAATTTTTAGAAACATCTTACAACTTTCATAATGCTGCATAACTAATGGTTTTGTAGGTGCAAGAAACAGAATCTTCTTTGGAAGGATTTGTGCAATAACCAAAAACGCAATAATTGTTTTTCCAAGTCCTGTTGGAAGTATTACTGCTGTATTTACAGAAATTGCACTTTTCGCAATATCTGTTTGAAACTGTTTTGAAAGAATTATTTTTTCTTTGATATTCTTATGAGTAATATATTCATCTTTGCCATATTCTGGCATATCTTCTCGAAACATGAAAATTTTAGTTTGTGTCATCGGAGTATTCGTGACTAACTTTTTAATTTAAATCATAAGTCCAGCATGTTTTCATAAAATTCTTGAATCTTTGAGAATCTAATTTTTCTGCTTTATCAAGATATTCTTGATAGTTGTGCTTTCCCATGAAGTAAGCTAACTGTGCTGCAGATACTAAATTATCAAAACGCTCCTCAATCTCTAAAGATTTCTTAAATGCCTGCATTGCTTTTCTTTCATTTTTATTAAAAAGGTGCAGCCCCAGCAAATAATGCGCTTCCCAGTGATTTGGCCATTTATCTTTAATGTAGTTGATTAAGTTTAAAGAATCTTTATTCTTTCCTATAGCTCCCAAAGCCCCAGCTTTATTAAGCATTGCATCTCTGTTATTTTCATCTATCTCTAGGATTTCATCGCAAATCTTAATCGCTTTTTTGTCATTGCAGCTTACATTTCTATGGTGTCTTGCTTCATTTAGTAAAGTAAATATCTTCATTTCTTGCTCAGAAAATTCCTCTTCATCATCCTTGATGTCTTCATCCATTTCTTTGTTTGACAAAGAAATTAAAGTTCCATCGCTATCTAGGTCTGAAAAACATTTATTACAGCCATCAATGCACATCTTGCCCATCATAGAAAAGTGCTTTATTATCTCTCCCACTTCATCATCATCAATTGAGTTTTTTGCTAATAATTCCTCAAAGAATTTACCTAAATCGTTGGAATTAAGCCTGTTTTTCTCTTTTCTTAAATATTTAATTAATTCATTTGCTACTTTTTTTGACCTTTCTTCATCAATATTTTCTCCAGTTAATAAATCATAAACCTCATCAAAAACCACATCTGCTTTTGTTTTCTTTTGCATATTTTAACACATTCTTAGATTTATTCACATTTGATTAAAAAAATCTGAAATAAAATTTAAGTTGCCTCTGCTGCCTCCAATTGATCTGTGTGTTTTGACAGACTTAATCACTTTAGAGATGGACAATGACACGTCATTTATATCATAATTATTAAGAAATAAGACTAATTTAAGCTTGTCTACAATTTTACCCTTTAACCCATCGAATTTAGATTCTGAAGTGAAGGTATCCCTGATTCTTTTAAGTGATTCAATTACATATGAATCCTTTAGAGAAGTGTTCTCTGCAAAATATTGGCATATTGTTTCTTCAACTGCCATTAATATAGGTAAAAAAGCTTCCATATTGTTGTCATTTATTGATATTAGCCCTGTGCCGTTTTCCTCAAGCAATTCAGCTGTTGAATGCTCTTTCGGATTGAATCTTTCCAGTTCTTGTTTCATCTCTTTATCTATTTCTTGTATGTTGCCTTCTTCATTAAAATGCTCTTGATTAAAGCATTCATCACACATATGAGCGTGCCAGTCCTTGTTATGCGCTGAAATCTTTTTATTGCATTTCTTGCAGTTATAATTTATATCTTCATCATACCCCATATGAATAGTTTTTTGTTTTTCTTTTATTTCTTTAGGACTTACGCTCTCAGCAAAAAACCCATCCTGCCATATTGAATCTTCATTGTCTTTCACTTATATCACCCAATTTTGGAAAAACGCTCACTTTTAAAACTTCTTGTTCTCAAAGCAACCCCCTATCCTTAAATTCAAACAATGCAAATAACGGACCCTGATCAAAAGTTTTATTAGGATATTTATCTTTAAAAAAATTGTAAATATTCTATACAGGTTTTAAGGCTTCTTTCTTTCCAATAAAACCAAGTAATAAACAAACAGTAGATAATGTATATGCATGTTTTATTGAAGGTAAAGTATTAAGAACAAGTTCAGAATAAAAATCATTTTTAGATTCTCTAATTAATCTAATGCTAAATTCCACAAAAAAGTCGTCCGTATTGTTTTCTAATTTTGCTATCAATTTCGGGATTATGAAGTCATCATATTCAAGCATTTTATTAATTAATAACCCATTATTTGCTGTATCAATGTCTTGTTCAAGCACACCCAACAACTCATCTGGATTATTTATTTCTTTGATTCGTTCTTCTTCTATTTTATTTTTTCTTTCATCAGGTAAAACCGGATCAAGTATTTTTCCGATTAAATTGTCAACATCATTACTCATCCTAAAATGCTGTAATGCTGCTGCAGAAGGCATTTTAGAAAACTTATTCTCAAAGAAATCATTTGAGATGTTAGGAGTTCCATAATCCTTTATTGGCTCTGATATGAAAGTATCATCTTTCTTATAATTTGCCTCAAAGTTTACTTTACCCAAGCAGCATTTCTTATACTTTTTTCCAGAGCCACAAGGGCACGATGCATTTCTTCCAATTTTCATTGTCCTAAAGCAAGGATACTACACTCTTTAGTGTGTATAGGAATTGCTTCCTTCCCTCCGTAAGTTTTTTCTACCATTCTAACTATAAAATATGCGCACGACGAAAACCGGCGCACGCATACATTTTTTCGATTAATTTAGCGTAAGCTCTCAAAAATTTTCGTCGCGCGGAGGCAACGAAAATGGATTTTGTGAACATAAAATTAAATCATTCCAACCACAAAGTTGGAATAAATTTCTGGCATATGGAATTTACAACCAAATATCGTTATCAGATGTTTGGCAAGTTTAAGTATAAAAGCCTTATTGAAGCTTGTATACGAAGAGTCGCACATAAACATAACATTAAAATTATTATCTTGAATGTTATGCCCGAACACATTCATATGATGGCTACTTTACCAAAAGGCATGAATGATGAAAAAGCTTTTCAGCTTCTTAAAGGCGCTTCGTCATATTACTTTTTCAAAAACCATCCAAAAGCTCGTTTGCGATATCCTCAAGGACATCTTTGGAGCAGGGGTGGTTGTGCAGTAACTGTTGGATATAACCAACTTAGCGACACCATATCTTATATTCTGAAGCAAGCAGAGCATCATGCTGTTGCTTGCTAGGGAAAGCCTAGCTTCCCAGGTAGGATACTGTAGACTTTAGTCCACAGAGGAGGTCATTTTAATTTCTTATTTTTACTATTTTCTAAATAATTTTTCTTTGAAATGATTGTTCTGTTTAATTGCTTTTCAGTAGATTTTCTAGCATCTCCTGCTGCTTTTCCACCTTTTTTTGCAATTTCTTCACTTTTTTTGAAAGAATCAGGTTTTTCATCTTCAGAAAGCTCAGTAGTTACTCTTTCTCCAAGCATTGTAAAAATTAATTCTAAATCGTTCATATGGTCTCTTAGATTAGCTTTCGACTGTTTTGGCAAGTTTTTATGTTGTTTATATTCTGATGGAGTCATCCCAAATGTTGCTTTACTTATTTCTGCTGTGAGAATTGCAAAATCTTTTCGTGTTTCAATACCTCTTTTTTCCCATTCATCTGTCAAATTTTGTCTTATTGCTATTCCTCGAAGTCTTTTATCAATCCAATCTTTAGGATAGCCCTTTGCAGAGTAAATCTCTTTCATTCTTTCCTGTGCAAGTTCAGGATTTTCTATTTCGTCAATTCGTTCTTTTCCTACTTTTGCAAGCCATCTCTTGAAAGGTTCCGCATTTTTAGAAGGAATTGATTGAATTAGTCTTAATATGCCTGTGGTGTTCCAACACTGCAACATCTGTCTTCCACCAGCAGTATCAAATTCCATACCAAGGGGAGGGACAATCTGTCCCCCTCCTTTCAAAACATCAGATAATGATTCATCTCTTTTCCTTAATTTTTTCAGATAATCAGAAGGATTAACAGATTCTGTAAGTATAGAAACAACATCTTTTATAACAAACCACCATTCATCATGAAATCTAACACGACGCACTTGTTTTTCCCCAAATAATGTTATTTCATTCATCTTATTCTCCCCAAACCTCAGCAATCTTATCTTTAACTTTCTTCTCAAAAAGTTCAATTAGTTTCTTATTAGAATCAACAAGTTTCTGCTCTTCTTCAATTCTAGCAACAATCTCTTTTTGAATTTCAATAGGTGGAAGGGGGATTTTAATTTTAGCTATTTGATCACGACTTATTGAATCAAAAACGGCCCCTCCATTTCCTTTTATTTTATCTTTTATACTTGTTAAATAGGAAAAAAGATATGTTTTCTCAATTTTTTTATTATGACGAATAGCTGCCAAGCCCCTTCCTATACAAATTTTTTGTGTAGAATAATTAATTGGTCCAACTGGTGCACGTACAGACATTAGAATATCATCTTTTTCTGCAGATTTTGTTATTTTTGTAGTCCAATTTTTAGGTGATCCAATAAACATATCTCCGAATTCAGTTTTACCTTGATAAAATGGGCTACCTTTTCCTTCTTTGTTATAATATTTGCTCTCAGGAGATTGACCTGAGACTATTTCAGCCACAGTACCCAACTCAACCATTTCCCAATCCTTATCAATCTTAAAGCTTGGTTTATAACTCTCAACAACTTTCTTAGCCCCCTCAATAATATTCTGATAGTTTTCAATCTCTTCAACTATTCTTTCCTGGATTTCAAGAGGTGGAAGAGGGATTTTATAAGAAATTAAATCTTTAGGGTAAACATGAGGTTGAGCTCCTCCTGTTTGAAGTTTATATATTTCATCTTGTTTTCCCTTTAATAAATGATAAACATATTTTGTAAGTAGTCTCTTTTTGTTTTTTGGGTTAATTGTAAAACAATCTGAAGCATATATTGGACTTTCAAAATAGGCAACAAAACCTGAATAAGCTCCAGAACCACTTACTGTGATAATATCCCCTTCTCGATTTGCTTCATTATGGTAATAAGCAGGTTGTTGCCCTCCAGCGATTACAGGAATTTCTCCATTAATAGCTATTTTTTGAGTTATTGTACTTCCTCTTTTAATCTCACAAACTTCTCCTAACTCAACCAGCTCCCAACTCCCATCATAAACAACTTCCTCTTTATATCTGTCTCCAGATAGATTCCAATCGTTTTCTTTTATTTTATCTTTTGGAACTTCATGAGCGATATATTGCCCTTCAACCCCATACTGTCTGTTCAAAAGTTCTTGATTATTCAATATCGCATCTTGATAATCTTGCAATATTTCCAAAGCCATAGGCAAATCATTATCTTTAATCTCTCTTCTCTGTGCTCCAAGATTAAAACCGTCACTTTCAACTTTTACAAATAGAATTTCTTTGGTTTTCTTAGCAATCTTTTTATCCAAAAACAATATTGAAGTCTTAACTCCGGAATATGGATTAAACACTCCAGCAGGTAATGAAACAACAGCATAAAGAGAATTCTCAATTAACAATTTACGCAATTGCTTATATGTAGAACCTGATTGAAATATAATTCCTTCTGGGACAATAATCCCTGCTTTTCCATCATTATTCAAATGTTCATGCATATAATCGACAAAAAGAACTTCAGCACGATTAGAACTTACAGAAAATCTTTTGTGTGGCCTAATTCCTCCTTTTGGAGTCATAAATGGAGGATTTGCTAAACAAACATCAAACTGTTCATCCCACTTTTCATCAGATGTTAACGTATCATACTCATAAATATGGGGATCTTTAAATCCATGTAAATATAAATTTACTAAAGATAATCGAACCATATCAGGAGAAATATCATATCCAACAACATTTTCAACTAATTTCTTTCTCTTATCAGGACTCAACTGCAATTTTCCATCTTTCATGTTTTTTTCTACAATATGCTTATATGCAGAAATCAAAAAACCAGCAGTTCCGCAAGCAGGGTCTAATATTGTATCATTTACAGTTGGATCTACTACATCAACAATAAATTCAATAATATGTCTTGGAGTTCTAAACTGTCCAGCATCTCCTTGAGAACCCATAACCGAAAGTAAATATTCAAATGCATCCCCCAATCTTTCAGAATGGTCATACTTAAAATCATCAATTATTCTTAAAAATGCTTTTAATGTTTCAGGGTCTCTATATGGGAGATAGGCATTTTTGAAAATGTCTCTGAATAATTGGGACAAATTAGGATTTTGATTCATACTTTGAATTGCTTCTCCATAAGTATTCACTAACTCAAAACCACTAACAGAAGCATCCATTAATTTATTCCAAGCATATTTAGAATAAGCCGAAGTAAAAAACTTAGCTTTTCCACCCAATTCCTCTGATTTTTTATCCATATCATCCATGAACTTATAGATTAAAGCAATAGT
>Ga0180009_10008321_pt1 | contig 10308 bp, 8 predicted proteins | sample OS_PC_MetaG_FD_123537 | JGI IMG/M metagenome (GOLD analysis project Ga0180009, IMG submission 123537) | Groundwater microbial communities from the Aspo Hard Rock Laboratory (HRL) deep subsurface site, Sweden - OS_PC_MetaG | ecosystem: Environmental > Aquatic > Deep subsurface > Groundwater... | reverse complement strand
CTGCCATTTCTCGCCGCGATTGCTGGCTGAGGATCGTTGCTGCATCTGTGCCTACGTCACCGATCTCCGCCGCCCCTCATCCTCTCCTTCTCGCCTCGCGCGGGGAATAACGGATCACGATATTGCGCGCAGCAACGCCGGTAATGACGTCGCAGCATTCGTACCGGCCCGATGCTCCGGAACTTGTGCGACGATCGCTGCTGCGATAACCACAAGGCATAACCTGCCGAAGGAACGACAAGATCATGCCAGCTGAAGCAAAAACCGCCGAACCCATTTCTGACAACCTCATCCCCGGCGCCACCGGCGACTGGGAAGTGGTCCTCGGCCTGGAAGTGCATGCGCAGGTCAACTCGCACGCCAAACTCTTTTCCGGCGCCTCGACCGAATTCGGCGGCGCCCCCAATTCGCACGTTTCGCTGGTTGACGCGGCGATGCCCGGCATGCTGCCCGTGATCAACAAGGAGTGCGTCGCCCAGGCCATCCGCACCGGTCTCGGCCTCAAGGCTCAGATCAACCTGCGCTCGACCTTCGATCGCAAGAACTACTTCTACCCCGATCTGCCGCAGGGTTATCAGATCTCGCAGTTCAAGCAGCCGATCGTCGGCGAGGGCGAGATCGAGATCGACGTCGATGGCGAAACGAAGCGCGTCGGCATCGAGCGCCTGCACCTCGAACAGGATGCCGGCAAGTCGATCCACGACCAGCACCCCGACTATTCCTATGTCGATCTCAACCGCTCCGGCGTCGCTCTCATGGAAATCGTCTCGAAGCCCGACATGAGGTCGTCGAAAGAGGCGCAGGCCTACGTCACCAAGCTCAGGACCATCCTGCGTTATCTCGAAACCTGCGACGGCGACATGGACAAGGGCAACCTGCGCGCCGACGTCAACGTTTCGGTGAGGAAGCCCGGCGCCGCACTCGGCACTCGCTGCGAGATCAAGAACGTCAATTCGATCCGCTTCATCGGCCAGGCCATCGAGCACGAGGCCCGCCGCCAGATCGACATCATCGAGGGCGGCGGCACGATCAATCAGGAGACCCGCCTGTTCGATCCGAAGAGCGGCAAGACGCGCTCGATGCGCTCCAAGGAAGAAGCCCACGACTACCGCTACTTCCCCGACCCAGACCTGCTTCCCCTCGAATTCGATCAGGCCTACGTCGAAGAACTGGCCAAGGGCTTGCCCGAACTCCCCGACGAAAAGAAGCACCGCTTCATGGACGAGTACGGCCTGTCCGCCTACGACGCCGGCGTGCTCGTCGCCGAGCGCGCCTCCGCCAACTATTTCGAGGACGTCGTCAAGGGTCTCGACGAAGCGAGGCGCGATGGCAAGTCGTCCGCCAACTGGGTCATCAACGAGCTGTTCGGCCGCCTCAACAAGGAAGGCCAGGACATCGTAGACTCGCCGGTCAGCGCCGACCAGATCGCCAAGATCGTCAACTTGATCGGCTCCGGCGACATCTCCGGCAAGATCGCCAAGGACCTCTTCGAGATCGTCTGGACCGAAGGCGGCGACCCAGCCGAGATCGTCGAGAAGCGCGGCATGTTGCAGGTCACCGACACCGGCGCCATCGAGAAGGTCGTCGACGAAGTCATCGCCGCCAATCCCGACAAGGTCGAAGCCGTCAAGGCCAAGCCCACGATGATCGGCTTCTTCGTCGGCCAGGTCATGAAAGCCTCCGGCGGCAAGGCCAACCCGCAGGCCGTCAACGAGATTTTGAAGAAGAAGCTCGGCGTGGAGTAGGGCTTGGCCGGGCGTCGAGTGCGTTAAGGCGATTGTCGTCCGGACGACCTGGTTTTTCAACGGTCCGAGCCGACGCCGTGAACGCGGCAAAATTCTGTAATCTGGTATGCGCAAGCAACGAAATCGTCGGCTCCGCATTGCCATAATGCTCAAGTAGCGCCACCCACCAACTGTCATCCCGGGGCTTGTTCCCGGGACCCATGGTGCGTCTTAGAGAATGGCTTTTCGCAGGGAGTCTGCAGCAGCGCCCATCAACAACAAAAAAACCGCCGGATTCGCGGCGGGCCGGATCCCGGGGACCCCGGCAACAAGTGCCGGGGCTGGCAAGTGCCGGGACGACAATCAGGAGGTCGCGCCGTCACGCGGCGAAACGAATAGCCAGGGCTGGGAAACGCGAACGTCGCTCACGCCACCTCACCCGTGCTCGGCTCTGCCGCCGCCCCTCACAACGAGCGGATCAGGCACCCCAGCGTCAGGATCACGTAGGCGACCAGCAGGCCGGCGAACTGCGTCGTGTCGCCCGTCAGGCCGGGAATGGTCGCACCGAAGAACTTGGCGAACAACACCGACAGCATGATCACGAACGACAGAAGAAACGTCAGCAGGCTCGGTGCGCTGAGGCCCATCGTTTGTCCGCTCCCAATTTCCGAGAAAGACTTCAATCGTGTGTTTGCCATGGTATCCCCGCCAGCAAATGTCTGCGCCGCTACGGCGCGTTCCGCACCGCGAAGGGCACGGGAGTCGATTGCCAATGAAGAACACGATTCCCGTGGGCCCGTCTCGGTTCGCCGCCGCCAAGATGTGGACAAACCGGCGCGAAGCGGGCGGCAACCGCGATAAGCGGCGCCGCCCTTGAATTCGTCGATCAATCGGGAAGGCAAGGCTCAGTCGTTTTCGTGGCAGCCTTCGAACTTGCTCCAGGCGAGGCCCGGCTTGCAGCCCTTGGCGATCGCCTGCAGCTGCCAGTTCGTGAACGTTCTCTGCTTCGAGACCTTGCTGACATTGAAGCCGCCGCTACGCAATTTTTTGCCGCCACCGAACTTGCTGACCTTGAAGTCGCCGCCGCGCAGCTTGCATTTGCCGTGCTTCATGAAGTAGCCGGGCCCGCAATCGTCGTTGGCGTAAACCTTGCTCTTCGAAAAGCTGCGCAGCTTCGACGATTTCGAGCTGGCGGCGTAGGCGACGGCCGCCACCGCGGCACCTGCCACGAGACCGGCGACCAGCGCCTTCTCCTTGGCCCCCGCCTGCGCCTGCGTCGGTGCCTGCACGGCGAAGGTGATGGCCAAGATTGCGCTCATTGCGACGGCATAGAACTTGTTCATTGTAACGTCCCCGTTTGGTGTAAGCCGCCTCGGCGGCCGGTTGTTGTCTCGATGAACAGTCTTATGCGCGCTTCCTCCGGCCACGGATGTCCCGTGGGGGACAGGTATCGAAAGTATCGCACGCCCCGCGCACCCGCGCCGATCTCGCGCATTACGCTGCGGCCGTCTGGTGGCATGCCACTGACTGTGCAGCCGCTTTGAAGCAGCGGCGAACTTGGCGCCTTCGCAAAGCATTTGCGCTCAAGCGATCCGCTCTCTAACCTTCGACCTTAGTCGAAAGCGTAACGGTGGTTCCAGCAGGGCGCTCAGCCTCGCCCGGGCCGCCCAAAAAGCAGAGCCAGGGGAAACGCAAAACGATGAAGAACAAGGTCATCTCAGCCGATGATGCGATCGCGCTCATCCGCGACAACGACGTCGTTGCCACGACTGGGTTCGTCCAGAGCTGCATCCCCGAAGCCCTGCACGCTTCACTCGAAAAACGCTACGTGCGAAGCAACAAGCCGCGCGACCTGACGTTGATCATGTGCGCGGGAGCCGGCGACAGCAAAGGCCTCGGCACCGGCCGCCTGCACCACGAGGGGCTCCTGAAGCGGGTCATTGCCGGCAACCTCGGCCGCATGCCGAAGGTCGCCGAAGCCGCGCGCAACAACCAGATCCAGGGCTACAACCTGCCGCAGGGCATCATCGCCAAGCTCTACCGTTCCTGCGCCGCCGGGCATCCCGGGTTGTTCTCGAAAGTCGGCCTGCACACCTACGTCGATCCCCGCCTCGACGGCGGCAAGGTCAACGAGGTCACGACCGAGGACATCGTCAAGCTCGTCGAGGTCGATGGCGAGGAGTGGCTGTTCTACAAGGCGACGCCGATCGATGTCGCCTTGATTCGCGCCACCAGCGCCGATCCCAGCGGCAATCTCAGCATGGAAAAGGAGCCGTTGACGCTCGACGTCCTGGCGCAGGCCATGGCCGCCCACAACAATGGCGGCGTCGTCATCGCCCAGGTCGAACGCATCGTCGAGCAGGGTTCGATCAAGCCCAAGGACGTCAAGGTTCCAGGCATCCTTGTCGACTGCGTGGTCGTCGCCGATCCCCCCGAGATGCACCGCATGAATTACGGCGTCATGTACAATCCCGCCCTTGCCGGCGAGGTTCGCGTTCCCGTCGAAGCTATGGCCAGGATGCCGCTCAACGAACGCAAGATCATCGCCCGCCGCGCCGCCTTCGAACTGCCGCCCAACGGCGTCATAAATCTGGGTGTCGGCGCACCCGACGGCGTCGCAGCCGTTGCCAACGAGGAGAAGGTGACCCCGCACATCGTCATGACGACGGAGGCCGGCGCCGTCGGCGGCGTGCTGGCGGGCGGTTCGAGCTTCGGCTCGTCGATCAATGCCCATGCCATCATGGATCAAAACCAGATGTTCGATTTCTACCATGGCGGCGGGCTTGATCTCACCTGCCTCGGCATGGCCGAATGCGACCGCGCAGGCAACGTCAACACCAGCCGTTTCGGCGGCAAGATCAACGGCTGCGGCGGCTTTATCGACATTTCCCAGAACTCGCGCGCCGTTGTCTTTGCCGGTACGTTTACCGCCGGCGGCCTCAAGGTCGAGATCAAAAACGGCGAGTTGAAGATCGTGAAGGAGGGCCGCTCGCGCAAGTTCGTCAAGAAGGTTGAACAGATTACGTTCTCGGGAACCTACGCGGCGATGCGCTCCCAGCCCGTTCTCTACGTCACCGAGCGCTGCGTCTTCCAGCTGACGCTCGAAGGCCTGGAACTGGTCGAAATTGCACCCGGCATCGAACTCGAGCGCGACATCCTCGGTCAGATGGACTTCATGCCGGTCGTCAAGTCGCCAATCGAGATGAACGCGAAGATCTTCCTCGACGAGCCGATGGAACTGCTGGCCGATCTGACCAACCGCAACCTCAACGAGCGCGTGTCCTACGATCCCGGCCGCAACATCCTGTTCCTCAACCTCGAAGGCTGGAGCGTGCGCAAGAAGAGCGACATCGCCGATCTCCAGGCGACCCTCGTCGAGGTCTGCGAAAAGGCCGGCAAGCTCGTCAACGTCGTCGTCAACCAGGACGGCTGCCGAATCGCCGACGACCTGCACGACGACTACGTCGACATGGTGAACTTCATGATGAAGCGCTACTACGCGACGACGTCGAGCTATACCACGAGCGCGTTCATGCGCCTGAAGATGCAGGACAGCCTGTCTCAGCGCGGCCAGCAACCGCACATCTTCGAAAGCGGTCACGAAGCCCATGCTGCTCTTGTCGGCGCGGAAGATTGGGACTCGCTCGTCAACTGGAAGTCGAAGGGCTGAAGCTCCGGCTTCACAACCCCAATGGAGCGCGTTCACATTTCATGGACTCGTCAACCACAGGCGATCACCCGTGTCAAACAGCGGACATTCTGCCGACGAACGCACCCGGCGCGCGCTGCAAGCGGTTGTTCCACAAGACCGGTATCCGCTCGGTCGCCGCCGCTGACGCGCACGCGGTTGCGATTGTGGGATGGAGAGAATGATGTAGTGTGACGTTTCGTTAAAGTTGCAGGGCGCGTTGCAGCGTTCCGAACCATGCTAAATGGCCATGCTCCGTAAACTATCGCTACGACCGGTTCTCCTAACTGCGCTGTCTGCTTCGGTCATCTCCGTTTTCATCCTTTGGGAAACGGCGCGCCAGGCTCGCCTGAGCGCCCTCGACGAGATCAACAAGTCGAGCGCCAGTACGCTCGCGCTCGTTGTCGAGAACCTCAGCGGGGAACTTGCCAAATACAGTTTCCAGCCGCGTCTTCTCTCGACTTCGAGCGTTCTCGTCGACGCGTTGAACCGCGATCCGGACGACCCGGACCTGCGGCGGGTCAGCGAGGAACTCGCCCGCATCAACGGAGTTACCGGCGCGCTCGCAACCTACCTCATGAACCGCGACGGGCTGACAATCGCGGCCAGCAACTGGGCCTCGGAAGGGCCGTTCGTTGGGCGCAACTTCAACTTCCGGCCCTATTTCCAGCAGGCCATGCATGGCCGCCTGGGGCGGATGTTCGCTATGGGGACAACGTCGGGAGAGCGCGGCTACTTTTTCGCTTATCCGGTCAGGGATCAGGGCCGGATCGTAGGCGCCGTCGTCGTCAAGATGGACGTCTCGATCCTTGAGCGCGGTTGGCGGGCGGAAGGCCACGAGATTCTCGTCGTGGACGATGCCGGCGTGGTTTTCCTCAGTTCCCGGCCCGAGTGGAGGCTGAAGTCTCTGCGGCCACTATCGGCAGAACAGCAGCAGCGACTCGATCGCTCGCGCCTTTATGCGGATGAGAAAATCGATCCTCTCCATTTCGTCCTCGGCGCCGGGGGGGATATGACCCGGATCTCCGTGCCGAACGCCGCAGCTGCAGACGGAGACGGCAGCCCCCGCCGGGCCGCGCGCACCTTCCTCGTTCAGGAGACCGCGATGGCGGCTGCCGGATGGCGGGTGATGATTCTGTCCGATGCCTCAAGCCTCGAAGCGCGCGTTCGCATCGCCATGCTGGTGGCAGGTTTCATGCTCGCCAGCCTCTTTCTCCTGGCCCTCAACATCTACCAGAGACGCAAGCGCCTCAACGAACGTCTGGAACTGCAGGAGGCTGCGCGCGGAGAGCTTGAGGAAAAGGTTGTCGAGCGGACGCAGGATTTGAGCCGGGCCGTCGCGCAGCTTCGGGCCGAAGTCAGCGAGCGGGAGCGGGCCGAAGCGCACTTGCGAAGAACACAGGACGAACTTATCCAGGCGTCCAAGCTGGCGGCGCTTGGGCAGCTCTCCGCAGGCGTGAGCCACGAACTCAACCAGCCGCTGACCGCGATCCGCAGTTATGCGGAGAACGCGCGCGTGTTCCTGTCGCGGCAGGATAGCGCTATGACCGACTCCAATCTCGGCCGGATCGCCGAGATGTGCGAGCGCATGGCGCGCATCATCCGCAACCTGCGCACCTATGCGCGCAATGAGCCGGTCGGCGCGCGCCCGACTCGCCTGCACCAGCCGATCCGCGATGCCCTGGCACTCCTCGATGGCGAGTTTCGCAAGGCCGATATCGAGGTTAACCTGGATCTGGGGGACGAAGACATTCTGGCGATCGGCGGCGACGTGCGTCTGCAGCAGGTGTTCGTCAACCTATTCTCGAATGCAATGGATGCCATGGAAAAAAGCCCGCTCCGGCGCATCGATGTTACGATTCATCGCGAGCCCGGCGAGGTGGCCATCGAGGTGTCGGATACCGGACCGGGGATTGCGCCGGAGGATCTCGACCGCGTGTTCGATCCGTTCTTTACCACCAAGGACGTCGGCAAGGGCACCGGGCTTGGTCTTTCCATCTCCTACGGGATCGTCAACCAGTTCGGCGGCCGCATCGAGGTCGCCAACCGGCACGACGGCGGCACGACCTTCACGGTCCGACTGCTGGCCGCCGACCAGCAGCGTGAGGCGGCCGAATGAGCACCGATGTGATCCTCATCGACGACGAACCGCATCTCCTGGAGGCCGGCCGGCAGTCGCTCGAACTCGCCGGACTTTCGGTCGCCTGCCATGATTCCGGCACCGAGGCTCTCCGGGCGCTCGGCCGCAAATCGCCGACCATCGTCGTCAGCGACGTGCGCATGCCGGGACTTGGCGGACTCGAAATTCTCACGCGCGTGCTGGAACTGGACCCCGAGTTGCCGGTCATTCTTATCACCGGGCATGGCGACATCCCGATGGCCGTACAGGCGATGCGCGATGGAGCCTACGACTTCATCGAGAAGCCGTTTGCGCCCGACACGCTCATTCAGTCGGTGCGCCGTGCGCTCGATCGGCGCCGGCTGGTGCTCGACAACAGGGCGCTACGCGAACAGCTGGTGCAAGGTTCGCAACTGGAACGGACGCTTGTCGGGCGCAACGCGCATTTCATCGAGATGCGCCAGCGGCTCAAGAACTTCGCGGCAACCGATGCCGACGTTCTGATACTCGGCGAAACGGGGACCGGAAAGGAACTGGTGGCCCGCAGCCTGCACCAGCATTCCGACCGGGCGGGCGGCGAGTTCGTGGCCATCAATTGCGGCGCGCTGCCGGAGACGATCATCGAGAGCGAGTTGTTCGGCCATGATGCGGGGGCGTTCACCGGGGCCGTCAAGACGCGGCTTGGCAAGTTCGAATATGCCAGCGGCGGGACGCTGTTTCTCGACGAGATCGAGAGCATGCCACTCGACATGCAGGCGCGACTTCTGCGCGTGCTCGAAGAACGCTCGATCGTGCGGCTCGGCTCCAACAAGGAGATTCCCGTCGATGTGCGTGTCGTCGCGGCGACGAAGGAGGACCTGCTCCACACCGTCGCCAAGGGGACCTTCCGCGAGGATCTTTTTTACCGTCTCAACGTGCTGACGCTGACCATTCCGCCCCTGCGGCGCAGGCGGGATGACATTCCCCTGCTGTTCGCGCACTTTCTTGGCATCTGCTCTTCACGCCTGAAGCGTGAGCCGCCGCAGCCGGGGCCGGCCGACCTCGCACTCCTCTGCACGCACGACTGGCCCGGAAACGTTCGGGAACTGGAGAATACCGCCATGCGCTTTGCTCTCGGCCTCGGCGTCGAGTTCGCCGACGCGACCGCGCTTGCCTGGCACAAGGAACTGAACAAGGCCCCGCTGTCCGACCAGATCGCGGCTTTGGAAGAATTGATTCTGCGCCGAACCCTGGCGAGTTGCGAGGGCAGCATGAAGCAGTGCTACGAGCGGCTCGGGATATCCCGCAAGACGCTCTACGACAAACTGAAAAAGTACGGCATAGCGGCGGCCGACATGGATGAGCCGACAAACTGACGAGGAGGTTTTCACGTAGACAGACGATGTGTAGAATTCCACACACCGAAATCGCCGCCTGGGTGAGGATCGCTACATCGCCGCTGCGAGTTGGCATCGATCGCGATCCTGCCTAGACTATAATTCCAACCAATTTCAATGAAATAGAAGATCGATGAGCGGCTGTTCGATGATCGTCTGCAAGTGGCACGGCGGTTGCTTTTCATGTGTTATCAATCATGCGCGGGGCCCAGCACATAGCCCCCGCGCGTGTCAGAAAACCGGAGGAAATCTATGCGCAAAATTCTCATGGCCACGGCTGCTGTTGCCGGGCTCGCTTTAGCGGCAACGCCGGCATTCGCCAAATGCGACGATGGCGAAGTCGTGATCAAGTTCAGCCATGTGGTGAAGGCGACCGGGCACCCGAAGGGCGACGCGGCAACGCTGCTTGCCGAGCGGGTCAACAAGGAAATGAACGGCAAGGCCTGCATGGAGGTGTTCGCGAACTCCACGCTGTTCGACGACGACAAGGTGATGGAAGCTCTGCTGCTTGGCGACGTCCAGCTCGCGGCACCATCCCTGTCCAAGTTCGAGGCCTACACCAAGAAGTACCGCCTGTTCGACCTTCCCTTCCTGTTCTCGAGCCTCGAAGCCGTGGAAAAATTCCGCACTTCGGAGGCCGCCAAGAACCTGCTCGGCGCAATCCGTGACAAGGGCTATGTCGGTCTCGGCTACTGGAGTTCGGGCCTCAAACAATTCTCGGCGAAGGTACCGCTGTTGCAGCCGACCGACGCCAAGGGCTTGAAATTCCGCGTCCAGACCTCGGATGTCGCGGTCGCCATGATCGAAGCGATGGGCGCAAATGCCCAGAAGCTCGCGTTCAAGGAAGTCTATGGCGCACTCCAGACCGGCGTCGTCGACGGTCAGGAAAACACCTGGTCGAACATCTACACCCAGAAGTTCTTCGAAGTGCAGGATGGTGTGACCGAAACCAACCACCAGCTGCTCGCCTACCTGCTCGTCTCCTCTACGGAGTTCCTCGACGGGCTCAAGCCTGATGTCCGCGACCAGTTCCTGCAGATTTCCGACGAAGTCACCAAGACCGCCAACGACAATGTCGGCAAGCAGGAAGCAGCCAACCGCGAGAACATCCTGAAGGCCGGCGGCAAGATCCGCGAATTGACGGCCGATCAGCGCAAGGCCTGGGTCGATACGATGAAGCCTGTGTGGGCGAAGTTCGAAGCCGACATCGGCAAGGACAATATCGACGCGGCCGTCGCGGCCAATAACTAAAGCCGGACGACGAAATGCAAGGGCGGCCCTAGTGAGGCGTCGCGCCTTAGTTGACCGATGGTGCGGCGAGGTTTGAGTCAACTAAGGCGCGATAAACGCCTCACTAAGCCATTGATGTTGCTAGTGGCCCTGATGTCGCGCCAAAATCGG
>Ga0180009_10008320_pt1 | contig 10311 bp, 20 predicted proteins | sample OS_PC_MetaG_FD_123537 | JGI IMG/M metagenome (GOLD analysis project Ga0180009, IMG submission 123537) | Groundwater microbial communities from the Aspo Hard Rock Laboratory (HRL) deep subsurface site, Sweden - OS_PC_MetaG | ecosystem: Environmental > Aquatic > Deep subsurface > Groundwater... | reverse complement strand
GACGAAATGGTGCGAGGGCTACGACGATAGCCTGCGAGACGCAGGAGTCGCACCGATACGAGATGAGATTCACAAGTTCATCTCCTTCGTGGGAGTTGACCTGGTGGTGGGATACATCCCACCTCACCTACTCAACTACATCTACATGGTGCTGATGCCCGAGAAGGGGCCTATCAGCACCAAGATCGCGAGCGACATCTTTCAGTTGCTCGCAAGAAAGGGGAAGTAAGATGGCCGAGGTGGACACGAAGAAGGCTTGGACCTTCTTCAAGAAGAACGTCGTGGAGCGGGGGCAGAAGTTTGCTGCCCGCACCACGATTGGTACCGAGACCGAGGCGGGCAAGGTGAAGCTCGTCATCGGTTACAAGAAGAAGGCCGAGGTGGCCGATAGCGAGTACGACTCGCTCAAGGCCGCCAAGAGGTTGGCCAAGATCGAGCGGATCAAGGCCAAGATGGCCAAGCTGCAGAAGAAGCTTGGTCAGTAGGTAGTCTCTCGGGGAGGGGGCCCTTCGGGGCCTCCTCCCCTTTTCCCCGGCAAAGGAGAAAACATGAACGACGTCATGAAGGTACTTGATGACCTCAAGCAGGAGGTCATCAGGTGGGACCAGGAAGCCCTGCGAACGGTCGGCAACGACCGGGAGCATTTCCAGAAGCTCTGGAACTTCTGGATGGGCTTCAACTTTGCCACCGCACCGGTATGGTGGTGGGCCAACCTCAACCCTCTGTGTTGGCCTACGATTGGGCTGAACATCGGGGGGTTGCTCTACCTGTCCAGTTTGTTGGACAGGACGCACAGAGTCAAGGTGACTCTGTCGCAGGAGAGCATCGACAAGGTCAAAGCCGCCTTGGCCAAGGCACAGGCCAAGTACCAGGAGGAGGTGAGGTCATGAGGACCTGGATTGCCATGAATTACGAGGTCCGAGTCGATGACGACGACCGGGCCTTCTTCTATTGTCACAAGTGTGGCAATGGAGGTGAGTTCAACCAGGAGAAGCCAGGGGAATGCAGGTGTTCTGTGTTCACGCTGAGCTTCTGTGGAGGAGATGAGGGCCTTGTCCCTCATGTGGAGGCAAAGATGACCAAGTTGTGTCCCCTGTGTGAGGTCAACCCCGTGGTAGAGATGAGGTGTGGTCTCTGCCAGGAGTGTTTCGATGGAGAATGTGAGAATGACGGAGTGATGTCTCCGGGTGTCTGCTACGAGTGTGGCAGGCCCCTGGATGACGATGAGATTGACGGCTGCGTTTGCTGTCAGGGACTCTAGAAAGGAGAAAAAGATGATTGTTCGAGCCCGAGACAAGCACCACGACGAGGTGCGGTATGAGCAACTCTTCCTGGTTGAGTGGAAGGGGAAGCTGGGAGGTCTTCCTCTGCCGCACGAGAGCGGCGGATGTTATTCCCTCAACGCTGTTTACTACAGCGAAGAAGAGGGATGGTGTCTGAGCCCCGATCCCATCGGGCCAGTGTTCTATCCCAGGGATATTCAGGAGCTGTTCGAGAAGGGCGAGGTCACTCTCAGTCTCTTCATCTCGGGTCAGGTGACTGCCCGAGTGTTCACTCTGTAGGAGAATAAATGAATAGCTGGCGACAAATCCTTATCTTCGGGATCGCCGTTCTGCGGCGTATCCTGATCGGAGGGTAAAACTCATGAGACTGGTGTCGACAATTCTCGTCACCCTCGCAGGCAAGACAGGCGAGGGATATACGACTGTCGGAGATATGACGACTCGTCTTGCCCAGGAGATCCGAGACCTGGTGAAGGAGAACTATCCAGGAAAGGAGGTATATGTACATTTCGAGAACGTCATCGATGAAGATGACATGGAGCAACAGATGAACGCTCCGCTTTAGGCCTAGTCCCGATGACGAGAGCTATCGCTCTTGGGGCATGTAGCTAGCAAGGGGTAATTATTAAGGAAAATGGCCGGCGCGAATTAAAAATAGACTAAGAAAGGAGAAGACGTGAATCCCAAATATATCTGGTGGGACAGACGGAAACTGGGGGAGACAATCAAAAACTACCGGCCCGAAGAAGATATCTGGGTCGGGAGAATAGGAGAACACAACGACATGAAGAACTATCATCTCCACGGATGTATCAAATGTGTCCTCAAGCTGAGAGACCCCAACTGGATTCCCTTGGAAAAGGAGGGAACAATTCCAGTAGTGGGGAATTACATATTCTTCACAGATGAATGTCCGTCTGAAGATATAGCCGGATATGTAGGCCAAGTTATCGAAATCCGGGGCTCACCTGCAATTTTCGCCCCGAACCAGGATTGCAAGAAAGGAGTCATCAACCTTCACAACGCCCTGAACAAACAACTTATCCGGGTAGTTGCCAGAGATTTTCATGGATTCGGGGAAGAAGTAAACAACCCCGTCTCTATGAACAGAGAGCCTACCTGTCCGGAATGTGGAGGCCAAGTGGGATGTTTTCTTGGCGCTCCGCATTGTTCACGGTGCGACATCATTCAATTGACTGATGGATGGGGGAGAATGACAGATAGATGGGTAAAAAGGATATAGAAGAGAGACAAGGGGATAAGCGCTGAGGCGCGGAACCTATATATTCTAGATATCATTAAAGAAATAGCTATCAAGGGATAGAATTTATAGTCTCGCGACAATAATTCTTTAAGAAGAACGAGACTATATTCTCTTCCTATATAAGCTCTTCAAGACATTAGATATAAGACAAGAATAAGACTATTAGGAATAGAAGACTGGAAAGTTAATATTCATAGCCCGCGACCATAAATTAAAGACACCTCTGGCAGTGGCTACCTCGTAAACGCTCCGCTTCGCCCGATGGGCTGCGCTGCGCTCGAAGCCTCGCAGAGGTAGACGTACCTTTTTCACTTTTTATTCACTCTTTATTAAAGAAAATGATAACTCCCCAATATCACTAACGAAAGGAGAATGAATAACGACAGGACCCCCCGAAGGGGGGTTATTCCATTGATGCCAATTTGGCCCTCACTTGTGCCCCACGGCACAAGTACTTATATCCCCCATTGATGCTATTCAAGCCCTTAAGCCCCAGGAGAAGGCTAATAGCCATATACTGGTAGCTGAGACCAATCACAAACATAAATGTCGGCTGCCATCAATGATGGGTGCCGACAGGAGGATATATGCCAGTCAAAGATAAATATGGAAATAAGCACCAATATCGAGGTGGAGGACCTCGACCCACGAAATTCTTCTACTCATATGCTGACCTCAGAGACCTGTTCAATGTCCACCAACGTACTCTAGAACGATGGATTGAACATAAAAAACTAAACCCCAAAAGCCTCCTAAGTATCTGTAAACTCTACAATACTAGACCAACCCGCGAAGAGAAGTAATAGAATTCTCTGGAAGGGTAGCTATGTATAGTAGCTTTTGCTAGGATACTAAGTAGTTTTTGCTAGGATACTAAGTAGCTTTTGCTGCTATGTATAGATACTTTTGCTGCTATCTCTAGTAGCTTTTGCTAGGATACTAATAAGCTTTTGCTGGTATGTATAGTAGCTATTGCTGTATGTATATATAGGAGAGGCTAACAAGGGAAGAAATAGAAATGGCCGCGGCAAACACAAAAAGAAAGGAGGTCTACTGGTGTATCTACAAGTAACAACCAGGTGTAACTTCCTATGTAAGCATTGTTTTGGAGCATATACAAGAAAAGGAACAGATATATCACTTGAGACAGTAGAAGCTGCCATAACATGTGGGATAGATGGACTTCAGTCTCCAGAAATCACTATTGGTGGCGGCGAACCTTGTCTTCATCCTCATTTACCAGAAATTGTACGGTTAGTACAGCAAGTAAGGAGGAACAGGGATATCTATCTCATCACCAATGGCTCCCAGCTTGAGCTATTGGAATGGCTCTTAGACACAGGTATTCAGGTCTATATCTCTGATGACGAGTGGCATAGACCATTCTGGAGTGTAAGACAAACACAATATATGAATGAACATCCTGAAATCCCACGTAGAACAGTTCCTTTGAAAGAAATTGTTCCTCATGGAAGGGCCAAAAATTGGAGTCCAAATAAGCATCGAACAGATTGTACATGTGGTGAAACACATGTTCATCCTGATGGTCACGTAACAATCTGTTCATGTCCGAATGCACCTATATTAGGAAATGTAAAAGATAAGATAGAATTTCCCGTTCTCAAAGAGAGCTTCTCCCTTTACTGGGGAAGCTACTTTTGTTGGGGAGACTACTTGGCCTATCGAGCCGACAAGGAAAATAATTAAGTCGCGGCAACTATATATATTCTTCGCTCCGCTCTCATTCTTGAGGGCATTGTTGTCTCCTTCTAAGAGTAGAAGCATTCATTGCTAAGAGAAAGGAATACCTAAAATGAACAAGATCATTCTGTTGATGCTACTCCTGGCTCTCCTGAGTTGTGGAGGATCAAACAACAGCTCAAATAACAGTGAGTGTAGTAGTGGTGCCTCACGCTGCCATCTTGATAAGGTAGAACGATGTATTTGTGGTGAATGGGTAGTCTGGGATGATTGCCCAGCACTACGACCCGGAGAAGGTTGTCTAATGGCTACTCCAATGTGTAGTAAGATGTGGTGTCAGTCAGATAAAGATTGTACTCCTTGGCGGAAATGTCTAGAGTCTCAGAACGGTTGTTATCCTGATGCATGTTCTACTGATTCTGACTGTATATACCCAGGAACATTCTGTCAGCTTGGTTACTGTGTACCATAGCTCAGTTTAAGAGATAATCCATACCGAGCTAACAGAAAGGATTATAAAATGACACGCGAAAAACAAGAGAAAATCAAGCTCTTCCTGGATGATGAACGAATGCCACCCACTGATGAGTGGGTGATAGCAAGAACGAGTACAGAGTGTGTTCGTCTCTTGCAAGACAACAAGGTTATTGTGTACGTTGGGAGAAAATAATGGATAATTACTGGACAGAAGACGAAGGCACTATCTTCTTTTATCAAGGAAGAAGGTTTGTCGAACTCCTTGGAGGAGAACAGCTTCCTTTGTTGGAAGGTCCTGATCTTTCCCTCTATAAGCAGGTTCCTCCTGATAGACAGAATGGCTTGAGAATAGAAGTAGCTATCAAGGGAAAATATGCCAGATTTATTAAGCTCATTCAGCCTAACTGTGACCTAGTAAAAAGAAAGGAAGAAGTAACTATGGGAAAACTATCAGTTAGAGAGGCACAAGAAATTGCTGAAAAGGCAAGACAGCAACAAAGCAAGGATATTATAAACGACTGTTTTGAAAAGATTCGCCGGCGAGCAGAAAAGGGATATAACTTTCTACAGCTAGATGTAGAAAAACCCAGCATACGCAAAATTCTAATGCAAGAACTGAGAGCAACAGGCTACTCAGTAGAAATAGGGGAAGTCTTCACTCTCACTATCGTATGGGAGGAAGCTAGAGATTAGGCTAGGAAAGAGACTAAAAGTCTTTAAGACAAATATCAGAGCAGCAATCAGTACAAGTATCTAGGCCAACAATACAATAAGCGCAAGTTAGATATCTATCTAGCTCTTCTTGAGTAAGAGAAGCTTGAGGATTATTAATAACCGGCCGCGATTCATGAATACACTCATCCATATCTCTACACCTTGATAGCTGACTACATAATTGATAAGTAACCGCCTCAATATAGTCCTGTCGAGTGTGGAGAGAATAGTCTATCGCTCCGCTTCCACAACTACATACCAAAAACAGAACAATCAATGTTCGCATTTGTCTTTCCCTTCTCCCCCAATCTCTAGATTGCAAGAGTTGAGCCAGGACAAAGACTAAGGAATCCAAGGGTTTAAATATCCAGGTGGGTATCTAACTACCCCATTAAGGAGGTTAAAGATGGCTAAAGGATTCTGTATCAGGAAAAGAATCATGACTGATGAAGAAGACGCTTGCTGTCTTCCACGCTTTGGAAAAATATACTGTCGGCCATGTCAAAACCTCTACTGGCAAGAGGAAGAGGCCGAAGAGAAACCCAATAACAAAGAACAACAGCCAAAGGAGTAAACAATGGATACCTGGATTGTCATTGTTGGTTTGACAAGAGCTGCTATCAACTCCAAGACCAATAACCAATTCTTCCCACGAAGGAGCAAACCTATTGTAGGCTTTGCAGAGGCAGAAGCCTGGGCAGAGAAACACTCAGCCTTTGGTAGCTGTCATATCCTTCCTTGGAAGGATGAGGAGTAAGTAATGTTCCGCGATGGCTTCGCAGAAGAGACAGCAAGAGTAATTCAAGCTCTCAGTAAGAGCGACATAGATACTGAGCTCTATATGCAAGTAGCTGGGCTCTTGAATAATATGCGAGTAAGAATCTATGAGTTTCATAATGAACTCCTCAACCGCACTATCATCTGTGATGGGAATATACAGCTCTACCTCAAGATGATTCAAGATGCTAGCAAATCTCTAACAGCCTATATGGCTACACGAAGCCCTGAGACTCATTCTCTTGAGGAGATTAAGAAGTATCACCAACAGGTAATCACTACTGTTAGAAAGACAAGAAGGGAATAAGGAGGAAAATATGACAGCATTTAGAACAACTATCACAATCACAATCACAATTGATCACGAAGGAATCAATGATAGCCTCGAAACAGCACAGACAAGGGCAGCTGTGTATGTGCAGGCTATCCGTTCTCTTCTAGGTAGTATTCTTCTTAAGTGTGATCATTTCACACTAGAAACGCGTGTAGATTAAAAAATTCCCGACTATTTCCATGACCTCCATTGATGTCATTGCCCGTCTTCTTGAAGCCGGGCCTGATGCTCACCTTTTTCTCCGTATCGATATCTCTGGAAAGATCTATGACCTTTCTCTCCAATCTATTGAGGTATCTCACTTCAAAGAAATGCCTAATCATGTAACTTTCAAGGGAACAAAAGTTAGAACAGACCTGCCCATTCCAGTGGAAGGAGATAAGTAATCATGGCCAGTTATACTATCATTCTTGGTTCTTCTGTTCCCTTTGAACATAAAGACCTTGCTCTCAAGATCACTAGATTGCTCAAGGACCATGTCTTTGACTCCTGGGACAAAGGGGTTCTTGAAAATATCTCTATCGAAGCATTTGATAAAGAAACGTGGGACTTTAAGTTTACTTTCAATAATCCCGAGGTTAACTCTTCTCATCTTGACGAGGCTGCAGGCTTTATCAATGGCTTTTGGCGAGGATACAATGAATAGCACTAGAATCACATCTAAGGAGACTCGTTGTCCTGCCTGTAATTTCTTTCTAAAGTACGGAGAAAACAATCAATGGAGCAAGCTCACTGGCATTGTTTGTAGAGATATCTATGACGGAGTTCTCTACTGGCAATGTCCTAATTGTCAGACAAAGTTCCTGCGAGCTTGGCAAGGAGTTCCTCCAGAACAAGTTGCTAAGTGGGAAAAGAAACAGCTAACAAAGGAATAGTAAATGCTCACAGCAGCAATTTTAGGAGCTGGCCTAGGCTTTCTTGTTGTCTACCTTGCTTTCTTCAAGGAGCACTAACATGGTAAAAGAAGTAGTCATCCTAGCTCTAGGCATTACGGCTCTCTTGAGCTTGATGGCTGTCATTTTGGAGGCTCTCCATTGAAAAAGAGAAAGAAAGGAAAATGTGGCAAGCGTTGTCTTGGAGAAGTTCAAGTAATGAACGTCATCTCTAACCCTTATCGAAGAGAAAATAGAGCCTATTGGTGTCCTACCTGTAGGGCTTATCATCTAACCTCTAAGCCTTTCAAGCCTTGGGAGCATGGAATAAGCGAATGATTGCAGCAGTGACAGGTCATCGGCCCACAAAAACTGGCGGTTATAGTAAAGCCGCCAGGGATAAACTTATAGATTTTGCCATTCAAACTCTTCAAGAGCATCTTCCCGACTATATAGTTACAGGAATGGCTCTAGGCTGGGACCAGGCCATTGCTCAAGCCTGTGTCAGTCTATCAATTCCTTTTGAAGCGGCCATTCCTTTTAGAGGCCAAGAGAGTATCTGGCCCTACGATAGTCAAGAACACTATAATCATCTGCTTGACTGTGCTCAAAAAGTTACTGTTGTTTCAGAAGGAACATTTACAGCACAGAAGATGCAGATTAGGAATGAATACATGGTACACCAGGCTGCTAGTCAGCCAGGAGGAAAGCTTCTGACTCTCTGGGATGGCAGTCCTGGAGGAACTAAGAATTGTATTCAATACGCGGTCGGGGGAAGACAATACCGACCTGCTAAAAGATGGCCGGAAGGTATTAAATATCCTATTCAGGTCATCTACCTCTGGCATAAATGGCTAGGCTTTCAACCTCAGGAACAAGGAGTCTAACAATGACCGGCGAGAAATGGCACTCAGTAGCTCAGAAGGCAAGCAAAGAAATTATTCACGAAGAGACTGACTCAGAAATCATTATGGCTCCCGAACCTGGAGAGGGTAGGGCCAAGATGTCTATGGGACAGACAATTAACCTTGGTGATTTCAATTCTGCTAGGATTGAAGTAGGCGCTGAAATCCCTTGTCAGCCCACCAAGGAGGGAATTAGCGCAGCACATCAGTTCCTCCTGGCTACTCTCCGAGAGACTATTACTCCTCTCGTTAAGAAGGCCAAGGAGCGAGCTTACGGAGTCTGACTTGCGTAAATGGCAAGTAATAAGTATCCCAGGTAATCATATTGTTACCATTGAGACAGAAGACTCCGTTAATGCTCTGCAAGCAGCTCAGCAAGCTATCCCAGGACTTGAGTGGGAGCTAGCAATGGATAATCCTTTCAGGAACTGTCTAACTATCTCTTGTAAGCACCATCGAACCTTCTTGGGATATGAAGTATACGATATCCCAGCTCCTTATATATCCCCTGCAAAGGATTAAGAAAATCGCCGGGGAAAATAGTATTATTGCTCTTTTCTCAATCTTTCTGGGCTTCCTGCTCACTAGAAATAAAAGTTCCCGCAGTCTGTTTTCTTTCCTTTTAACTAATGCTAGTTCTCCTTCACCTCCCGGGGTGGTCATGACTGCTCCGGGAGGCCTTCCACTCTTTTAGGCAGAACTAGCAACCCCTAACCAAGGAGAGACTAGCAATGTTCGACATCAATCGGTCCGACGTGACCCGTTTTGCTCAGCACTTGAGCAAAGGGGGCATGCCGTTTTCCGAGGCAATGAAGTTTGCCTGGGATACGGCCAAAAGCCTTGCCGACCATAAGAAAGAGATGATGAGACGTGCCCTCGTTCTCAGCGAGGGAGCTGAAGAGGTCAGCCCGGAGGACCTTCGAAGCATCTTCCCTGATATGGGAAAAGCTCTTGTCATCGACCCCGCCAAGGAAGCAAAGCAGCGCGATATCCAGACTATGGAGTTGAATGACTTCATTGCTTTCGATATTCTTGACGCGCCGCAGTATATTCAAAAGACCGACCAGAGGGACTTCGATCAGTTTCTGCTTCGAGTCAAGATGACTTCGGATGAGATCAACCGAGAAAGCAACAAGAATGCCTTTCATCGTGTCACTCGAGACAGAGATGGAAAGGTTCTCTCTGACTCCATGGATAATTGGCTTGACATCGCGCGTCATCCCGATCTTATCGGTCTTACGGCTAAGGAGAAGGAGCGAGAGCTTCACTGGATTCCCGTATTCCATGCTAAGGAATGGGGAGGTAGAAAGAACGCAGAGATTGCGACCTCCATCATTGCCCGTCTTCTCGATCAGGAAGAGAAGGAATGGGCAGATATCGTTACTCCTCATGTAGCCGGAGGATCCAGAGATCTGTATATCGAATATGGTATCACTGATGACCGAAAGGAACGGACTTGGGGCGCCACTCACCCGGATGTCTGGGTTGAGTTGGATGCTCCAAAGTTCTCTCTGATTGCTGATAACAAGAAGAAGTGTGTGCTGAACAAGACACACTTCTGGTTGAAGTCCAGAGTCTCTGGCAGAGTCTTCGAGGAGATGATGAATCTGCTCGAAGAGAACGAACTCGCAAGACTGCTGCGACTGGGTCAGGCAGCCAAGCTGCGTCATCAGGCCAGACCCAACATGGCAACGGCTATGGCACTGACCCGAATCAGACAAGAGTATGACCAGGCTCTCCAGATGCTGGGAGAGAAGATGGAACTGCTCCTGCCTAAGGAGGAGCGACACATTCTCAATCCCAGGAAGCCTAAGGCTATCATCAATCGGCTTCGGTTTGGCCGCAAGATTGACAAGGATGTCACTATCAATGGCCAACCAGTTCAGATTCCTGATGACTGGGCTGACTCTCGTAATGGAAAGTTCATCCATATTGACGGTTGTCAGCTGTCCTATGAGCAGTGGGCCAAGGCTATGAATGCCCT
>Ga0180009_10008319_pt1 | contig 10311 bp, 10 predicted proteins | sample OS_PC_MetaG_FD_123537 | JGI IMG/M metagenome (GOLD analysis project Ga0180009, IMG submission 123537) | Groundwater microbial communities from the Aspo Hard Rock Laboratory (HRL) deep subsurface site, Sweden - OS_PC_MetaG | ecosystem: Environmental > Aquatic > Deep subsurface > Groundwater... | reverse complement strand
CGCTGGCACTCGGGTTGGCCAGTACGTGCCACGCCGCCGAAGAGATGATGCCTTCGCCCGGCGTTACGCTCCAGGGTGCCAGACCATCCCAGGTCGCCCAATCGAAGCCATTCACCAGGTTCGCAGCGCTCGTCACGGAGGAATCAAGGCGGTAGATCGCGGCCGCTGCAGCCACTCGCAGGCGCCGCTCCTGGTCGGTCTGAGGTGTCGCGCTGCTCAGCCAGGCCCAGCCATCGAGCGCTACGGCCGCGTACCCGTTGGCGATGGTCGGATGACCGTGCTGCGCAAATACCAGCGCCGCGTGGGCCAGGCTGCGTACTGCGTTGGCTGTGGCTTCGAAGAGGGTCACGCCGCCCCCGGACCAGACGCCGCCGCTGGGGGCGGTCGTATCGAAATAGAACCGACTCTGGGAAGACTGGCTGGGCGGTGAAGGGGATGACTCCGTGGAGCTGTCACCCTTGACCGACGTCATGAAGTGCCCATCGGGCCGCTGCATGCGCACGTAGAAGTCCAGCTCCCATTGCAGCTCATCGAGCAGGTCGGACACTCCGTTGCCGCTCTCGGGCAGGTTGAGCTGTCCATCGGGCCAGACGGCGGGGTGCAGCTCGGCAGCAAAAAGCATCTCCACCGTACCACGGCCCCAGAGGGTTTTTTGGTAGTCCCCCGCGTCGTGCCACCCGCCACGCAGGTCCAGCGGCCCGTGGTCTACGGAGCTTGGCCCAGGCTGCGCCTGTTAATCCCCCAGGTGACAGGCGCCGTCCAGCCACTCGGCGCCCAGGCCTCCATAGCCCACGATGGCATCCGAGGCGTAGGGTAGAACCCGATCGTGATTGCAGCGCTGGTAGTAGAATGACTTGACGGCTACGGCGCCCACCACGTCATAGACGTCGTCGGAGATACGGAACACGTAGGAGCGAAGCCCCTCGCCGGGAAGATACAACACATAGTCTCCAGGCTGCGTATGGCCGCTGAAGTCCACGAGCGCCACCTCATCCCCCGAGTCCTCGTCGTTGGTCAGACCGCTGGAAGTGTAGGCGGCCGCCACCGAATTGTCGTTGGCCCGCCGTAACTCGATCGCGGTATTGGCATGTCCCAACAGCACGGCGATCTTGGTGTCGGCCGAGCGCCAGCCGAAGTGGTTCACCCGGATGATCCCGCTGACGGTGCCTTCCGGGTCCACGATGCTGCCGTCTTGTCCGGTGCTGCCGTCTTGTCCGGTGCTGCCGTCGTGTTCGACTGTCGCGTCGCCGCTGGCATCCGGAGACAGGCCCGCGTCTTCGTCCTGGCCCTGGCCTTTGTCAGAGCAGCCCGTAAGACCCCAGAGGACAGCCGCGGCCACGACGCCAATTATGTCCCATCGTTTGCTCCATACATGCATATCACTTCCTCCCGAAGGCCATGGTGCCACCAAGGAGCGCACCTGACGAGCTGTTTTCCGATGCTCGGCGCCACAACTTCGTCACGATGCTATTGCCTGGATGAGAGGCGCCGTTTCGGATTACAATCACGCAGATGGTTTTCTGGAAGGCAGGAGTGGAAATGAACCCTACCTTGGACGCCCTGGTTGCGCTGGTTGCTCTGCTGGCGCTGGCCGCCTGTGGCTCCGGCGTCACCGGCGGCGAAGGCAGCGACGACGGCGGCGCCACGACGGACGCCTCTCAGATCCAGCCCGACGGCGCGCAGATCCTGCCGGACGCCGGTTTGCCGGGGCCCGATGCGGCCCCCGACGCCGCGGTGGTCCCCGACACGACCTACGTGCCCGTGGGCCCCTACCGCCGATTCGACACCCGCAACGGGTCGATCATGGCGGCGGGCTCTACGCGCTGCTGGCAGATCGGCGGCAACGGGGACGGCGTTCCGGCCAGCGCGACCGCCGTGGCTGTCAACCTCACGGTCGTCAATCCGAGCGCCACGGGATTCGTCACCCTGTATCCGCACGACGCGTCCGATCCCACGGTCCCCGTCACCTCCACGCTCAACCACGCCGCCGGCCAGACCCTCGGCAACGGGGCCATCGTCGCCCTCGGCGACAACGCCGAGCTCTGCGCGCATACCCTGGCGCAGACGCACCTGATCCTCGACGTGAACGGTTACTTCCCTGAGCCGGCCGGCTTCACGCCCGTGGGGCCCTACCGCCGCATCGATACGCGCGACACCTCCGCGCTGGCCGCCGACTCGACCCGCTGCTGGCAAATCGGCGGCATCGGCGACGGCGTCCCCGCGACGGCCAAGGCCGTGGCGATCAATCTGGTGGCGATCCATCCCAGCGCGGTCGGGCATCTGATCGCCTACCCCTACAACGCCTCGGCGCCGGCGCCCCCGGACACCTCCTCACTCAACTACGCCGCCGGCACCGTCGTGGCAAACGGTGGCATCGTCGAGCTTGGCGACGACAGCAAGCTGTGCGTCTACTCGCTGGCGCAGACGGACGTGGTCATCGATATCTCGGGGTACCTCGACGCCGGCGCGGACTACACACCCATGGCCCCGTACCGCCGGGTGGACACCCGCGGCGGCAGCATCCCGCTCGCCGGCAGCACGCGCTGCTATCAGGTCTCGGGCAGGGACGGCATTCCCGCGTCGGCCAAGGCCATCGCCATCAACCTGACCTCGGTGGACGCATCCGGCGACGGCTTTCTGCGCGCGCGCCCGGCCGGTCGCTCCGGCATCTCCACGTCCACGCTCAACTACGCAGCCGGCGACGTACGCGCCAACAACGCCATCGTCGAGCCCGGTGCCTTTGGACGGGTCTGCGTCTACACGATCACCAACGCGCACTACATCCTCGATGTCGCCGGATACTGGCCCGGCAGCGTCGACCCCGATCCGATCGCGCACCCGCACACCTTCACGCCGACCAGCGGCACCCAGTTCATCAACGCGCTCGAAAAGTCCTGCTGCGGCGACACCCTCGACATCGCCCCCAACCAGACCATCGACATCACGGGAAACCGCGAGCTGTACGTTCCGGGCGACATCACCATCCAGGGCGGGCGCGGTCCCGGCGTCCCGGGCGCGCTGATCCGCAACCTCGACAACTCACAGCTGCCCAACTACGCGACCTGGAACCAGCTGCGCACCAACGGTGCCAACGTCCTCATCCGCGATATCCGCATCCAGGGGCCCGACGGCAACGTCGGCGGCGTGCTCGACTCGATGGCGGCCGGCGTCTACCTGCGCCACAACAACTGCAGCGTGCTCAACAGCGAGCTGTATGACTGGCCGGCCGCCGGTGTGTCGACCAGCGGCACCACCGATGCGTTGATTCAGGACTGCTACATCCACGACAACATCCGCGCCGGACGGGGCTATGGCGTGGTCGTCGGCTCCACCACGACGCCGACGATCATCCACAACAACGTGTTCCGCCGCAACCGCCACTCGGTCGCGGGCTCGGGCTACGGCAGCTACACCGTCCGCCACAACCTCTTCGAGGACTCGCCTTCGGACGGCATCCACACGGTGGTCGACATGCACGGCACCAACGAGCACGAGTTCGACAACAGCCCCGATTTCCAGGCCGGCATCGACATCCACATCCACCACAACGACTTCGCCTACGACAGCACCATCATGCCGCTCATCGGGATCCGCGGCATTCCGGTCAATCCCGCAATCATCGAGGATAACTGTGTCGCGCGCACCGACAGCCAGTGGGTCGTGCAGTCCATCATGATCGCCTACACATCCGCACAGGCGGGGATGAGCTGCTACGAGAAGTCCGGGCACTGGCTGTGCCACAACCCCATTTACAGCGGGTTTAACAACATCATCGTCCGCAACAACCTCATGGGAACCGCCACGGGCTGCCGGTAAGGCAGGTCCACCGTTGCCTCGCTGGGATTGAGAGGCGGGGACGTTTGTGCTACGGGAAATAACCATGAGAAACGTCATCACAACACTTGGTTGTTGGGTTGTTCTGTGTGGCTTGTTTGCCGTTGGATGCGCGCGTGACCGCAAGGCCGGGAGAGACGCAGACGCCAGGGCGGGCTCGCGCATGGCGCCCAGGCCAGAGCGTGGTCCGGTGAAGTTCTGTGGGCAGGTACTGTCGAGGAGTACCACAGGTGTGACCTGCAATAAAAAATCGGTCACCGACCTGACCCCCGTCGGAAAGCTCACGAACCTCAAAGAGCTGGACCTGTCCTTCACCCGGGTGAAGAACCTGACCCCCCTCAAAGAGCTCAAAAGCCTGAAGGTGCTGCACCTGAACAGCACCCAGGTGACGAGCTTGACCCCCCTTGGGGAGCTGAAAAACCTGGAAGTGCTGTTGCTGTTCGGCACCCAGGTCAGGGATCTGGCTCCCCTCAGAGAGCTCGTAAACTTGAAGGTGTTGGGCCTGATCCAAACCCAGGTGACGAATTTGGCCCCCCTCGGAAAACTAGCAAAGCTGGAGAAACTAAGCCTATCTGAGACAGCGGTGACGAATCTGAACCCCCTGGGTCAGCTCACAAAGCTCAAAGAGCTGAATCTAGATAAGACAGCGGTGACGAGCTTTGCCCCTCTTGGAAACTTCACAGAGTTGACATGGCTGGAGTTGTCTGACACCCAGGTGACGGACCTGACTCCCCTCAGAAAACTCACGAAGTTGAGACGACTGGATCTGCGCGGAACCCCGGTGACGAACCTGACCCCCATCAGTAAGCTCACAAAGTTGGAACATCTGGACCTGTCCGGCACCAAAGTGACGAACCTGACCCCCATCAGCGAGCTCACGAAATTGGAGTGGCTGTTCTTAACCGACACCGAGGTTATGGACCTGACCCCCCTCCGAAAACTCACCAACTTGAAGTCGCTATTCATGTTCAGCAGCAAGGTATCAGAATCCCAGAAAGCCCTTCTCAGGAAGGCCATCCCCGGTCTCAAGATTAATAGACCCTAGACCTTTTCAAGAAGGTCATCCCCGGTCTCAAGAAATGAGGTCCTGCAAGACGGCGGGGCGATTCACCCGTGTCGCCGATCGACTCAGAGGTCGGACACCCGCTTCGCCCGCAGGATGATGTACTCGTTGCACTTGTTGCCCTTGGCGTGCTTCCGCGATTCCGAGGTGCTGCAGTATCCCTCTGCAGCGATTGGGGACCAGATGTGGAGCGGGTCTGGTCTTCATCCACACGGGCTACGACAACCCTGGGTGACTGCGGCGTGCCTACAATGGCGATGTATCGAAGAGCCGGGAACTACGACTGGAACTACAGCAACCCCTACGCCACGGTGCGGGCTCCCCGGGACCTGGACGTCATCGGCGACGCCGACAAGCGGGATCCCGGGACGCTCGAAAACGCCCTCGGGCTGTATCCCCAGTGGTGTCAGCGCGTCGCGAGCGGCGCGGACGCGTCCGACGAGCAGCGACTGTTCTGGCTCACCTGCGCGATCTTCAGCATGTGTGTGCTGCAGGGAGCGACCCTGAAGGCCTGGGGTGTGGTCCAGACCAGCCTGGACCTGGTCACCGATCGCGGGTACCAGCAAATGCTGCGGTGCATGGCCGCCGAGGTGGCCCGGTTCGCCGGTCAGCCCGACCACGCCGAGGCCTGGCTGGCGCTTTGCGACCCGGCCTCGTCCACCTGGGAGTTGGACCACTACCTGCACAGCGCCCGGGCCCTGCTGCTCGGTGCCCGAGGGCAGTGAACCGAGGCCGCCCTGGCCCTGGCGGCCGGGCCTGACCATGACCTGCGATTTCCGTTGTCGTGGAAGTTGAGCAAGGGCGGCCTGAGGGCCGCGGCCTTCGAGAAGCTCGGCCGGCCCGACGACGCCGAGCGCGCCCTGGAGCAGCTCTTCGCTGTCTCCGGGGCCATGGACCTCAACCTGATACCGATGGCTCACGCCGACCCCATGCTGCGCCCCTCGCTGGCGGCGTGGAGGCGCCTGGACCGGCGCACCTCCATGCGCCCCCGGATCGGTTTTTTGATCTTCTTCCTGCTGGCCACGGTGGTCGCCGGCTGGGGCGGACTGCACCTGTGAACCAAGAGCCGCTACCACGCCTCCTGGAAGTCGACGAAGGGGATGCTCCTCAGCGTGAGCTCCCAAACGACTCAGCACCACCACCTCACGAAGATGCACGTGGGGGTGGTCTACTCCTACCAGGTGAAGGGGCGGACCTACCGCGGCAACCGCGCCCGCCCGGACGCGCACCACTTCACCTTCAGCGACAGTCGCAAGGCCGAGGCCAAGCTCGTCAGCCTGAAGGGCCAGACCCACGTCACCGTCTACTACGACCCGGCCGATCCGAAGAAGTCGGCGCTGGAACGCAAGGCGGCCGAATCCACCTGGTACGCCGTCGCCGCCTGGGCCGGCGCCCTGCTCCTATTGGCCATCACCCTGCTGATCCTGCGCCACCACGTCCGTCGGCGTCGAGCGCTGAGCGGCCGGGCCGCGCCGGCACGGTGATCAGCCTGCGGCCAAAGTGTCCGCCCAATGAGAACGGTGCCCAATGAGAACGGTGCTCAATGAGAACGGTGCTCAATTCGGGGCTCAGTTCTCCGGCACCCTCTTGGCCACGCAGCGTTGGCTCACGCAGCGAGCCACCGTCCGGTGCGACGTCGCCTTGCATCGCCGGTCTGGACAACTGAGCGTGTGACCGCGACAGCACTTTGACGTGTAGCCGAGCAGGCGCTTGTTGTAGGTGCGAGTGTGTACCCAACCCGGGCTACACAGGTTGCTACAGCAAGAGCCGGGGATCTGCTGGCTGACGACACAATCGCTGTCGCTGGCGCAGGTGGTTTCCGCGGCGCCGGTGGGGATGAGCTTGGGGATGCGGTCCAGGTTATCGGGTCGGCAGGCGACATGCCGGGGGCGTGGCCGACGGATGGGTACCTGAACCCCAACACAGCGGCGCTTCAGGCAGCGGGCTTCGACCCGAGTGGTCGCCTGGGGGCAGCTGTACATCTTGCAGGAGTACTTGTGGCCTTCACAGCAGCCCAGTCGATGCTGGCTCAGGCGCTTGAGGAAAGCCGAAGTGAACACCGAGCGCCCATTGCAGCCGTGGCCGCAGCAGCTGCCGACCATGAACATTGTCGCGACACAGTCGGAATCCTGGGCGCAGAAACGTTCGGCATCAGTTTTTGGCTCGAGCTTGGGGATGCGTGAGAGCTTGTCGGGGCGGCAGACGGCGCCTTTTTTCGGCGGCTTGGATCCGCCGCTATTCTTTGCGCATGCGGCGCCGCAGAGGACCGCGACAAACGCGAGAGCCAGGACGAACGCAAATCCGGGGATGCGCATAGCTTGCCTCCTGCCCGGTCGGGGGCGGAGGCTCCAGTGTACAGGAAAACGGGAGCTGGCGAGAGGTCGCGCGCCCCGGACGATGACGCTAAGGCTACGTCTGTCCCGAATCATGCCGGCCGCGACGCCGACTTGATTCTCCACTCGGACATTGACAGCATGGACCGCGCCGGGATTAATCGGGGTAGGGCTACTGGAAGGACTCATCAGATTGAAAAACAGGCCGTCACGTAAGTTTGTAGATCCTCGCGCCCCGGAGCTGTCAGGCATCTTATTCCTGGCGTTGGCTCTATGCGCTCAGTGGATTGGCTGCTCTCAGAAGAACAAGGAAGAGCAGCAGTGCAAAAAGAACCCGAAGGCCTGCCTGGACATCGGATTGCGCTACCTACATGGCAGTGGAGGAGCAGAGGACAGGGCACAGGCACGCCGATTCCTAAGAAAAGCGTGCGACAGGGGGGTGGCGAAGGGCTGCTTCAACCTGGGCGTGATGTGGGGAGAGGGCACAGGCAAGGAAAAGAACCTGGTCATCGCAAGGGCTCTGTTCAAGAAGGCCTGCGACGCAGAGCACATGAAAAGTTGCTTCAACCTGGCGAATTTGTGGGACCGGGGTGAAGGTGGAAAAAAGGACCAGGTCATCGCACGGGCGCTGTTCAAGAAATCCTGTGATGCAGGGGCAGCAAGGGGCTGCTTCAACCTGGGGCTCATGTGGGACCGTGGTGAGGGTGGAAAAAAGGACCAGGTCATCTCGAGGTCGCTGTTCAAAAAGGCCTGCGACGCAGGGCACACACACGGCTGTTACAACCTGGGGCTTATGTGGAAACAGGGCGAAGGAGGAGCAACGGATTATGTCGTCGCCAGGACCCTGTTCAAAAAGTCCTGCGATGCTGGGTATGCGAAGGCCTGCTTCTGGCTGGGGATGGTGTGGAGCCATGGTGCCGGTGGAAAAAAGGACAAGGTCATTGCAAGGGCCCTGTTCAAAAAATCCTGCGACGCGGGGAACGCGAAGGCCTGCACCGAGCTGGGGCACATGTGGAGCCAAGGTCTCGGGGGAGGAGCGGACCACGCCGTCGCAAAGGCACTGCACAAGAAGTCCTGCGATGCGGGGAACGCGATGGGCTGCGCCAACCTGGGCGCAATGTGGGACCGGGGTGCGGGTGGAAGAAAGGACCGGGTCATCGCCAGGGCGCTGTACCAGAAGGCCTGCGATGCGGGGTATGGGATGGGCTGCTTCAACCTTGGGATCCTGTGGAACGGTGGGGGTGGCGGAAACAAGAACCCGACCGTCGCCAGGGCGCTGTTCAAAAAGGCCTGCGACGCGGAGTTCATAATCGGCTGCTACAACCTGGGGCATATGTTGACCCAAGGCGAAGGTGGCGATAAGGACGAGGCCATCGCAAGGGCCTTGTTCAAAAAGACCTGCGATGCGGTGGATATGAAGGGCTGCCACGCCCTTGCTGTCATGTGGCGCCTCGGCAAGGGTGGCAAAAAGGACGCCGTCATCGCAAGAGCCCTGTTCAAAAAGTCGTGTGATACCGGGACGACCGGGTATGCATGGAGCTGCGACGCCCTGGGCAATATGTGGCACCTCGGAGAGGGTGGAAAAAAGGACACCATCATCGCAAGAGCCTTGTTCAGAAAGGCTTGCGATGGCGGGCGCCCGAAGGCCTGCAAATATATGCGCCAGTAGCAGCCTCCGGTGAGTGCCATTGCCGACGTTGACGTCATCGACGCCCCGGCCCCGAGGTCCCGCAGGCTCCCCTGGGCCCGCCTGCTCATGCGCACCCTCGGCATCGACGGCATCGACTGCCCTCGCTGCCGCGGCCCAGATGCTCGTCATCGCCCTCATCACTGCACCTCGAGTCGTCATCAACCCTCGACCACCTGCGCTTTGATATACATGTTCAGGACTCGGCGGGCGAGCTCATTGCGGAAGAGCGAACGATCGACGGCGATTCCCTGGACCCTCTGGTTTCTCGCGTAATCGATTCCGGCCCGGTTATCTCTCTGGACGTCACGCTCGTCCGACCGTAGAGACGACGCCAACATGCAGCGGCAGGCAACCGCCGGCCAGCCCTGAGCGTCTTAGGGCACAAATGCTATTGAGGAGTCCCATGAAAAGTACCCTTCGAAGCTCGAAGCATGGTCGCGCTGTCCTGGTCTTGCTGCTGCTGTGGGTCGGCCCCCAGATCGGTTGCAACACCGACTATCGCATCATCCGGGTTTCCCCCCCGCCGGTGGATCCCTGGCGTCCGTCGGGCCAGGTCGGCACCATCTGCGTAGTTCGGCCCCAGTCCTTTGGCGCGGTCGCCACCGCGCTCCACCACGACAACCGCCATCTGGTGGGGGTCTCTCGCGGGGCCGGCGTGTATTTCTGCTATCGGGCCCTGCCGGGCTGGCACCGCTTGACAGCCCGCACCGACAATACCGCCGAGCTGTGGGTCAATGTTCCCCCCGCCGGTCGCGCATTTGCGCGCTACGAGCTGCGCCTGGGCCCAGACGCCCTGTTGCCCCTCACCGAGGCGCGCGCCCGCGAATTGTTACCCCGCCTGACGTTCATCCAGGCTGTTCCGGTGACGGCTCAGGTTCGCGCTCCCCTCAGCGTTCCTGCCCCGGCAAGCCGACGCTGAGCTGCCCGAAATCACCCCATCACCAGCGATGTCCTTTCGACTCAATGGGCGTATTTGACTCCCGGAGGAGCCACTACTGCGGCAGGAGCAGCCCTCTGCGGGCCGAGTGGCTCACCGTGTCGTCCAGGGTGTCGCCAGAAAAGCTCGTGGGATCAAATTCGGGAAAGACCGAGGCCGAGACGAAGAACGTGGCGTCACCGGTGGGAAAGGGGTCCGGCGTCACCGTGGGAAGGGAAAAAGACGTCCGCCCGTCCAGCAGCAGCATGTGCCAAACCGGATTGCCGTCACTGTCCTCCAGCTTGGCGCTATGCACGCTGGCACCCGCCTATAACGACCACTTGAGCTGTCACCCTTCGAGCTGAGAAATTGGTTTCCACGTCCAGTCCGTATTTCATGAGCCAGTGGCTCAATAGTACCGACTCGATTAAGCGTTGTCGAGCGCAGTCGGGCTTTTGTCGATTCTCGCGATCAT
>Ga0180009_10008318_pt1 | contig 10312 bp, 8 predicted proteins | sample OS_PC_MetaG_FD_123537 | JGI IMG/M metagenome (GOLD analysis project Ga0180009, IMG submission 123537) | Groundwater microbial communities from the Aspo Hard Rock Laboratory (HRL) deep subsurface site, Sweden - OS_PC_MetaG | ecosystem: Environmental > Aquatic > Deep subsurface > Groundwater... | reverse complement strand
TTATCTGTAGACAGCGCAGATGCGCTTGCACTTGCATTGTGCCATCTAAATACAATGAAAATCTTAAAGTAAGATGAAAAATAATGACCAGTTGGAAAACAAGATTACAGATATCCTTCCTGACATAAAGATATCAGTGGAGCCGGAAGATTTAATTTGTTACGGCTTTGACGCATCTGGAATTGAAAGTCGTCCATCGGCAGTTGCCTGGCCAAAAAACACAGAAGAAGTTGTCAGGGTGATGAAGTATGCCTTTGAAAATGAGATTTCTGTTACACCGAGAGGCGCAGGCACAGGCATGACAGGAGGCTCCATTCCATTGAACGGCGCCATTGTCTTAAGCCTTGAGAAGATGAATAAACTGGTAGAACTTGATACTAATAATCTCAATGTTGTTGTTGAGCCCGGAATTATAAACGGCAGGCTGCAGCGTGATCTTGAGCATCTCGGTTTTTTCTATCCGCCTGATCCCGCAAGTATGAATTTCTGCACAATAGGGGGAAACGTGGCGAATAATGCCGGAGGCCCGAGGGCATTGAAGTACGGTGTCACAAGGGATTATGTGATGGAGATAGAGGCGGTGCTGCCTGACGGCAGTGTGATAACAACAGGGGTTAAAACAGCGAAAGGGGTTGTAGGCTATGACCTTACGAGATTACTCACAGGCTCGGAAGGCACCCTTGCAGTGATAACAAAGCTGCGTCTCAGGATTCTTCCTTTGCCGGAAGAGGTTATTACTCTGCTTGCTATGTTTGATAACCTTGAGGCATCAGGTTCAGCAGTAGCAAAAATAACAGCATCAAAAATAATACCCCGAACACTTGAGTTTATGGATGCAGGAACAATCGCTGCAGTAGAGAATTTCAAGCCTGTTGGAATTCCGAGAAACGTTGAGGCGCTTCTTCTAATTGAGCTGGACGGGCATCCGTCAGCAATAACAAAACAGGCGGAAAGGATAATAGATATCTGCGAATCATTAAATGCGGAAGTGAAGATGGCAGAGGATGCTGCTGCACGGGATAAGCTCTGGGAGGCAAGGAGGTCAATATCGCCTGCGCTTTATCATATGAATCCGACAAAGATAAATGAAGATATTGTTGTGCCGAGAGATAAAATTCCTGACATATTAAAAAAGCTGAGAAGGCTTTCAGAAGAAAGCGGGATACAGATAGTGAATTTCGGACATGCAGGAGACGGCAATATCCATGTGAATATCATGGTTGATAAAAAAGACATTGAGAAATATCAAAAAGCACAGTCTCTTGTAAGAGAAATTTTTGATATGACCCTAAGCCTTGGAGGCACTATCTCAGGAGAGCACGGCATAGGGATTACAAAGGCTCCGTATCTCGGCATGGAGATAAAGAAACATGAGCTTGAGCTTATGAAAGGAATAAAAAACCTCTTTGACCCTAAAAATATACTTAATCCGGGAAAGATTTTTATATAATGAATGAACTGCACAGGGTTAATCAAAATCCGGATTAGAAATGCTCTTTCGCTCCACTCCGGCAGGAGAAGGGGAAACAGTGGAGAATTGTGTCGGCTGCGTGCCGTCCTTAAAATATTCTTTCAGAGAAGTTGCGGTTTCTTCTTTTGATAGAAGCCCTGTTGACGGGTCAATCGGATACATTACAATGCCTTCCGGCACAGAGAAATCAGAAGATTCTGCGATGTTTGATGCAGACTTCATGAAGTTTAGCCATATCGGTGATGCCGCCCTTGCTCCTGTTTCCTGAGAACCCAGAGGCCTCACATCGTCAAACCCCACCCATACAGCTGTGGTGATTCCTGTTGTATATCCTACAAACCATGCATCTCTGTAGTCATTTGTTGTACCTGTCTTCCCCGCAGCAGGTTTGCCTAAAGCCTTTATCCTCCAGCCTGTTCCATAATTTATAACATCCTGCATCATTGATGTTATGAGAAACGCTGTCTGATTGCTTATCGCCTGCATTTCTTCGGGTTCATTGCTCTCAAGTATCTTTCCTTTTGAATCAGTGATGTATTTAACTGCAATGGGGTTCATTCTTACACCATTGTTGGCAAATACGCTGTACGCTGAGCAGAGTTCAAGCGGAGTGACACTAAGGCTGCCAAGGGCAATGCTTAAGTTATACGGTATATCGCCTTCAAGCCCAAGGTTCCTTGAGAATTTTATAACTTTATCAACCCCTACAGCATCCACAAGTTTCACTGTTACCACATTCCTTGAATATGCAAGCGCCTCCCTAAGTCTCGTAGGCCCGTAATGTTTGCGGTCATAGTTTTCAGGCGTCCAGTCACCCTTTGGCCCGCCTTTATATGTGACAGGCTCGTCATTTATCATGGATGCAGGCGTAAACCCGTTATCCATTGCAACAGCGTATATTATCGGTTTAAATGCAGAGCCGGGCTGGCGTTTTGCATGGATTGCACGATTATATTCGCTCTTGGTGTAATCATAGCCTCCGATAATTGTCCTTATAAACCCTGTTCTCTGTTCAATTGCCACAACTGCGCCTTCAACTTCAGGTTCCTGTTCAAGGGCAAGGCTGACCTCTTTCCCTTTTGCGCCTTTAATCTTTACCTTAACAATATCCCCGGGCTTGAGTATCTTTGTTAGATTAAACCATTTTATCACAGTAGATTTCTTTGTTTTTGAATCGAGAAGAGCGCTTGCCCACTGGGCATCAGCTATTGAAAGCTTGCCGATAATCCCTCTTGTCTTAATAACAGCCTCAGCTTTGCTCACTTTAAGGACAAGCCCTGATGTTATGTCATCTCCTCCTCCGATAGCAGCGCTGTGCACATCTTTGCTCCCCATCTCTTTTTTAACATCTATATCCTTTATATCCTTATGCTCTACAGGACCGCGCCATCCTCTTCTCTTGTCAAGCTCTCTGAGTCCTTCCTGAAGCGCTTTCTGCGCGGCAGCCTGCATTCCCCTGTCAAGCGTAGTATAAACCTTCAGTCCTCCCTTGTAGACAGTCTCTTCTCCGTACTTTTCCTCCAGATATTTCCTGACATATTCAATGAAGTAATTATTTGCCTCCATGCCCCTTCTCAGCGTTGAGAGATAAAGGGGCTGCCTTGCCGCTTTCTCCCTTTCAGACTTTTTGATATATCCTTCTTCCTCCATCCGCAAAAGTACTGTCTCCTGTCTTTCCTTTGATTTTGTGAGGTTGTTATAAGGAGAATATGTGGAGGGCGCCTTTATAAGTGCAGATATCATTGCTGCCTCCGGCAGAGTCAGTTCTCCCACGGATTTCCCGAAATATACGCGTGATGCCATTTCAACACCATAGGCGCCATGGCCAAAATATATCTTGTTCAGGTAAAGCTCAAGTATCTCCTTTTTATCCAGATTCTTTTCCATCTTCATTGCAAGGGATGCCTCCCTGATCTTTCTTTTAAAGGTTTTCTCAGGGGTGAGGAACACAACCTTTGCAAGCTGCTGGGTTATTGTGCTGCCGCCTTCTTTAAATCCGGCATGGAGAATATCCTTTAAAACTGCCCTGCCGATTGCAATGTAATCTATGCCCTTGTGATTCCAGAACCTTGAATCCTCAACAGCTATCACTGCATCTATAAGGTGTTTTGGCATTCTGTTCAGAGGCACGAAAACGCCCTTTTCAACTTTGAGTTCTCCGATGAGTGTGTCATCATCAGCGTATATCTTTGTGCCTGACGTAGGCTTGTACTGTTTGAGTTCTGCGATGGAAGGAATTCCTTTTGCAAACGCAAAGTACCCGCCTACAGATACGCCTGTGATGACCGAAATGATTAGCAGAAAAATAACAGCCCGTGTTTTCATATTTAGATTGATTATAACCCTGACCTGAAAGCGCTGTCAAAAGCAGGGAGACTGAGCAATCCTTATAGCCTCTTTCAAGTCAACAGCGCCCGAATAAATAGCCTTGCCTGTTATCACACCCCAGAGATTTTTAATCTCCTTCAAAGATATTATGTCTTTGATGGAAGACACACCGCCGGATGCAATTATCGGTATGTTAACAGTCTCAACCATTTCTCTCATGGCAGGGATATTCGGGCCGGCAAGCATGCCGTCCCTTGATATATCAGTGTATATTATACCTGCTGCGCCAGCCTTTTCCATTTCCCGCGCAAGGTCTTTTGCATCAGTGCTCGTAACCTCAACCCAGCCTTTTATTGCGGCCTTGCCGTCTTTGGCGTCAATGCCCGCAAGAATCCTTCCCGGATATCTGGCGCAGGCATCTTTCAGCAGGGAAGGCTTTTCTATCACTGCAGTTCCGAGTATTATTCTGTTAATCCCGATGCTGATGAGGTCGTCTATTTTTTCTATCTCCCTTATACCTCCGCCAACCTCTACGTCAATTGATACGGATTCCCTTATCTTTATTATTGCGTCAAGATTTTTCTGGCTGCCTGTGAATGCGCCGTCAAGGTCAACAACATGAAGGAGTTTTGCCCCGCATTCCTCCCATTTCTTTGCTGTTGATGCAGGGTCATTGGAATATATTGTTACACCATCTTCCTTTCCCTGAAGGAGTCTGACGCATTGTCCGTTTTTTAAATCTATTGCAGGAATAACAAACATAGATTAATATAACATAGGGTTGAATTTAAAAATTAAATAGCAAGGATGAAGGATTTATACAGGCAGATCAAGTCAGGTGAGGCTGTCATTCCAGCAAAAGCGGGAATCCAGAGGGGGAATATAGATTCCTGCCGGAGTTTATCCCGTACCGTGATACGGGGCAGGAATGACAGATGGCGGAGTATTCTTGCGTTTTTAATTTTTAATTTTTATTTTTTTGCATACGCACCAATCGCTATGTCTTTCAATGTCCCCGAAAAATTTGAGTATGACCTTACATGGACAGGTATAAAAGCAGGCACAGCCACTCTTGAGATAACAAGAACAGGCAACAATGTAAAGATTGTCTCTACAGCACAGTCAGCGAAATGGGTTTCTGTTTTTTACACTGTTGACGACAGGATAGAAAGCACCCTCGCAAAAAAATCCTCTTTGATGTTTGTAGGCGAGCCTGTCAATTACAGGCTCAAGATAAGAGAAGGACGGCATAGAAGAGACAAAGAGGTAATTTTTAACCCCGGCAATAAAGTTACATACATAGACCATATCAATAATGAGAAGCATAGTTTTGATGTGCCTTCTCTTATATTTGACCCGCTGTCGAGCTTCTATTATCTCAGGACGCTGAAGCTTGTTGTCGGAGAGCCGGTTTATGTAACCATGTTTGACAGCAAAAAAGTCTGGAATGTTGAGGTGCAGGTGCTCAGAAAGGAAAAGGTAACGCTTCCGACAGGCACAGTAGATACAATCTTGATTAAGCCGTTAATGAAATCAGAAGGAATATTTTATAAGAAAGGCGACATCTATATCTGGCTGACAGACGATGAGAAGCGGATACCTGTAAAACTCCAGACAAAAGTCGCCATAGGCTCTATCAATGCCCTATTGGTAGGAGGAAGGTATTGATACCAGTATCAATTGTAATCGTAACAAAAAATGAAGAGGCAAATATTGAAGCCGCTCTTGACAGCGTAAAGGATGCCGCTGAAATTGTTGTCATTGACTCATTCAGTTCGGACAGGACTGTTGAAATATGCAGAAAATACACAGATAAAGTATTACAGAAAGAGTGGGAAGGATATGCAAAGCAAAAACAGGCGGCGGTTGACCTTGCCGAAGGCCCGTGGGTTTTTATACTTGACGCTGACGAGAGATTTACGCCTGAATTAAAGGCAGAGGTTATAAATGCAATAGAAGAAAACAGCCATGACGGTTTTTATGTCCCGAGGAAAAACTTTTTCATGGGCAGATGGATCAGGCACGGAGGATGGTGGCCTGATTATACCTTAAGGCTGTTCAGGGAAAATGCAGGCAAAGTTGAAGACAGAGAAGTGCATGAAAAGGTAGTTGTCAGAGGGAGCGTATCGCATCTTAAAAATCCACTTGTCCATTATACGTATAACTCTGTTTCCGATTATTTGAAGCGGATGGACATCTATTCCACGCTTGCTGCAAAGGAGCTTAAAAAGAATGGAGTCGCGCCTAATGTCATGGACTTTCTTATTCGTCCACCGGTTACATTTATAAAGATGTTTTTTTTCAGATTCGGTTTTCTGGACGGCAGATTCGGTTTGGTGCTTGCTATGCTTTACAGCTATTACACTTTCCTGAAATATGCAAAGACATGGGGCATGAAGTAACCCCCGTTAGAGATGTATCTCTAAACGGGGTAAAAACAGAAAGGGAATTCTTTCTTTAAGAAATCCTGTGTAAATAATCTATGCGCTATGCAGTCCTGTAGCCTGCGACAAGAGTCAGTTCAGGAGAATTCACCTTATACGCCAGCTTTTTCCCTGAATGAGATAGAATGCCGCGCTTTATCTCAACAACAGACGGATTTTTACATCTGAATTTCTCAATCAGAAACTGAGTAGCAACTTCTGGTTTAATAATATCGCCGCAGGTAAAGATGTCCAGAGCCGCATACCCGTATTCCGGCCACGTGTGAATAGAAAGATGAGATTCAGCTATGACTACCATACCGCTTATTCCACATGGACTGAATTCATGGAAGGATACATCAATGATGGTTGCTTTGGCCTTTTTTGCCGCTGAGACCATTGCATTCTTTACCTTGTCAAGGCTTTTGAGAATTTCAGGATCACAATCCTTAAGCTCCACTAATAAATGTTTACCTAAAGCATGCAACCCTCTACCTCCATGTTAGATTTTAATCTAAGGAGCTTTATTGCTCTCTTAAGCTAAATAAATTACAGTAAAATTATACTCCTTGTCAAGATTTTTTTGAATACAAAAAATTTTTTCTGAAAAAAGTTTCTCAAAACGATTGTCTTTCGTCTTGAATAGCATTAAGATATAATAACTGTCACACTGTATGTATCACTGTTGTATTTGAGGAGAATGTATGCTTGATGTAAAGATTGCGAGAGAGAATGCCCCAAAAGTTGAAGAGTCGCTCAGGAAGAGAAACTATGACCTCTCCATACTTGACAGGTTTCTGAAAATAGAAAATGAAAGGAGAGAACTCCTCAGGCTCATCGAAGAAAAAAGAGAGCAGAGAAACAAAATCTCGCAGGAGATAGCGAAATTAAAAAGAGAAAAAAAGGATGCAGTTTCAATCTTAGCAGAAGCAAAAAACATATCTGACTTCATAACGGAAAAAGAAGAGCGGCTGAAAGTTTTGGAAGAAGAAGCAAGGCAGGAGCTTCTTATAATCCCTAATATCCCTCATGAATCAGTCCCTGCCGGCAAAGGCGAGACAGAGAATGTTGAGATAAGAAAATGGGGCGCTCCGAGAGAATTTGATTTCCCTCCATTGAATCACTGGGACATCGCCGAGATGCACGACATAATAGATTTTGAGCGCGCATCAAAGATTGCAGGCGCAAGATTTTCATTGATGAAAGGCATGGGCGCAAAGCTTGAAAGGGCGCTGATGAACTTCATGCTTGACCTGAACACATCTAAAGGATACAAGGAGATATTGCCGCCGCTTCTTGTTAACCGCGAATCCATGACAGGCACAGGACAGCTTCCGAAATTTGAGACGGAGCTGTTCAGGACAGCAGACCCTGAGTTCTATCTTATTCCGACCGCAGAGGTTCCTGTGACGAATATCCACAGAGAAGAAATTTTAAACGAGAGCAATCTGCCGATTTACTACACAGCTTACACTCCATGCTTCAGGCGCGAGGCAGGCTCATACGGAAAAGACACAAGAGGCTTGATAAGACAGCACCAGTTCAACAAGGTTGAGATTGTAAAATTCGTGAAGCCTGAGGATTCATACAGCGAACTTGAAAAACTCACCAATGATGCAGAGGACATCCTTCAAAGACTTGGCCTGCCTTACAGAGTAATTGCACTATGCACAGGAGACCTTGGCTTCTCGGCAGCAAAGACTTATGACATTGAGGTCTGGCTTCCGGGCCAGCAGAGATACAGGGAGATTTCTTCATGCTCTAATTTTGAGGACTTTCAGGCAAGAAGGGCGAATATCAGGTTTAAGCGTGAAGGGAAGAAAGGCATAGAGTTTGTCCACACACTCAACGGCTCTGCGCTTGCAATCGGCAGGACAGTTGTTGCCATCCTTGAAAACTTTCAGCAGAAAGACAGTAGCGTTGTGATTCCAGAGGCGCTGAGGCAGTATATGGGGGTTGAAGCGATAAAGTAGAGCTTTGGATGCGGTTGTATTATTTTCTCCCTTCCAGTATCCTTTCAGTCTGCTCTATTATCTCTGCTGCTGTTGCCGCATCTTTAATAAATGTCCCCTTTTTTGCATCCACGCTTATCTTCGTTGACTTGGCTGTAATTCTTTAAATATTTCAAGCGATAACCTTAGGAAAAAGCGAAGAGTGAAAAAAACTTTGGAGGCGGCGAGCGGATTTGAACCGCTGCATAAAGGTTTTGCAGACCTCCCCCTTAGCCACTTGGGTACGCCGCCGATGGAGCGGGAAACGGGGCTCGAACCCGCGACCCCAACCTTGGCAAGGTTGTGCTCTACCACTGAGCTATTCCCGCATAAAAAGAGTTAAGAGTTTAAAGTTTAGAGTTAAGAGTTACATCTGAAACTTTCAACTTTTAACTTTGAAGTTACTCTTAACTTAGTCTTGGTTAATGAGTTATACTATCAAGAATAATGAAAAAAGGACTTGTTTGTCAATATGCTATATCCTGACATTAAGGAGTTTAAGTCTCTATGCGAAAAGGGAAATCTCATCCCTGTCTATAGGGAAATCCTTGCTGATTTTGACACTCCTGTCTCTGCATTTTTAAAGATTGGCAAAAGCCCTTCTTTCCTTCTTGAGAGTGTTGTCGGAGGAGAGAAATGGGCAAGATATTCCTTCCTCGGAACAAATCCGTCAAAGGTTATAAAGGGGCGGGGGAAGAAGATAGAGATAAGAGAAATAGGCAGGAAGCCGGTCGTATTTGAGGCAGATGACCCTGTGGATGTGCTTAAAAAAGAGATAGCTCTTTACAAGCCTGTTGGTGTTCCGGGGCTTCCGAGATTTTCAGGCGGTCTTGTCGGATATATGGGTTATGACATGGTCAGATTTTTTGAGCGGGTTCCTGACAGCAAAAAATCCGGCATTGATCTGCCTGATATGTTCTTTATGCTTGCTGACACGATGCTCATATTTGACAACCTTAAACAGAAGATAAAGATTGTCTCTAATGTCCATATAGACGGAAAAAGCCCTGCAAATGCGTATAAAGAGGCCGTTGAGAAGATAGAAGGCATCGTTGAGAAGTTGAAAAGTTCAAAGTTGAAAGTTAAGAGTTCAAAAGGCAAAAAACAAAAAACATCCAGCAAATATACATCAAGCTTTAAGACAAAAGAGGCTTTTGAGGAGGCTGTGCTTAAGTCAAAAGAATATATCGCAGCAGGAGACATATTTCAGGTTGTGCTCTCGCAGAGGTTTGAGAGAAAATCTGATGTTCAGCCGTTTGATGTTTACAGGGCTCTGCGTGTGATTAATCCGTCTCCTTACATGTATTACATTGACACAGGAGACACAGAGATTGTCGGCTCATCTCCTGAGATACTTGTCAGGGTTGAGGATAAAAAGATTGTCCTGAGGCCTATTGCAGGCACAAGGAAAAGAGGAGATACAGAGGCAGAGGATAAAGCGCTTGAAGAAGAACTCAAGAAAGACCCTAAAGAGATGGCAGAGCATATAATGCTTGTTGACCTCGGGAGGAATGATGTCGGCAGGGTTGCCGAGAAAGGCTCTGTTGACGTTACAGAATTGATGGCTGTTGAGAGATACAGTCATGTGATGCATATGGTGTCTAATGTTGAGGGAGATCTTGCTAACGGGCTTGATGCGTTTGATGTGCTTCGGGCATGTTTTCCGGCAGGCACTGTTACAGGCGCTCCGAAGGTTCGGGCAATGGAGATTATAGATGAACTTGAGCCGATAAAGAGAGGGCCTTATGCGGGCGCTGTGGGATACTTCAGCTATTCAGGGAATATGGATACATGTATCACTATAAGAACGCTTATAATAAAAGACGGGAAGGTTTATGTTCAGGCAGGCGCAGGGATTGTTGCTGATTCAGTGCCTGAGAGGGAATACACCGAAACTGTGAACAAGGCTATGGGGATGATGAAGGCAGTGGAGATGGCGGAAAGAGGGCTGGGTTAAGGTATGCATATTAAAGCAGGATATAATATCTTCGCTCATTCTCGTCCCGATAAATCGGGACTCCGAGGTATCCCGAAAGCTTTCGGGATAAAACCGCTCAAATATCATATCCTGCTTTCACCAAGAGGAAGTTTATGCTTTT
>Ga0180009_10008317_pt1 | contig 10312 bp, 9 predicted proteins | sample OS_PC_MetaG_FD_123537 | JGI IMG/M metagenome (GOLD analysis project Ga0180009, IMG submission 123537) | Groundwater microbial communities from the Aspo Hard Rock Laboratory (HRL) deep subsurface site, Sweden - OS_PC_MetaG | ecosystem: Environmental > Aquatic > Deep subsurface > Groundwater... | reverse complement strand
TCCTCTGGGGTCAGGGGAAAATACTATGAAAAAAATACTCTGCGCTCTCAGCGGCTCAAGAGACCCTGAGCGAAGTCGAAGGGGAACGGGCGGTAAATATTATTTTCTAAAGGGTACATTCAAAAAAATGGGACCTGAATGTCGGCTCACAAATGGCATTTGCCGAAATCAGGCACTTACGTGCGAAAAAGAATGAATTGATGTCTATTTTGGACACCAATGAAGAATTGTTAAAGGAGAACGTCGTGAGGGGTACTACGAGAAGGGCCTTTCTGAAAGTGGCCGCGATAATGGCTGCAGCTTTGACAGCAGGCAGGCTTGTCGTTTCAGGAAAATTCAGCATAAGAGAGCTATTGAAACAAGCAGAAGCAGCTACAGATCAAAGGAGGGGTAAGACCATGGAAATCAAGTTCCTGCAACGAAGCTTCTTCCAACGCCTTCTGGGGAAACCGGTGACGCCCAAAGCTAAGAACCCCAATTGCTGGAGTTATTCGGATGGGAAGCTGTCAATTGATTTAAAAAATGCGCCTGAACTGGGAAAACCTGGGGGTGCTATCCGGTTTGAAGGAGGAGATCTCCCGGTGCGGGTGCTTGTGTTTTTCGGAAAAGATGCAAAGTACCGCGCTTTTCGAAACCGATGCACGCATATGGGGCATCGGCGCCTTGACCCTGTTCCCGGAACCAATACTGTCCAGTGCTGTAGTGTAAACAAGTCAACTTATGACTACGAAGGTAAAAAGGTCTATGGTCCCGCTCCAGAACCGATTATGAACTATGCCACGACCTTGGACGGTGACCGATTAGTTGTGACTATCTCTTGATATAGAATAAAAATTTGGGTCTTCATCTTCACCATCTTTTTAAATCTGTGAAGAATGAAGACCTGTCCACCATGCTCGCCAGGCCTATAGCTTATGATCTATGGTAAAAGGGTTAAAGTATAAAGAGCTCGCCCGACTAAAGCATACCGGAGAAAGTATCAGGACAGGCGGTCCAATTCAGCCTTACTCAGGGTGATTTTGGCCTTGGCCAGTCTCTTGTAATACTCCTTGATCTTTTTTGATTGCCCTCGAACAACGGCCTTGAGCAGATCACCCTCCAGCTCAGCCACCTCCAGGAGCCTGTAGTAATCCAGGGATTCCTTAAAGTGGGCAAGCACGATAAGACCGGTTAACAGGGGATGGTTATTGGTGACATTGGCATCTTTAAACTCTATCCCATGCTCAAGTTCCACCTCTAACCCGGTACAGAACTCCTTGGGATCGATCTCCATACCCTTCTTGTTCACCTTGGCAAGAATGATCTTCGCCTCTTTCAGTGCTACCTTGGGTTCTTTCTTTTTGGTCCAATCACTGATCTTGAGTTCCTTGCACACTCTCTTGACCTCTTCCACGGTGATGTAATCTGGTAGTTTCATACTATACTCCTTTCCCCTACCCCTTCTCTATGTCATCCTCATCCCCAATGTATTGGGTGACGCGCTCAACCATCTCTGGACCGTAAATCTCCTCAAAGGTGGTCATCATATAATCCAGAGGGACATGCTCATAATAGCCGCGGTCTTTCACATATTCGATGTGCAGTTTCCCGTCCAGATTATGGGAGTGGAATATGGCATCATGCTTTGAATCGAACTCTACCGGCTTGATTCGGTTCTCTTTGCACATTCCTAGGTCAAAAGCCGGAGTAGCCTTAACCCAATCTCCCCCAATGTACATCTCACAATAGCCGTGACAGGCAAATAGGTTCGTTTGCATGACTTCCATGAGTCTCTCGGAGACAAGATGATTCCGAATATCGGCCAGGTGAAGACGTGCCGGAATACCCACAGCCCGGGAAAAGGCAGCAAGGAGGGACGCCTTTTCAACGCAGAATCCCTTTCCTCTTCTCAGCGTATCACTTGCCCGGTAATCATCAAATATCTCATCCGGCACAATGGGCGTATACTTGATCTGATCCCTTACCCAGTAGAAAAGAGTTATGGCTTTCTCCTCACTCGTCTCCTGACCTCTGGTTAAATCCTCTGCTTTCTGTTTTATGACAACGTTATCGCAGTCGATGCCTTGTGTAGGTTGCAAATATTTTTCTATCGGTTCCATAGAGTTCTAACCCCTTATGCTTTATCTGTTTTGACTAACCGATTTTTGCACACTGACCTCCATCCACAGGGAGTATAACAGAGGTAATGAATTTTGACTCATCAGAGGCCAGAAAAAGCGCTGCATAAGCTGTATCCCAGGCGTCACCCATTCCCCCTTTGAGAGGAACCATCTCATCTCTAAATGTGATTATCTCCTCTTTGCTTTTTCCCAAGGCCTTTGATACCCCCTCAATGGCCATGGGGGTATTCATGAGTCCGGGCTGGATGGCATTTGAACGAATACCCTTCTTGGCATACTTCATGGCTATCTGATGGGTTAAGGCGTTTACCCCGGCCTTAGATAATTTGTAAGCCACATATCCCACGGCACAGACCGCTGCGGCAGAAGACGTATTGATGATTGACCCGCTTTCCTGCTTCTCCATCACCGGTAAAACATACTTGCATGTAAGAAACATACCCTTCAGGTTCACATCAAAGATTTTGTCCCACGCCTCCTCACTGAGATTCACCACATTTCTATCCCCCTCACCGATCCCCACATTATTAACAAGGACATCAATCCTTCCGTAAGCCTCGACACATCTCTCGGCAATCCGACGGCAATCATCCTCCTTTACGATGTCGGCCTCAAAAGCGATAGCTTCTCCACCTTCTTGGTCAATCATTGATTTTGTCTCAAGGGCGGAATCAAGACGACGATCAACGAGCATAACCCTGGCACCCTCGCGAGCAAATAGTACCGATATGGCCCTTCCGTTCCCTATGGTATCCCCTGGAGTCTGACCCGCTCCTACAACAATGGCTACTTTGTTCTCCAATCGTTTTCCCATTTTAATTCTCCTTTCTCCCCTTAAAACCCCCATGCCTCGCGCCATTTGGAGAAGCGCTCTTCACGTTCATCCCGATTCCATTGAGGCTCAAACAATCTATCGGATCGGCGCATATTAACCGTGGTCCAAGGCTCCCAAACGCTGCAAGCCTCCCCCGCCAGCAATGCTGCACCGAATGCAGTGGCATCCAATGGCACCATGCGTTCAACCGGCCGGCCTAACACGTTGGCCTGAATCTGCATCATAACATCGTTTGCCGCAGCCCCGCCATCCACTCGCAGAATCTCCGGCTGGATCAGACCCGAATCCTCATAGACCCGGTCCAGCATCTCACGCACTCTGAAGGCAACGCCCTCCATTGCGGCCCTTACCAGATGGGACGCAGTGGCGCCCAGTGTCAACCCTTCAAAGGCACCGTGCCGTTGAGGAAGACTGTGCGGTGAACCCAGACCCTGCAAGGCGGGGAGGAAGAATACCCCATGGGTGTCAGAAACGCTTGCAGCCATATCTGCAGCCGCTTCCAGGCTCTCCATGACCCCGAGTCCTCTAAGCCAATCGAAAACAGCCCCTGCGGTGATGACCATCCCCTCAAGACAGTATATCCTGTCTTCCCCACGACGCCATAGGACCAATGGATAACTGCCAGCAGCTATCTTTAACTCCTTCCCTGTATTCACATTGCAGGTGGCTGAGGTACCGAAGGTGACCTTGCCATCTCCAGGATTGAAGCATCCCTGTGCGTAGGCAGCACTCTGCTGGTCTCCCACAATGGAACCGATGGGGACCTCGGCACCAAAGACCTTGTCGGAGGTTAGTCCCATAATACCAGCGGTATCGACGATCCGGGGAAATATGGATGGATCAAGCCCTTGCACCTCCATCAGTCTCTCATCCCACTTCCACTCTGTTAGGTAGTCGTAGTAGCCGGTGGTGCAGGCGTTGGAACAATCTGTGACATGAACTGTGCCACCGCTCAGGCGCCACGCCAGAAAGCTATCCACATTACCCCATGCCAGGTTACCCTTTCGCATCCCTTCAAGAGCCCTCGGCAAATCTTTTATTACCCCCTCGAGCTTTGAGGCCGGGGTAATGGCATTTACAGTGATAAATCCCTGTTCCAAGAGTTGGTTAGCCTTATCCGTCCCACGTTGATCCTGCCAACTGATTGCAGGCCCGAGGGGACGATCGCTTTCACGCTCCCAGATGATGGTGGTAGCCCGCTGTCCCGTAATTCCCAGCCCGTTCAGGTCTCCTGCCTTAAGCCCGGCATTGTTCAGGGCCTGGAAGATAGTATCAATTGTCGTGGACCACAGCTCTTCCGGATCCTGTTCCACAAGACCCGGTGCTGGATAATTCAACCGGTATCGACCTGTTGCCCGTCCCAGCACAGAACCATCAATTCCGATAATCATGGCCAGTACGTTTGTGGTACCAGCATCTATAGCCAAAACTCTTTCAGTCATTTGGAATGAGTACTCCCGGATTCATAATGTTTTTTGGGTCCAGTATTTTTTTGAGTTCCCTCAGAACTCCAACACCCGTCTCGCCTATCTCCCTGGACAACCAGTCACGGCGTACCCGGCCAATGCCGTGATGATGGGCGATCCCGCCGCCCCCTTCTATGGTTGATTCGAGCGTTCGACGCCAGCACTCCCTATATACTTCAGCCATTTCGTTTGAATCCTCCGGTCTGACGGCAAAGGTGAAGTATAGGTTTGCACCCGATCTATAACAGTGGGAGCAATGGGCCGAGGCCGTTAGAATATTTTCCACTTCACCAAGGGAATCAATGGTGTTTCTGTATATGGGGCCGATCCTGTCCCACGGGGCAGCAATCTCGATGGTATCAAGAATGATTCCCTTCTTAAGGAACTCCTCAAAACCAGGCACATGGTTTCTCTCTTTCATCCAATGTGCCACCGTCTCCACAGGTGCGGCCTCACAATCCAGCTCTGTTGCCAGGGCAGCGCAGGCTGTAACTTCCACGTCCACTCTGTGGGCCGGTCCCTCATGAACCAGGAGAATGAGGGCATCGTCTCCGCGAGCCTGGTCTGGAAAAAGACGGCGTACCTCTGTTGAGTCGTACTGCCTTATCACGGGTGGTGCCCAACCGGACTGCACGATATATCGCTGTGCCTCGAACCCTTCCTCCATGGTTGGGGCATAGAAAGCGCTGAAGGCTTGCTTTTCGGGTTTCCATCGCAGGGAAAGAGTGACGGCAGTAATGACACCCAGCGTCCCCTCACTGCCAAGGAAGATCTGCTTGAGATCCGGGCCGGCTGAGGAACGAGGTGTCAATCGAGTCGCCATGATCTCGCCATCTGGCAATACCACCTCCAGGCCAAGTAATATGTCCTCGATACTTCCGTATGCACTGGAGAATTGACCGGAGGACCGCGTTGCAACCCATCCGCCCACCGTACTGATGTCCACTGACTGGGGATAGTGGCCGATGGTTAAGCCTCGTTTGGCTACCACAGCTTCAGCGTCCGAGCCCCTGACACCAGCTTCAAAGGTTACCATGAGATTGTTCACGTCGATCATTCGTGTCCTGTTCATGGAACCCATGTCCAGCAGGACGGTCTCGGCGTTCACCTTTACTCCACCACAAACGCCGGACCCCAACCCAAAGGTGACAAGGGGTATCCCGTTTTCACGGCAGGCATTGACAGTGGCTACCACATCATCCGTGTTTTCAGGCATGACCACGCATGCCGGATCTGGTGCACCAGATCCTTGTATATCCTCCAATTGGCTCAGCACCCAGTAGTCATGTCTGCGTTCCCTTAGGGTATGGACATCGGTAAAGACCCTTTCACGGTCCATGACATGGCGTAATATCTCCACTATGGGTTTTCCCATTGAGTTTACCCTAACGATGCATAAAATCCATTAAAATGCCATTGCACATATGCGTAAGACAGTTGCCTTTACCGGGCCGATGCTGGATGCTGGTTGCTTGATAACCTCCGTCCCATCAGGAGTGGAATCCATAAACATCCAGTATCCAGGGACCAGCCCTGTTGAATAGGGTTCCCTCCGGGAAATTCAACAGGGCCAGTATCAAGGATCAGCCAATGACAGTAAGGTTTTTCGTCGAGACAGCATCGATTTAGTCTCATATCTAATGCAACTATAGAGTTCACCCTTTCAAAATTCGTGAACTGGCCTCATTTCTTCCGCCCGCCTCGCCCGGCATCCATCGATCTGGAGGGCACGCTCTTCATGGGACCAGTTAAGTAGTTTTCCCATAGATTCCACAGCGGGTTCAAGGGCCGCCAACCCCCCCTCCTCGTCAAACCTGGCCCGGGAACTTCGACGCACCCAGTAGTCTTCCAGGGTGAGGGCCCCTTCGTGCTTGACGGCATATGCCGCTTCAACGGCAGGGCCCCTCTCTTCTGCAAAGAGACTCAGGGCTTCGCTGCCGTACAGTCTTGTTGCGCGTTCTGCCTCATAAGGGGAAAGACCCAGCCTCTCCACACGAGACTGGAGATCTTCGAATGTCCCTGTGAAATCTCCTCCGGGTAACGGTTCATCTGCAGTATTACATGGACCGGGCTTTCGTCCCAACTCTCTTTCACATTCATCGACCACCCGCTCGGCCATGGACCGATAACTGGTGAGCTTACCGCCGGCAACGGTCAATAGCCCTCTTGGCCCTTTCATGACCTCGTTGCGGCGTGAGATCTCGGATGGTGTTTTGCCTTTAGCACCCAGGAGCGGTCGAATTCCAGCCCAGAGGGCCACAATATCCTCTTCTTTTAATGGTCCCACATCCAAATCACGGACAGCGATACGGATCAGATAATGGATATCCTCACGGGTTATCTCCGGCCAGTACTCTGGTTTTGGATAAAAGGTATCAGTTGTTCCGAGGTACACGAACTTCTCGCGCGGTACGGCAAAGACTCCACGTCCATCCGGCGCCATCATGATAATGGCCCGATTGATGGGGAGACGGTCCCGGGAAAAGACGATATGGATACCTTTCGTGAGTTGGAGCTTCTCTTTGGCATTACTGTCTTCCAAGCGGCGAATGGCATCCACCCAGGGACCGGATGCATTTACGATAATACGAGCACGCACCTCCACCCTCTCTTCTTCCCCGGGCAAGGACCTTCGGACAACAGATCCCACGGCTCGGCCATCTTCAATAATGATCTTTTCAGCGACCGCGTAAGTCATCACCACGGCCCCGTAGCAAGCAGCGCTTCGTGCATTGGCCAGGGTGAGACGTAGATCATCTGTGAGGTATTCAGGATACACCACCGCCCCGGAAAAGCTCTCGGCCATCACGGTCGGTTCTTCGATCCGCAACCGGTCCGTATCCCAGATATGATGTTGCTCATGCTTATCCACATGCCCCATTTTTTCATAAGACCACAAAACGGCCCGCAATCCTGTAATTCCTTTTTTGGATCTGGCAAGAATCACCAAGGGCATGGTCCGAGACAGGTGAGGCGCGATATCACGTAAAACACGTCTTTCGTTGGCAGCCTCACGAACAACAAAAATATCCTTTTGAGTTAAGTAGCGAAGGCCCCCATGGATCAGCTTTGAGGAGCGACTGGACGTCCCGGAACCGATGTCGTTTGCATCAATAAGCGCCACACGTAGTCCGCGCATGGCCGCGTCCCTGGCCACGCCACAGCCTGTAATGCCAGCGCCTATGATGAGGAGATCATACTTTTCGGCACCGAGAGCGGCGAAGCTTGCCCGACGGTCCCTCAGATCAAGGGCGGTCCCTTTCATGTGTTACTGAGGCTCAAACGCCAAGTAGGTTTTTAGATCGTCTCCTTCTCCTCGATGCAGAAACTTCACCTTTAATGGCATCCCTACCTTTATCTCCTCGGGCCTATTGGTATCTACCCCTTCAATACGGGCATCAACTCTTGGCCCTTCCTCCAACTCCACGACGCCCGAACAATAGGGATTCTTACGATTATAACCCTCCGCTATCATAAAGGAGGGACCGATGGCTATGCATGTAAAGGCGCTGAGTTTTCCCTTCCCCCCCATCTCAACCCACTGCATATCTGAACTGTGGCAATTGATGCAGATGGGCCGGGGTGGTACAAAAAGTGATTGACATTTTTTGCATCTGGAACCCATCAGTTTATCTTCATGAAGAAACTGTTCATAGGAAATATCACTAAAAGGCCTCTCTTCCATTGGGTTATCTCCTCTCAAGAATAGTGAACGTGCAGGTGCCGCCGGTACCCCCAAGATTATGGGCACCCCCGATCCTTAAGTCTTTTATGGGGATCTGACGTTTCCCAGCCTTACCCCTCAGTTGTGTATAAACCTCGTAAAGCTGAGAGATCCCTGTAGCTCCCACCGGATGTCCCTTGCATTTGAGACCACCGGAGGTATTGATGGGTTTCTCGCCGTCCAGTCTCGTAAGACCTGCTTCGACGGCTTTATATCCCTCTCCCGGTTTAAAAAAGCCAAGGTCTTCCATGTGAAGAATCTCCGCGATGGAGAAACAGTCGTGCACCTCAGCGAATTGAATATCCTCCGGTTTGAGGCCTGACATTCCATAGGCCTCTTCCGCCGCGTATCTGGTGGCCTCGAAAAATGTAAGATCATCACAGGCATGTAGCCCTCTACCACTTCCCTGCCCCATTCCAACCACATAGATGGGATCGTCGGTAAAATTTTTAGCAATCTCCTCTCCAACCAGCAACATACAACTTGCCCCGTCACTGATGGGACAGCAATCATAAAGATGCATTGGCCATGCTACAGCAGGGTTTGCTGCTGGATCATCCAGAAACGCCTTCTCATCTTCCCATTCCGGTACGGGCTTTCCTTTTTTCTTGGCACTCTCCACCTTAGCATTCATCAGATCTCGAATAGAGAGTTTAAACTGTCCCTTTGGGTTCAAGGGAGCATTATTATGGCTTTTTATGGTCACATTCATAAGATGTTCTCGTGTGGCTCCATATTTTGAAAAATAGGCCGTGGCTATGGCGCCAAAAACACCCGGGAAGGTAAATCCTGCCTTCCCTTCATAGGGCACCGTTGCAAGGGCCAAACCCTCAGCAACCTCCTCTGTAGTCCGTTTTGACATCTCCTCTACGCCACCTACCAAGACTATGTCATAAAAACCGGAAGCTATGGCAAATATACCTTCACGGAAAGCGATGGCGCTCGATGCACATGCCCCCTCTGTTCTTGTGGCCGGCTTTGGTGTAAGACCGATCAGGTCAGAGATGATGGGTCCCCAATGGGATTGGTGCATAAAAAAATCGTTGGAAAAATTGCCTAGATAAAGGGCGTCGATGTCACCGGTATCAACCCCTTTATCCACTGAAGCGATCATCTCATTGAATGCCTCGGCAAATAGATCTTTTGAATCTCTGTCCTTGAACATGCCGAATTTGGACATGCCAGCGCCAACTACCGCTACACCTCTTCCAAGTTTTCTGCGTTTTTTCATCTTTCTCCTCCTTGGCGAATATTCGTTTTTATTACCTTCATAGAATTATCTCTATAGTTGCATTAGATGTAACACTAAATCGATGTTGTCTCGACGAAAAACCTTGCTGTCATTGGCTGATCCTTGATACTGGCCCTGTTGAATTTCCAGGAGGGAACCCTATTCAACAGGGCTGGTTTCTGGATACTGGATGTTTATGGATTCCACTATTGATGGCATGCAGGTTATCAAGCATCGAGCATCCAGCATCGGCCCAATAAAGTCAACTGTCTCAAGCATATCTACAATGACAGTTTAATCGATTTTATGCATCGTTAGGGTTATCTCTGTCCTGAATTATACATGACAACATAAGTCTCATGCAGTCTGTCATTCCGGGCTTGACCCGGAATCCAGGTTTCTTCTGGATTCCTGCTCCCAGATCAGGTCGAGGACAAGCTTCGCAGAGCCTGCCCCTGTGAAAACAGGGGAATGACGAGGTCTGCTCTGATTAATGTCGCTATTTATAAATACAAAACCCCGTTCTCATCTGGGTAAACGGGGCTTTTAGTGATGATCGATCATTTTCCAGCCCTCCAATGTGTGAGAAGGGAGAATCTGTTTTGAACATTGAAAATCTGAATCCATGAACAGTTACGAAATGTTTTTAATATGGATTTAATCTATCAGACTGCGTTTTGAAAAGTCAAGCATATACCCTCACCGTTTCTGAAATCCCAAAATCCACTTTTGTCTAAAAACGATTTCACCGCAGAGTCGCCCCGGTACGATCTTCCGGACCTACGGGGTAAACAAAGAACGCAGAGAAAGAAATTTATCAGAATTCCTGAGTCTTCGACCTTGAGGGCTCAGACCTCGAAAGGAGGGGAATTCTGATAAAGGTATTTGCTGTTTTCCCGAAGGGCTTGATTCATAGTATTTTCCCCCCTCCCTGCC
>Ga0180009_10008316_pt1 | contig 10313 bp, 9 predicted proteins | sample OS_PC_MetaG_FD_123537 | JGI IMG/M metagenome (GOLD analysis project Ga0180009, IMG submission 123537) | Groundwater microbial communities from the Aspo Hard Rock Laboratory (HRL) deep subsurface site, Sweden - OS_PC_MetaG | ecosystem: Environmental > Aquatic > Deep subsurface > Groundwater... | reverse complement strand
TCTGTTCCTCCGGTCCCTGATATCTTGCGGCCATTGACTTCAATGTCGTTTCTTGGCCGAAAATTGGACCTGATACCTAAAAGGCCGAGAGCTGTGACAACCGGTTCGCATAATGCCTTAAAGAGCCAATTGTTCGGTATCATTACATTAAAAAAAGCCTTGTCACAAATAACCTCCCAGCCCAATTGACTCTCATCAAAAAAGATAGCTCCGCCTCCGGTGTTGCGACGATTGATGTGGATTCCCTGGGCATGACAGTATTCCGCACGGATCTCCTCATCAACTGATTGATGAAAACCCACAAGCACCGCCCTGGGGGAGAACTGCAGAAAATGTATGGTATTCGGGGTCTCTCCTTTCCCTTTGAGTTCCACAAGGGTATCATCAAGCGCCATGTTTTCCGCGGCCGTCATGGGCGGGGTATCAAGGAGTCGCCAATTCATCATAATTAAACTCCGAAAACTACCGAGACCTAAGGTATCGGTTTTTGATCGGTTTACAAAGGAATGGCTGAGTCTGCCAGGCGGGTAGACGGACCTTTGCGCAAGCGCTAATGTTTAAGCGCCCTGTGGATAAGCTGCGTGATATCCAAAACATCAAGGGGGACCTTGTTCCTCCTCACATAGGTCATCATGGTCCTTACACATTGCTGGCAGGATGTGACGACAGCCTCAGCGCCGGTGCTCAGCACCTCTTCGATCTTCCGCTTGGCAATCTCTGCAGAAAGCTTGGCATCGATCATCTCGAGGTTACCGCCACCCCCACAACACTGGCAATTCTCTCGATTTTGAGGAAGTTCTACAAACTCAACGCCCGGAATAGAACGGATGACCTGTCTCGGTTCATCAAACACCCGGGCCCCTCGCCCCAAATCGCACGGATCATGATAGGTCACTTTCAATGGAAGCTCTTGAAGAGGGACCCTTTTGTCCTGGATCAATTTCATCAGGAACTGAGTAGCGTGGGTAATTTGAAACTTGTGGGGATAGTATTCGCGCCACATCTGGTAACAGGAAGGGCACGCAAAGACAACCTCCCTGGCCCCTTTTTCACTGACCGCCTCAAGGTTATGATCCATGAACTCCTGAAACATATCCTTTAATCCTGCCCCCAGCATGGGAAAACCACAGCACCATTCATCCTCGCCCATGAGAGTGAAGTCTACACCGCTTACATCTAAAATCTCCGCCAGCGCCATAGGAATCTTCTGGGCAAGAGGGAAATAGGATGCAACACAACCTGTAAAATAGACTATCTCGGCCTTATCCTTGAGATAACCATGTTCCGGGGCATCGCGCATGTCCTCAACCCAATCGGCCCTCTCTTCGTTATCTTCTGCAAAGACGTTCCGGCTTTCCTCCAGGTTATCCCGAATCATCTCAATTTTTTTGGGGTAAGATTTTGAATGAACAAGGTCCTGTCTGAGAGACAGCCATAAGTCCTTAAGGTGGATACCAACCGGGCAGATTTCCTGGCAATTACCACAGAGCGTACATCGAAAGACAGTGTCACTGTAGTGCTTCCATTGTTCCTCAGTGGGCCCTTTTTTCCCAAAACGCCTGCGGAAAAGCCCTGTCCGGCTTTTAAGGATCTGCTTGAGTCCCTTTATGCGAAAGACACCGGACAATTCCCCGTCATGGGAGGCGGAGACCGCAGGGCACACATCCGCACAGACCTGACAGTTGGTACAGGCCTCCATCTCTAAAATCTGCCGGACGCTGTAATCCTGATTGGACATGTGGGCTCAGCTCCATATTAAGTAGGGAGTAAGCAGTAGGCAGTAGGCACAATGCCACTCCACTAATCCTCACTGCTTACTGCCTACTCTTCCGCGTATTTCTTAATTTCTGCCAAGAGCCACTTTTCAACCGCCTCCGGCCCATAGATCAGGTTGGCTAATTCTCCCTTATCATCCGGCCTGATCTTGTACATCCAGCCCTTGCCGTAGCAGTCATCATTTATTAAGCCCGGGTTCATTTCCAGTTCTTCATTTACTGCTACCAGCTCTCCATTGACAGGTCCATAGACCTTCCCCAGCCATTTGCCGGATTCTATCTTAGCAAATTTTTTACCTACTTTCACCCTCTTTCCTTCATCAGGAAGCTGGATATACACGACCTCCCCGGCCATTGTCTGTGCAAAATCATCCATTCCCATGACCAGGAGATCTCCTTCTTCCTTTACCCAAAAATGATTCTCCTCGTAGTGCAAGTCATCCGGCATGTTGTATCCTTGAATCTCCACTCGCTTACCTCCTTTTTTTCTACTCTGCTTCTTCCATCAATTTATTAACAAATTGAGATATGTTGAAAATCTTGAACTTTTGCTTGCGCAATTTGGCATTGGCAAGGTTGTGTACACAGGAATTACACTCTGTCAGCACCACCTCGGCACCGACTTCCTCAACCTCCTCCAATCTGCGTCGTGCCATGGCAATAGAGTTCTTGGCATAGGCGCCCCTTACACCACCACCGGCCCCACAACAGAGGGAATCAACACGGTTGTGGCGCAGCTCCACAAAGTTTGGTGCAATCTTCCTGATGATCTCTCTTGGCCCTTCATAAATACCGCAGTGCCTTCCCAAGTCGCATGGATCATGGTAGGTCACTAACTTGTCCGTCATGACACCAAAGTCAAAATCTTTCAAAAACTGGCTGATGTGAAGGACTTTAATCCCCTTCTCCTTAAGTTCAGCATACTGGGGTTTGTTGTTGAAAGTCCGCGAGCAGTAGGGGCAGCCGGTTATTACAGTCTTGGCCCCCGTGGCCAGGATCATATCCATATTTTTTCTCACAAGATCCTCGTTCATGTCATATCCCACATCCTCCAGAACACCGCTGCAACAGACCTCGTCAATCAGGGTATAATCCACCTTGAGACGATCCAGAAGATCGAGGGTTTCCAGGGTGGCTTCATCCTCCCTGCAAGAACCCACGCATCCTATAAAATAAACGTATTCGGCCTTTTTGTTTCGTTCCCTTTCAAAATCTTCTGGTTCATCTTCCCCGTAGATGTTGGTGTGGTTCTTTAGCACCTCGTTCATTCCTTTGAATGCTGGGTGACAGGAACCGATATTGACCATATCCTTTCGCACCTGTTTGATGATGTCGGGCACGTTTACGCCGGAGGGGCAATTTTCGGCACAGGCAGCGCATGTGGTGCATTGAAATAAGGTTTCAATGAGTTCGTCGTTCAGGTCGATGGTCCCATCCATGACCTCTTTAAGAATGAGCATCTTGCCCCGAGCATTATAGGCAGGGCGAAGGGTAGATCCAAAGACAGGGCATACGGCCTGGCAGAAGCCGCAGTTTGAGCACCTGAGGACCTGATCGCGGTATTTTCTTTCAAAATCATATTTGGCTTCCATCTTGGACCTCCAGTGCCATCTTGCCAGGATTAAGAATATTGTTTGGATCAAATGATTTCTTTATGGAACGCATCACATCCATGGCCACGGGGTCATGTTCAAGATGCATGAACTTTGCCTTTGCCAGACCGATGCCGTGTTCGCCCGTCAGGGTGCCACCCAGTTCAATAACCTTCTCAAACAGCTCGGCAGAGGCCTGTTCAACGCGCTTTACCTCATCGGGATTTGTGCTGTCAAAGCTGATGGTGGGGTGGAGATTGCCGTCTCCTGCGTGACCAACGGTAGGAATCTTGAGATCATACTTTTTTGCAAGATCGGAGATCGTCTTAAGTATGTTAGGGACCTTGGACATGGGCACAGAAAGGTCTTCGACAGCGAGGCTGTTGTTAATCCGGGACATAACCGCATAGGCAGATTTGCGGGCCGTCCACAGCGCTTCCGCCTCTTCTTTGGTGTCGGCCTGTTTTACGGTTGCGGCTTTGTTTTTCTTGAATATTTCTATGACCTTGTTCAATTGGAACTGGGTCTCCTCCCGAGTATGTCCATCGGTCTCGGCTATCAGGATTGCTTCTACCTCCGGCAGATTCAAATCGGTATTCTGGTTGATGGCAATAAGGGTCTGCTGATCAACTATCTCGAGCGCGCTTGGCAGGATTCCGGAGTGCATGATTTCGCTCACGGCCCGTCCCGCATCCTCCAGGTCTTCAAAAGTGGCCATGGCAGTGGAGGACAGCGATGGCTTGGGATTAATCTTGAGAGTTATCTCGGTTACTACTCCCAATGTTCCTTCAGAACCTACAAAAAGCTTGGTCAGATCATAACCCGAAGAGCTTTTCATACACTTGGATCCTGTGCGCATAACCCGGCCATCGGGGAGTACCACTTGAAGGGAAAGGACATAATCCTTGGTCGTGCCGTATTTGGCGCCTTTGATTCCGCCGGCATTGGTGGCCACGTTACCGCCCAGGGTGGCAACCGTGCCGCTTGCAGGGTCGGGTGGAAAAAAGAAGCCGTGTGGTGCCAGGACCCTTTCCAGGTCTGCATAGACGACCCCGGGTTGAACAACCGCCAGGCGGTCCGTCACGCTGACTGAGATGATTTTATTCATGCGCCCCAGATCGAGAATCACGCCCCCTTTCTCCGGCACGGCCAGGCCTGCCAGAGAGGTCCCGGCCCCGCGAGGAACGACGGGGAACCTATCCTTATTGGCCAGCTTGAGGATTGCCGAAATCTGCTCGGTGGTAGTTGGCCACACGGCTGCGTCAGGCCGGTGGCTGTGTCCCGAGGCGTCTTTTGAGTAGGAGATGAGGTCGATCAGATTGTCGGTAAAATTCTCCTCTCCGACAATATGGATAAGTGCCTTTTTGGATTTTTCGTCCATACTAAACTCCTTTTGGAATATTTACCGTAGAGACGCTGAGGTTTCATTTCTTATTGTTTTAAAACCTTATCATATTAAGAGCGAGTATTATGCATGTCAACAATTTCTGTGGCTGTAGCAATTGTAATGGGAATATTAGCGTTTTGTTAAAACTGCCGGGATTCTGTAACAAGGTGAATAAATATCCGGTAAATCATCGGTAAAAACCCTTGACAAACGAATAAAATACAATATATAAGTTAACATATTGACTTTTATTCGGAATAAAGGCTGAAATGGATGACCTCGATCGCAAAACCCTTATCGCCCTGCAACAAAATGGGCGAATAACCAACGTTGATCTGGCTCGACAGTTGGGTATTGCGCCCTCTACAATGCTTGATCGCCTTCGCAGGCTTGAAGAGCACGGGCTGATCCGCGGCTATCGTGCCATCATCGATCCCAAGCCTGTAGGGCTGACCCTTCAGGGATTTGTGGCGGTCATTCTAACTGGTCATGACAAAGAGTCTATCCGCAGTTTTGAAGATGGGATCCAGCAAATCCCCAATGTGCGTGCCTGCTATCACATCACAGGCCGTTTTGACTACCTTCTGCATGTGGCGGCCCGGGATCTTGCCCACTGGGGCGAATTGGTCAAGGAGCGGATAGCGGCCATCAGCGGAATTGCTAAGCTCGAAAGTTTTCTGGTGCTTTCGGAAATTAAAGAGGATCAAGGCTGGCCGGTGGAAGAGGAAGGGCCAGCGGCCAAGTAATCATTAATGTCCTAAGCATTTGGTCATTTCTATTTCGTATTTGTTTTCCTGCTAAAGCGGGATGCCTTTATTTTCATATTTCCAGTTTATCTGGGTTAGGAGGTTTATTATGGCAAAGAAAAAGATGATACAGGATTTTTACAGGATGAAAAAAGAAGGAGAAAAGATTACCTGGCTTACGTGTTACGATTTTCCTACCGCGCAGTTTGAGGAAGCCGCCGGGATTGAGATGATCCTGGTTGGTGACTCTATGGGCATGTGTGTGTACGGGTATGAAAGCACCGTGCCGGTGACAATGGACCAGTGCATTGTCCATTGCGAGGCTGTGCGCCGGGGTGCCCCCAACACCTTTGTCATTGGCGACATGCCGTTTATGAGCTACCAAAAATCCGATGAAGACGCGGTGGTAAATGCCGGGCGTTTTCTAAAAGAAGCCGGTATGGACGCCATTAAGCTTGAGGGCGGGACACGCGTAATCACTCGCATTAAGGCCATCCTGGATGCCGGAATTGTTGTCTGCGGGCACATTGGTCTTACACCCCAAAGCTCCGGCCAACTTGGCGGGCATAAGGCCCAGGGCCGCACCGTTGAGTCGGCACAGCTTGTTATCGAGGACGCCTTGGCCATCGAGGAAGCAGGAGCTCAACTGCTGCTGTTGGAGGCTGTACCTCCCGAGGTAGCGGCATTTATCACTAAAAAACTGTCTATTCCAGTTCTGAGCATTGGCGCCGGGCTGGAATGTGATGGCCAGCTTTTGATTGTGTCAGATCTCATTGGCCAGTTCCAGGCATTCACACCAAAATTTGTCAAGAAATACGCCAACGTCGCTGAGGTAATCACCGACGCAATGAAGGAATATTTCAAAGATGTCAAAGCAGCATCGTTCCCGGCCGACGAGCATTGCTACCACATGCTCAAGGGCGAGGGCGAAAAATTCAAAGAGATGATTAAGAAATATTAATAAAATCTCGGAATTTTCACAATTTATTGAAAATAATGGAATGATGGCAGGCGTAAGGCGCAAGGCTTAGGGCATAAGGTAATAAAATATTTTTTCTTTTACCTCAAAGCCACTATTCCAACATCCTCCCGTATTGGCGGGACGAGCGAAGCAAACTAAACTTGTCATTTAGTTATTATTTCGAGATATTTGCATACGATAAGGAGGTTAAATCATGTCCAATTTACGTGAACGATTGAAAATCAGCGAGGAACGTTTGAGGGAGGTCAACGACTTTATCCTTGATTCGGAAAATGAATTAATAAACAGTCTTCTTGAGATCGTGGAGAAATACGGCGGCCCTGAAGAGATCAACCGAAAGGCAACTGAAGCCCGTAAGCTGGAAAATATACTTACCCGGCTGAAGGAAGAAAAATCTACTTATCTGGCAGATTTACAGTGGCTTACGGAACAGCGGGATTCCGGCGCATTCATTAAGCTCGCGGATTACAGAAAGAAAATATTAGGGGATGCCGCTGAAGGTATGGTATTTAATGAAGCAAATGCAGTTACGCTGGAAATCAGCGCGCTTAATTTCTTCCCATGGCTCATTCCGCAGGCAAAGATGGCCATTGAAAAGCAGCAGTTGATGCCGGGCCGGTTTATCCGCGTTCGCAATATGAAGGAGCAGGTAGGGGACAACGGTGATATCCTCGCTGTGGCCGCAGCCATGCAGATCGTGGGCGCAAGTTATGTTGAAACACTGGATACTAAGGGGACCGACGGTTCAAACGTGCACCTGGGCGGACCGGAGACTATTACAGGGTACTTTGGCGGCATAGGGCAGCCCAATGACTACCCGCTTAAATGGGCCGATGAATATCTGTACTACTATACCAATTACGGCATCCGGCAGGTGCTTAACATCAACCCGGGAACGATTTTTGTTGGCTATATGCTGTACAAGCTGGGCATTGACAATGAGTTCAAGATTTCTGTGTACATGGGTAATGATAACCCGTTTGCTGTGTTTTGGACACTTATGGCGGCACGGATGCTGTCCCGCGATGATGGCACAACCAGCCTGATAGGTTTTAATTTCTCCAACTCCGTGAACAACGACACCATCCGCGCCAGCGACAAAATCCGTAGCGCCATGGGGTTGACTGATGTGGTACGCTTTGAGCACCACATCACTGAGACATACAAATCCATCGTGATCCAACCATACAACCGCCGCGAGGAACTGGTGGAAGTCGCCGGGGAAGTCCCCAACATCTCGGCCAAACATGAGGGTGGAGATCCGGAAATAGAAGAAACCCGCGAGCATCCCAGCGATATCCTGGAATACTTTCTGTCCAAGGAAGACATAGCCAAACAGGGACTTGCGGACATTCTGGAGAAAAACTATCTGGACAAGCATGAGGCTCTTAACAAAACCGCCGATGCGTTGACTAAGGCCGGGATAGGAGTTATTTGCGCCGAAAAACTCCACTAACACTCTGGGCATTGTCTAGCCGGATCTCGCTGTACGGTGCCAATAAAGAGATATCGTTTATATAGCTCATGACTGTTGTGGGCAGGTATCTGGATTGAACCTTGTGGCATCGTCCCGTTTTTTCTTAAGGGGTTTTGATGGAAAACCCGGAGTAATCCTTAATCTATTGGCGGCATGGGAGGATCCAGGGGAAACGCCTTTTGAAAAAGGTGTCCGGCTTTAAGAAGGGTAGCCTCGTCAAAGGGGCGCCCGATTACCTGCATGCCCACTGGAAGTTGCTGATTGGAAAACCCACAGGGAACACATAATACGGGGTTGCCGGCAAGATTGAAATAGCGTGTAAATCTGGTTAGCGCAGAGCGTACGTTTATCATTCTGTCTGGCCCTATGGATACTTCCTTGCTTTCAATGGGAGGTGCATCCACAGTGGTTCCTGGAACTACTAACAGGTCAACTTGCGAAAAAACATCGGCAAGGACGTCTATTAGTTTGGTTCGAATTCGTAAGGCATGGATATACCGGGTGGCAGGAATGGTCATTCCTATACGTATGCCGGACATAACCTCGTCACCTACATCTTGCGGCCTGTTACGGGCATAAGTTTCAAGGCATGTGGACGCCTCGGAAAATAGCACCGTGAAAGCTGCAATATCATCTTCAATAATTCCGGGGATATCTATCTCACGAACACTCGTCCCAAGTGTTTCCAGCCCTTTTACAGCCTTTAAAACAGCTTCTTTGACATCCTTTCGGAGGTTTTCATAAAAAAAGGTTGTTGGTAAGCCTATTACCAGACCGCTGATGTCTCCTTCCAACTGAGTTGTGTAATCCTGTGCCTTGCGATTAGCACTCGTGAAATCATTTGGGTCATGCCCGGCAATAATCTGCAAGCTCAGGGCAATATCTTCTACATGCCTGGCCATAGGCCCAACGTGATCAAGAGACCATGACAAAGGTAGAACTCCCCTGCGACTCACCAAGCCATAAGTCGGCTTAAGGCCCACTGTACCGCAAAGGCTGCTGGGAATACGAATAGAGCCACCAGTATCAGTTCCGAGGGCCAAAGGTACAAAGCCTGCAGCCAGAGCTGCAGCCGAACCGCTGCTGGAGCCCCCGCACATCCTTGTAAGGTCCCAGGGGTTAAGCGTGGGGCCATAATGAGGATTCCGGCTTGTAATTCCGAAGGCAAATTCATGCATGTTCAACTTACCAATGAGTATGGCACCAGCCTCTCTGAGTTTTTTCACAACATGCGCGTCAGCGACAGGGACATAATCCTTCCAAATTTTGCTTCCTGCCGTTGCGGGGGCCCCCGCTGTATCGAAAAGGTCTTTCACGGCAAATGGTACTCCATGCAACGGGCCTCGCCAATGGCCTGCCATGATTTCATCTTGAGCCTTTTTCGCGTCAGAAATAGCAGCCTCGTTGAACACACGTATAAATGCGTTAATTCTTTTGTCAAAAGAGTGAATACGCTCCAAACAGGCATTGATCACCTCGACCGGAGACACGTCCAGATCCCGGATCATTTGCCCGAGTGTTAAAGCAGATAGACTTGTCAAGGATTGGCTATTCATCAACTTTCCCCTTTAATAGTGCAAACAAATGGGCTGGTTCATACTCGCGTTGGTCGAAAACACCCATCATCTCATAGGTTTTGGCAAGGTTCCATGCAAGTGGAGTGAAAGTTTCAGGGTCTGTATCTCGTGGTAGCCCATAAATTGGGACTTTGATGCTTACGGGATTGGCTTTTTTTGACATTTTTCCCTCCATAGTATAGGTTTCATATCCCCTGTCAGATAAATTTCACCTACTATACATTCTATAAATTGTTCGCAGCCCCAACAGCCATGACAGTTTTAAAAATTGATCCTCAACGAACAGATGATAAGAAAAGGACAATTTTCTGTCAAGTATGCAAACGCAAACCCCATGATAAAATCAAATAAAAGCATAACCCTTTGATTTTATATTATACTTGCCTTATCTTAAAATTTCCCCTCCCCCCTAAAGAGGGATTGAGGTGGATTTTCATCTTCCTGTTGGATTGGACTTTGACGGAATGCCGGGGACTCAGGCATTTGATACCACCACTATCATGTGGGGTAAATCATGTCAGGCATCCCTCGCCTGAGCTACAGAGTTGATCACGCAGCGCTCCAGCGCCTGAGTCAGGAGCGCCTGGGCCGTACCGTACTTGTCTCCGACCATACCCAATGGAGCACCCGCCAGAAAAAGCTTGCTCAAGCCCTTGAGATCGGCGAAACTCTCAGGCAAAAAGGGTAATACACCACCAAACAACCTAACTGTCTGAATTTTCTATGGTCGCGCCTTGGCCTAAGAACATAAACCGGAAACTCAGGCTAGTTTATAAT
>Ga0180009_10008315_pt1 | contig 10315 bp, 13 predicted proteins | sample OS_PC_MetaG_FD_123537 | JGI IMG/M metagenome (GOLD analysis project Ga0180009, IMG submission 123537) | Groundwater microbial communities from the Aspo Hard Rock Laboratory (HRL) deep subsurface site, Sweden - OS_PC_MetaG | ecosystem: Environmental > Aquatic > Deep subsurface > Groundwater... | reverse complement strand
TCCTTTCTTTTTTGCTTCCTGGAAAAAGTTGGGGGGAAAATTATCCGCAAAATCCGCCAGATTAACCTCTTCAAAATTATAAGGCAAAAGTTCGTTCTCAACTTCTGCCAGGGTTAGCAAGTCTTTGGCCAACGCGGATAGCCGCTGTACCTGGCGGCCGGCGATTTCATAAAAACCTTCTCCCTCTTTTACCAAAAACTGATGCATAGTCTCCAAAGCCGTGCCCAGTGTGGCCAGGGGGCTGCGTAATTCGTGGGAGGCGTTGGCGGTGAATTCCCGGCGCTGCCAGGCCAATTGCTGCTCGCGAGTTAAGTCATGTCCGATCAGAAATATCCCGTTTTCATCCGGGTAAAGAGCGATTGAGAATAACTTGCGCTCCAGAAAAAACTCAACCTGTTCTTTACGGAACTGTTTATCCTGTAGCGTCTGGGCAATCAACCGGTTCAGGCCTTCGTTTTGGGTCATCTCCCAGTAATTTCGGCCGATTGGTTCCGAGATTCGAAAAAACTTGGCCGTTTCCTGGTTGGCAAACCGAACGATTCCCGTGGAAGAAAGACCAACGACAAATCCGGGTCCTTTGTCAAAAAGATTTTTCAGGTAATGGTTCTCTTCGGTAATATCCTCCTTGTTTTCCAGCAATTCGGACATTCTTTCGTTCAGCGCTTCTTTTTCCCGCAATACTTCCGCCGTGTGTTTTTTCTGATTTGAATAACGGAACCAGAGAGCGACAAGAAGGAAAAAGAACAGAACGGCTAAGAATGACGGCATAAAGTTTTCAGTCAACTTTTAGGCGGTAGCCCACCCCGCGTATGGTCTCAATCAGATCGCCTGCTTCGTCCAACTTCACCCGAAGTTCCCTGACATGCACGTCAACGGTCCGGTCAATCGTGACCCGGTCCGGGGAGATTTCCCTTAAAATCTGGCGCCGGGAAAGGACCCGGCCTTTGTTCTCCGCTAAAAACCAGAGCAGGCGGAATTCAAAACCGGTAAGCAGCAGGATTTTATTTTTTAACTTAACTTCGTATTTTCCCTTGTCCAGCAAAAGCGACCCAACAATCAATACTTCTTCGGCGCCGGCTCTAAAAGCGGTGCGGCGCAGAATTGCTTTTAGCCGCGCCAGTAATTCCCGCATGCTGAAGGGCTTGGCCAGATAATCGTCCGCGCCAAGCTCCAGCCCTACAACTTTATCAGCCTCTTCACCCTTGGCGGTCAGCATTAGAATCGGAATGCCGGCGGTCGCCGACACTCTTTTCAGGTGACGGCAAACATCCAATCCGTTCATTTCCGGCAACATTAAATCCAAAATAATAGCGTCGGGCATCCTTCGGGCGCGCTCCAGGCCGGAAAACCCGTCATAGGCCACCGCAACCTCGTAGCCTTCTTTCTGCAGGTTGAACTTTAGAAGTTCCACCAGGTCCTGCTCGTCATCAATCACCAGTATTTTTTGTTTTACCACATTTCATATTTTACACCGCCCCTTCCGCAAATACAAGATTAACGCGGTCAACGGTGGTTGTTGTAGCCGCAGGATTTTCTTAACCAATTCTTAACATTAGCTTTATACTCACTTAACATCCGGGGTTTAAACTATCTGGCGTACGAGGAGAAAACCGTTCGCTTCTCCGTAAACGAGGGACGCAGTGCGACGAATAAGGAGCACGTTTTTAGCGTCGGGTGGCGAGAAGGTGAGACACCCTGCCCGACGAACGAAGTGAGGAGACAAAATGGATAAGAAGATATGGAAAGTGAGGATTAAGAAGGCCTACGCGGACGCTACCAACCACATCGTGGTCGGAGAGGTTCTGGAAACGACACCAATCTACATCAAGCTAAAATGCCGGGCGTATCATTTCAAAAAACCGATGCAGGCATCTTCCAGCCCCGGAGGTATTTTCGTAAGTGATACGAAAGTGAGAATCTTCCCGTGGCACGTGATTTCATACATCACGGAACTTCCGGACGATTTTAACTGGGAGGATACCGTGGTTGAACTTACCGGAAGAGGGGAGATTATCCTTAAACAAAGCGAGATGAACGTCACTCTTAAGGGTGGTGGCGGATGGATAAATCAATAAAAAAAAACCCTTGTAATTAAAAGGAGGAAAAATGCGTAAGCGGATATGGATGTTGGTGGGAGCGGTGCTTCTTTTTAGCGGAATGGCCAAAAACGCAATAGCGGCCGACCCGGTAATCGAGTTGTTGCAGGAAAAAGGCGTCATCACGGCGGATGAAGCCCAGAAACTCTACGATGACAAGGCAAAATCGGAACCGGTGGTGATGAAGAACGCCGGTTCCAAATTGACAATGGACGGCCGCATCTTCGCCGGCTACTTCATAAGCGATGAGGAGAAGGCCTTCGCCGGGGAATACGACAAGGGCAGCTACAAAGATTACAAAAACGGCTCCTTTGAAGTGCCGGACGGCAAGATTCGGTTCACCTGGAACCCGATGGACCGGTTGTCAGTGGTAACCCGCCTCAGTTTCGGCAGCGCCGACAGCACCAAGTTTGACTACTTCTACGGCCAGTACAACGGCGTCATCCCCGGCGACCTGAAGAGCCGGGTGCGCCTGGGTAAGATCAAGATTGATTTCGGCGAGGAAACCCATACCGACAACGCGGCGGATAATAACGTTGGTTTAATCTCCAACTCGGCAGCCATCGTGGGCGGTTACGACGAGGGAGTAGAACTTTACGGTAACTTTATTCCCGGAGTCTTCGGCTATGCGTTAAGTTTAACCAACGGTAGCGCTCAGACCGGAAGTGACGACAACACGAATAAGGCGATTGCGGCCAAAATATTCGTCCAGCCGATACCGCAACTTTATTTCTCCGGCAGTTACTACACCGCGGACATGTCCAAGAGCGGGAAAACCGACTTCAAAATCGCAGGGATGACCAAGGAGCCAACCGGGTCGGGAACCGCTGGTTGGAGTCGGTCTGTCTGGGAAGTTGACGCCAAGAGCAAGTTCTTCCAGGAGGACGGCAAGACGGAAAGAGCCAGGTTGGCTGCGGCTTACGGCCAATTCACCGACGAAGCTGACGGCGCCGCTGACCGCGAAGGCAGTTACTACTTCCTGGAAGGGATGTATAACTTCACGCCGAAGGTTTTCGTTGGCGCCCGCTACAGTGTTGTGAGTCTGGATAACAAATACGCAGACACAATGAACGGCATCAAGAATGCCAACGAGTACACGCGCACCAGTCTCGGCGCAGGCTATCGGCTCAACAAAATGGTAACCCTGAAAGCCGAATATTCCTGGAACGAAATCGAGCGCAGCGCAGGCAACAAGTCCCTTTCCGACAACCTGTTGGCAATCGGTCTGGCAGCCAAGTTTTAAGTATTTAAACAAATGACCCGCCTTTGCAATGCGGACACCTCGTTACCCGGCGGCTTCGCCGCCACGAGGCGTCCATGCTACGACGGGCAAAGGAGAAAAAGATGAAAAGAATAATGTTAAGCGCAGCGGTCTTTTTTGTCCTGGCGGGAAGCGTTGCCTACGGACTTCAGCGGGCGAACAAACTCACCCTCCAGGGTTCCACAACGGTATTGCCGGTTGCCCAGAGGGCGGCCGAGGATTTCATGAAGAAGTATCCGGCGGTCAACGTAACGGTCCGAGGCGGCGGTTCCGGAACCGGAATCAACTCGCTTCTGGCCGGAACTACCGACATCGCCAACAGCAGCCGACCGATGAAACGCTCCGAGAAGGAAAAACTGGCTTCAACCGGCGGCAGCGCGGTGGAGTATAAGGTTGCGATTGACGGCCTCGCGCTTATCGTCAATCCGTCCAACCCGGTTAACAACCTGACGCTGCAGCAGGCAAAGGATATTTTCACCGGAGAAGTAACAAACTGGTCGGAAGTCGGCGGCAAGGACGAAAAGATTGTGCTGGTCAGCCGGGATACCGCCAGCGGCACCTACGAATCATTCAAGGAGTTGGTCTTGAAGGGAGCCAACCCGGCGGCAACCGCGCTCCTGCAGGCGTCAAACCAGGCAGTGGCAACTACAGTCGGCCAAACGCCGAACGCCATCGGGTACATCGGTCTGGGATACGTGTCCGATAAAACCAAGCCGCTTACGGTTAACGGGGTTCAGCCTACGGTCGAAACGGTCAAAAAGGGAAAGTACCCGGTGAGACGTTATCTCTACATGTACACCAACGGCCAGGCAAAAGGCCTTGCGGGTTCATTTATCAACTTCGTCTTCTCGGCCGAAGGTCAGAAGATTGTGGCTGAAGAAGGTTTTGTGCCGTTGAATTAAAAAGTTGTTTCCTCCAACGAAAGGAGCGGAGTGTTTGGCTCCGCTCCTTTCGCCAGAACAAACGTTAAAAAAAGAATATGCAAACGGAAAATATAATTCGCCGGTCTTTTTTCCTGGTGGCTCTTACCTCCATTATCTTCCTGGCCGGTATTTTAGTTACCTTAGTAGTAAACGCTCTCCCGGCTTTACGGGAGATAGGACTCGGACTTTTTACCACAACCCACTGGTATCCGACTGCCGAACCACCGGAATTCGGCGTCATTCCCCTGATTGCCGCTTCGCTCTGGATTACCGCCGGCGCGCTCCTCTTTTCGGTTCCTCTGGGCATTCTTTTTTCGTTGTTCCTTTCTGAGGTTCTGCCGGAAAAGATTAAAGCATTCCTGAAACCGACGGTAGAATTGTTAGCCAATATACCCTCGGTTGTCTACGGATTTTTCGGCATGGTTTTCTTGGCTCCCCTGGTAATGCGTCTTTTCCATCTGCCGGTGGGATTAAACGGTTTAACCGCATCAATCGTTTTGGGAATTATGGCCCTACCTACAATCACCTCTGTCTGCGAAGATTCCCTTAACGCGGTCCCCCGCACCTATCGGGAAGCATCATTGGCGTTGGGTGCAACCAAGTGGGAGACCATGATTCACGTTACCCTGCCAGCCGCGGCTTCCGGCGTCTCCGCGGCGGTGGTCTTGGGTCTGGGCCGGGCCATCGGCGAAACGATGACCGTCTTAATGGTGGCCGGAGGCGCTGCGGTGATACCCCGCTCGCTTTTACAGCCAATGAGACCCATCACCGCGAATATTGCCGCGGAAATGGGCGAGGCTGCGGTCGGCGGACTTCACTACCAAAGTCTCTTCGCGCTCGCCCTTTTCCTGCTGATTATAACCTTATTTATCAACCAGATATCAGACACTATTGTAGAAAAATCGCGCCAGCGGTTTAAGGTTCAATAAGATGAAAAGAAACCGGTTTCTAATCCAAAAATTCTGGTTTGCCATTCTGGGCCTTTCCGGGCTGGTAATCGCAATTATTCTGTTTGCGCTCATCTTTTTCGTTACGGTCAGAGGCTTCCGGGTGATAAACTGGGAATTCCTGACCGCCGCGCCCAAAGACGGCATGACCGCCGGCGGCATCTTCCCGGCCATCGTCGGAACTTTTTACCTGACCCTGCTGGCGATTGCCGCCGCGCTGCCGGTCGGGGTTATCACCGCAATCTATCTTAATGAATACGCAGATCGGACCAATTGCCTGGTCCGATTGTCCCGGAAAGCAGTCAATGCCCTGGCCGGCATCCCTTCGGTCGTCTTCGGACTCTTCGGACTGGCCCTCTTTGTAAACTTCCTGCACTTCGGCGTTTCCATCCTTTCCGGCGGGCTGACTCTGGCCATTATGATTCTACCGGTAATCATCCGCTCCTCGGAAGAAGCGCTTTCCGCAGTGCCGTTCTCCTTCCGGGAAGCCTCGCTGGCCCTGGGCGCCAGCAAATGGTACACCATCCGCCGGGCAGTATTGCCAACCGCGCTTCCGGGTATCTTCACCGGCGCCATCCTGGGCATCGGCCGGGTGGCCGGCGAAACCGCGCCGATTATGTTCACCGCGGCCACTTTTTTTACCGGCCGGCTGCCTTCCTCAATCAGGGACGAGGTTATGGCGCTGCCTTACCATATTTACGGTCTGATGACCGAGGGGACGCACCCGGAACAGCAGGCGCCGATAGCCTACGGAACCGCGCTGGTGCTCCTGATTTTGGTCCTGGGTATTGATTTAATCGCCATTCTGTGGCGTTACCGGTCCCGCAAAACGAAAAAATGGTAAAATGGAAAAAATAATTAAAATCAAAAACCTGAATCTCTGGTTCGGCGAGAAACATATCTTAAAGGACATCAACATGGATTTCCAGGCAAACGAGATTTCCGCCATCATCGGGCCTTCCGGCTGCGGCAAATCAACCCTTATCCGGACCCTGAACCGGATGAACGACCTGATTCCCGAAACAAAGATTAAGGGCAGCGTTCTGCTGGACGGCCAGGACATATACCAGGAACACAATGTTGTCACTCTGCGCACAAAGGTGGGAATGGTCTTCCAGCGGCCTAATCCTTTTCCGAAATCAATCTTTGAAAACGTGGCATACGGTTTACGCGTACAGGGAATTCACAAGCACCGGGAGATTGCCGGCCGGGTTGAGAACACTCTGAAAGCCGCGGCTCTCTGGGACGAAGTAAAAGACAACCTGAACCAGAACGCCTTCCAACTCTCCGGCGGGCAGCAGCAGCGGTTGTGTATAGCCAGGGCGCTGGCAGTGGAGCCAGAGGTTATTTTGTTCGACGAACCATGTTCGGCCCTGGACCCCATTTCTACTGCGCGCATAGAAGAATTACTCTTGAAGTTAAAAACTTCTTATACTATAATCATCGTTACCCACAATATGCAGCAGGCGGCCCGGGTTGCCGATACCACCGCCTTTCTCCTGATGGGCGAACTGATTGAGGTTGGCGAAACAAGCCAAATATTTAAGCAGCCAAAAGACAAGAGAACCGAGGATTACATAACCGGGAGGTTCGGATAATGGAAAGACATTTTGACTTGGAACTGGACGATTTAAAAAAGACGCTTCTGGCGATGGGCGGGATGGTTGAAGAGGCGATAAACAAGGCGGTTTTCTCCTTAAAAAACCTCTCCCCGGAAGAAGCCCGGGAAGTAATTATCGCAGACAGGCGTATCGATGAAATTGAAATAGAAATTGACAACAAAACTTTTGAATTAATTATGCGGCACCAGCCGCTGGCAGGCGATTTAAGACTGATTATGATGGCGGGGAAAATCGGTACCGAGCTGGAACGAATAGCCGACCTGGCGGTTGATATCGCCGAGCGAACACTGGATCTTTCTGGACGGCCGTTAATCAAACCACTGATTGACATACCGAAGTTATCTGCTTTAGCTCAACAAATGGTCAGGGAGAGCCTTGAATCTTTTATCAATCTTAATGGTGAATTAGCCCGTTCTGTCTGCAGTAAAGATGATGAGGCTGATTTCTTGAGGGATATGATTTATAAGGAACTAACGGAAATTGTTAACCGGGACGGAAGTTTGTCGGACAGGGCAATACCTCTCATCTTGGTCAGCCGTCATCTGGAGCGCATCTGTGACCACGCCACCAACATTGCAGAAGACGTGGTCTTCCTGGTGGAAGCGAAATTCATTAAACACTGCGAAAAGTAAACCGTATCATTTAGATTGCGGTCAATCCCCAACATTTTTGATCAACTCCTTTACTTTGTCCGCAATATTATCCCTGACCTTTCGGAAAAACTCCGTATCTTTGTCCTTTGGGTCTTCGATGTGCCAATCGATGTGCTGCCTGGCCGGCACAAAAGGACAGGCGTCCTGACAGCCTAAAGTTATTACGTAATCAAACTCCTTTACCGGCAACCGGTCAAAACCCTTTGACCGCTGGGACGAAATGTCTATACCCAATTCCTGCATCACCCTTATCGCTTCCGGATTTATCTTTCCCGAGGGACGGGAACCGGCGCTGTATGCCTCGATGATACCTTCGCCCAGATTGCGGGCAAAGCCCTCTGCCATCTGGCTGCGGCAGGAATTTTCAACGCAGACAAACAAAACCTCCTTCATTCTGGTTTTCCCTGGTTGATAAATTGCACGCGGGTTGTGGCTGGTCGATATTTTATCACCTTTAGGATAAAAGGGGACAGGCTACTTTTTTACGATGTGTTGTAATGAAGGCGAAAAAGTAGCCTGTCCCCTTTTATTTGCTTTAAATTAGCGCACCTTCGGTGCGAACTTGTAGCGAGTTGGTAGTGTAGGGCCTTGTGCCCGTAGGAATTACGCCCATAAAGGGTTACACTACCAAAAGGTAGGAATAAAAATATTTGACATACTTTTAATCATATGTTATACTAATTTTGAAAGGGGGTGACGTAACGTGATGACGACTGTTACAACTAAAGGGCAAATAGTCATACCTTCAAAAATCCGCAGACGACTAAATATTAAAAGAGGAACCAGGCTCTATGTCGAGGAAAAGGAATGCGAAATAATACTCACACCGGCAACACCGACATACTTCGGCCGGATTGCCGGAACTTTGCAAACCAAGGGTAAACTCTCCAGAATGCTCCTTGAAGAACACGCCAAAGACAAAGAAAGGGAAGCGTAATGGTGAAAAGAATATTGGACGCTCACGGCCTTCTGGTTTTTTTGGAAAAGGAACCTGGTTTTGAAAAAATTGAGGCGTTCTTCGTTTCGGCGGTGGAAAGAAATAACGACTTATTAATGACTGCGGTAAACTTTGGAGAGGTTTATTATATTGTTCTACGTGAGTGTGGTCAGGAAAAAGCAAGCGAGATTGAAAAAATAATCCAGGCCTTACCCATCGAGATAATTGCCGTAGACAAACATCTCGCTAAGGAGGCCGCTTGTTTCAAAGCAGTGAATAAAATGTCTTATGCGGATTGTTTTGCCGCTGCTTTAACAAAATTACATAAAGGAGAATTGGTAACCGGGGACAAGGAATTTAGAGCGGTGGAAAAGGAAATAAAAATTGCGTGGGTTTAGTAAGCGCTTAGATTGCGGTCAATCCCCTCCGCCATCTGGCTGCGGCAAGAGTTTTCAACGCAGACAAACAGAACTTTTTTCATTGATTAAGAGCGGGAAACGGGATTCGAACCCGCGACTCCGACCTTGGGAAGGTCGTACTCTACCACTGAGTTATTCCCGCAAAGTTATTGATTTACAACGAGATTAGCATTTTTCAGAGTTGCTGGAATTTCCGCTTGTGCCAGATTTGTGCCACGTTCAATCCTTCTGGCGCCCAATTTTCCGGTCTTTCTGGCCAGGATATCTACCGCAGACTGCCGGTGTTCTGGTGAAAGATGAGCATACTTAAGGGTCATCTGGTAAGTTTGGTGGCCCAGAAGCTGCTGAACCGTTGTTAGGTCAATACCACTCATAACCAACCAAGAGGCAAAAGTATGCCTCAGGTCGTGGAGATGGAAGTCCTTTATCTCTGCTTTTTTAACGGTCTTTCCAAACCAGTTACTTACATAACTTCCACTTAAATGGCTCCCGGGTTTGTCACCAGGAAAAGCATAGTCTCCGGGTGTATGGCGGAAAATAGCGTGTAAAACGTCAAAAGTCTGCTGGTTCATCGGGATGTGCCGGTTCTTTTTGCTCTTGGTGTCCCGAATAGTGATAAAGCGTTCCACAAAGTTTATGTCTGTCCATTTGAGGTTGAGTAATTCACCCCTTCGCATACCGGTATTTAAGGCCACCAGAACGATTGATTTTAAGGGTTCCTGACAGGTCTGTACTAACTTCTGGGCTTCAAGCTCTTCCAGGTAGCGTACCCTGGTATTGTCCACCTTGAATGCTTTTATTTTTGGAAGTTCGGTTTTAATTATACCCCAAGTTTTGGCCTTGTTCAAAATACTCCGGAAGAGGGCAAGTTCCCGATTAATCGTGGCATGCTTTACCCCGGATTCAAGTCTGATTTTTTTATATTGTTCGATATCCAATTCTCTGATTTCATAAAGATATTTTCCTCCAAAGTGCTGTGAAAGGGTGTTTATGAGATAAGGATTGCGAGTAACAGTAGAAGGGCTATTATTGACGCTGGAATGGCTGTCCATATATCTTTTGGCCATTTCGCTAAACCTGACCTTCTCGTTTCGTTTTACATCAAAGTAAACACCTTCAACTATCTGGGAACGGATTTTGGCAAGGACAGCCTCGGCTTCTTTCTTGTTGGGTCCAATAAGTTGCCTTTTCCTATGGCCCTGGTAGAAATAATCAATACCCCAAACACCACCCCTCTTGTAGATTCTCATGGGACTACCTCCCTCTTTTCTCTCTATTCTTTTCTCTTAATAACTCCACTATCGCCTGCCGGATCAGTTCAGAGACGGTCCTGCTGTCACCAGTCATCTAAATTGACCCACCCGCATTCACCTGAAGTGATCCACCTTTCCTAATGAAAAGCACCCGAAAATTTTTGTGAGACCCCCCAAGAAATTTTTGTACACACCCCCTTGTTT
>Ga0180009_10008314_pt1 | contig 10318 bp, 5 predicted proteins | sample OS_PC_MetaG_FD_123537 | JGI IMG/M metagenome (GOLD analysis project Ga0180009, IMG submission 123537) | Groundwater microbial communities from the Aspo Hard Rock Laboratory (HRL) deep subsurface site, Sweden - OS_PC_MetaG | ecosystem: Environmental > Aquatic > Deep subsurface > Groundwater... | reverse complement strand
TGACCCGCAAGCTCGAGACCGAGCTCAAGGGCGTCGAGGACCTCAAGGAGATGACCAGCTCCTCGTCCTACGGGATGTCGGTCATCACGATGGAGTTCGAATCCAAGGTAGACATGAGCGACGCCCTCCAGGCCGTCCGCGACCGGGTCGAGCTGGCCAAGCCCGACCTCCCGGAGGACCCGCGCAACGACCTGGTGGTCCAGGAGATCAGCGCCGCCGATGCGTTCCCCGTCATGCAGGTCAATCTCTACGGGGACCTGGACCTGTTCGCGCTCAAGAAGGCGGGGGAGGATCTCCAGGAGAGCCTCGAACAGATCGAGGGCGTCCTGGACATCGACCTGGTGGGTGGGATCGAGAACGAGGTCCAGGTGAACGTGGACCCCGAGAAGCTCGCCTACTACAACCTGGGGCTCGTGGACGTCCAGGACGCCATCGCCCTGCAGAACATGACCATCCCCGGCGGCAAGCTGTCCCTGGGCACCCTGGACTACCAGGTCCGCGTGCCGGGCGAGGTGGAGGACATCAAGGAGATCCTCGACTTCATCGTGGTGCCCGGCGTCCAGCCGCCCGTCCACATCGGCGACCTGGCGACCGTCAGCTTCGGGATCAAGGACCGCGAGACCCTCAGCCGGGCCACCGGCCGCGACGCGGTCACCCTGGTCGTCAAGAAGCGCAGCGGCGAGAACATCATCCGCATCGCCGAGGAGGTGCGGCGGGTCCTGGAGGAGGAGAAGCCCAACCTGCCGGCGGGCGTCCAGGTGAGCATCGTCGCCGACCAGTCGGTGGCCATCGAACGGATGGTCCAGGAGCTGGAGAACAACATCCTCAGCGGCCTGATCCTGGTGGTCCTGGTCCTGCTGGCCTTCTTCGGGGTGCGCAACGCGGTCTTCGTCGGGATCGCCATCCCCTTCTCGATGCTGATCACCTTCATCGTCCTGAGCGCCCTGGGCATCACCCTCAACATGGTGGTGCTGTTCAGCCTCATCCTGGCCCTCGGCATGCTGGTCGACAACGCCATCGTCATCGTCGAGAACATCTTCCGCCACCGGGGCAAGGGCAAGGACGCGCCCGAGGCCTCGGACGACGGGGCGAGCCAGGTCGCCGGGGCCGTGATCGCCTCGACCCTGACCACCATCTGCGCCTTCGGCCCGGTGGTCTTCTGGCCGGGCATCATGGGCGAGTTCATGAAGTACCTGCCGATCACGGTCATCATCACCCTGGCGGCCTCGCTGCTGGTGGCCATGGTGTTCAACCCGGTGCTCTGCTCCCGGTTCATGGGCGTGCCCAGGACAGGGGAGGAGGGCCGGTTGCTGGGAGACCGTCTGATCGACATCGGCCTGCGCACCTACCGCCCCACGCTGGAATGGGCCCTGCGCCATCGCGTCCTGGTCCTGGTCGGGATGAACGTCGCCCTGGTGGCGGTGTTCCTGCTGTTCGGCCGCTTCAATGCGGGGGTGGAGCTCTTCCCCGACACCGAGCCGGAATTCGCGACGGTGAACATCGACGCCCCCAGCGGCACCCGGATCGAGGTCACCGACAGCTATGCCGCCGCGATCGAGGAGGAGGTGGCGAAGGTGAGCGACCTGATCGCCTACAACACCTCGGTCGGCACCCCGATCGACCAGCAGCTCGGGGGAGGGTCCCTGCCCTCGCACCAGGGAACCATCACCATGCAGTTCGAGCCGATGCACGAACGGGTCAAGTCGTCCCGGCAATCCATCGAGGACCTGCGCACAGCCCTGGCGGGCTTCACCGGCGCCCGTCTGACGGTGGACAAGATGGAGGAGGGGCCGCCGACCGGCGCCCCGGTGAACATCGAGATCACGGGCGACGACTTCAACGTCCTGGGCGAGATCTCCGCCGAGATCAAGGAAGTGCTGCGCGGGATCGACGGGCTGGTGGACATCACCGACAACTACGATCGCGCCCTGCCCGAGCTGACCGTGAGGTCCGACGTGGAGAAGGCGGGCCGCTACGGCCTGCGGACCTTCGACGTCGCCGGCGGCATCCGGACCGCCCTTCACGGCACGGAAACCGCCAAGCACCGCATCGGCGAGGACGAGTACGACATCACCGTGCGCTTCGCCGAACCATTCCGGCGGAAGGTGGAGGACCTGGAGGCCGCGCCCTTCTTCCACGAGGGCAAGATCGTTCCCCTCTCGGCCTTTGCCCGCACGGAGTTCGGGGCCGGCCTGGCCGCCGTCTACCGGATCGACGCCCGCCGGGTGGTGACCGTGTCTGCCGAAGTGGCGGCAGGCTTCAACGGCAACGCCCTGCTGGCCGAGGTCCAGACGGCGCTGGCGGACTTCCGCATGCCGGCCGGGTATTCCCTGGCCTACACCGGGGAGAGCGAGGATCAGGAGGAGGCCATCGCCTTCCTCAGCGACGCCTTCATGATCGCCATCATGCTGATCTTCGTGGTGCTGGTCAGCCAGTTCAGCTCGGTCACCGTCCCGCTGGTCATCCTGTTCAGCGTGATCCTCTCGCTGATCGGCGTGCTGGGCGGCCTGATGGTGACCCACACCGCCTTCGGCATCATCATGACCGGGGTGGGGGTCATCTCCCTCGCGGGCATCGTCGTGAACAACGCCATCGTCCTGCTGGACTACATCATCCAGCTGCGCAACCGCGGTCTCGAACCGACCGAGGCCATCCTCCGGGCCGGCATGACCCGGTTCCGCCCGGTCATCCTCACCGCCGTGACGACGATCCTGGGGCTGATCCCGCTGACCACCGGCCTATCCCTCGATTTCGGGGCCTTGACCGACGGCCGCCTCGGCGACGTCCTGATCATCGGCGGCGAGTCCAGCCAGTGGTGGGGCCCCATGGGCGTGGCGGTCATCTGGGGGCTGGCGGTGGCCACCTTCCTGACCCTGGTCGTGGTGCCGGTGATGTACTCCACCCTCGATCCCATCAAGCAGACCCTGCACGGCTGCTGGTGGTCGGTCCTGGCCGGGGAGTACGCCTCCTTCGCCGGAACAGCCGGCCGCTGGAAGTACTGGTGGTTCTCGATCATCAACGGGGGGCTGGTGCTGGTGTTCGCGGCCTTCGCCGGCGCCGGCGGGCGTTTCCCCTGGGGCGCCCTGGTCTACCTGCTGGCCACGCTGACGCCCTGGCTCGGTCTGGGAGTCCGCAGGATGCGGGATGCAGGTCAGCCCGTCTGGCTGGCGTTCGTTCCGGTGATCAACCTGCCCTTCCTGGTCCGGAAGAGCAAGACCGACGGCGAGTGACGGATCCGGACGGTCGAGCCGAGCATGGAAAGAGGGGGAAGGCCGGGCCTTCCCCCTCTTGGCGCCTGGTCAGGCCGGCTACCTGAATTCCTTCAGGAGGGGATCCTCCTTGTAACCGAGGGCCTTCCAGTCGACCCGGCCGCCGTCCGTGTGGCAGTCGAGGCATTGCAGGGCCTCGGACGCGGGGCGGACCTCGTGGAAGATTCCCATGTACCGGATCGCAGATTTCCATTCGTAGGCCGGATGGTGGATGCCGTAGGCGGCGGCCGCGCCTTCGATGACGGCCTTCTCGATGTCCCCGTCGATGAAGAACTCGTCGACGGCCAGGGGGATCATCCACTGCTCGTGCTGGAGGACGGGCAGGACCGCCCGGTGCACCTTGAAGGCGTGCAGCTTGGCCTGCTTGTCCTTCCGGTCGCCCTGGGGGACCATCACCGGGATGCGGCCCTCGTCGTCGTATTCGATCTTTTCGCCGAGACGGGCGATCCGCGACCGCCCGTTGAACCAGGCCAGAACGGGCTTCACGTTGCTCCCGAAGGTGATCGTCGCCGAGTACTTGTTGGCCTCTTCATGGTGCTTGGGGGTCGACCAGTCGCGCACCATGTCCGTGGAGTCGGCCTTGGCGAACTCGGTGATGTGGCAGACGGTGCAATACAGGCGCTCGGTGTGCCCGTCGAGCACCGGTTGCCCGTGGGGCCGCTCGTCATGGCAGGAGGTGCACAGCAGGGGGTCGTCGGGGTTGTCGGTGCCCGACAGGTCGGTGCCCCGGCCGCGCATGCGGTGGTCGGCGCCGCCGTGGCAGTCGGCGCAGGCCATGTCGTTGCCCTCGGCCGCCATGTGCACGTCGAAGTCCGCATCGCATTCGTTCAGGGCGTACTCGATGTCCCCGCGCTTGAAGTTGGGGCCGCCGCCGGCTCCGCTGTGGCAACGCAGGCACATGGTGCGCTCGGGCATGCCGATCCGCTTGGACACCGAGTCCAGACCCGCCTGGTTCTTCCACAGGATGGGCTTCCATTCCCAGTTGCCGGCCTCATCCTGGTAGAGGTCGCGCCGGTAGCCCGAGGCGTGGCAGATCAGGCAGTCGATGTTCTCCAGCTGATCCCGGGTCATCTCGATCGAGGGCTTCTTGCCCAGCCCCGCATGGCACTTGGAGCAACCCTGGGCGATGATCTTGCCGTCGCTGTTGACGGCGTTGCCGATCCAGCTGGGCATGGGGTTGGTGCAGAAGTCGTTCATCGTGTTCAGCTTGCCGAGCTTGTCCCCGTGGCTGTTGACGATGTTGGGAGCCTCGCCCTGCCACTGGTAGTGCTGGGAATGGAAGAAGTCTTCCGCTTCCTCCTGGTGGCACTCGAGGCAGGTGCTGGTCCCCTCGTAATGCTCGAAGTATTCCTGGTGGCTGTAGGTCTGCCGCGCGGCCGGGGATGGCCCGGCCAGCGCGGCGACGATCACCAGCGACACTGCGAGGGTCGCGGTGGTTTTCATGGCGACTCTCCTTCTAGAAGCGGGCCGTGAAGCCGAGGGACAGCTTGGAGGCCTTCTTGTAGGTGGGGAAGCCGAGGACCTGCGCTTCGTCCAGGTCCTTCGGAGCGCCCACGTGCCAGCCCGATCCGGAGTAGTCGTAGTCGTAGTTGATGTAGCCCAGCTTCACGATGAACTTGTGGTTCACCCGGTGCGTGAGGTAGGCCTCGATCACGGTGCCGCGGGTGCTGGTCTTCGGGGCGATGATGTCGTCCTGGGCGGGGGCGAAGTTGAACCAGTACTGGGAGCCCTTGTTCCACTCGAGGCCGACCTTGGTCATGTCCTCGTTGAAGTTGAAGCGGGCGCCGAGATAGTACATGGAGCCGGTCCGCTCCTCGGCCGTTTCGAAGGGGTCGGCCATCAGCCCGCCGAACGGGGTGGTCACGCCATCCTCCGGGCGGCTCTTGCACCAGCTGCCGGTGACGAACCAGTCCACCGGACCGTCGCGCCGGGCGAGCAGGAGGCTGGCCAGGTCGAAGTCGCCGAGGTTGGCCGAGGGATTGTAACGGGTCACGATGGGACCGGGCATGGGATTGCCGGTCACCGGGTCGTTGGGCATGATCACGAAGCCGTTGAACCCGTCGGTCACGTCGAAGGCCCGGGCGATGGTGGTCTGGACCTGCATCTCCGGGGTGTTCCAGGCGTCGATGTTGAAGCCGAAGAACGCCGCATCCTTCAGGCGGTCGGCGGGGCGCTGCAGGAGCGTGCCGTTGCCGTACTGGGATTCGTAGCCCAGCCCGTAGCAGGCCCTGACGATGACCTCGTCGGTGAAGTCGTAGCCGAAGGTGGCGCCGTCGAACTGGAAGTCGATGATGCTTCCCATCGGGGTCCCGGCGCGCAGTTCGTCCTGGCGGAAGTGCAGCGGGGGACCGGCGGTGCTGGGCCGGCGGCCGAGGCTCAGGTACATGGGCTTGTCCGCGATGTCGCGCCAGGTGAAGTAGGCCCGTTCGACCTTGAGGGTCTCGTCGCCCGGAACGCCGGGGCTGTTGGCGTCCATGGCCAGGGTGTTGGCCTGCCCGTTGAACATGCCGACCTGGGTGGATGCGCCCCAGGGCTTGTACATGGAAAGGCGGCCGGCGAAGCTCACGTTGCCGGCGACCTTGGCGTCCATGTCCAGCCGCAGCCTGGTGGTGTACAGGATGTCGTTGTCGGTCTTGTAGCCCTCCTGGAAGACTCCGGGGACCATCATCATCATCTGCATGGCCCCGTTCTGGACGGCGGCCCAATCCGCCGGCGTCATGGTCATCGGGTCCAGGCCCTGGGCCTGGGCCATGGACGTCAGCAGGGACTGCATCTCGGCGGGGAAGGTGGTGTCGAAATCGAAGGCGGCAAGAAAGGCCTGGTAGGCGCCGTAATCGCTCCCGATGGCCTCCCCGACGGCTTGGTAGTTGAAGGTCCCGTCCATGTTCATGGGCAGGGCGGTGGGGCCGCCGCCGTTGACGCTGTGGTAGAACATGGTGTTGACCATGATGTTCTGCAGCATCATGCCGTCGTAGTGATCGGGCACCTCGCCGGTGATGGTGTGCGCCTCGACGCGCAGGTCCCCGCCGAGGTCGATCTTGTTCTTGGCCGACCTGACTTCCAGCTGCTGGAGGCGCTTTTCCAGGGCCTTGATCCGCTTGTCGGTGTCGGTCTGGGCCTGGCTCCCGGTGGCGGTCGTCAACAGGACCAGGACCGCCGACAGGATCAACAACGTCTTCGTCATCGGATGATCTCCCTTGTTCGGAACTCGTGATCCGGCCCGGATCCGCGGGGCATCCCGGCCGCTACCTCGGCTCGGGTCACCATCAACCGCAGGTCATGGGCTGTTCGCTGTCGGCGGCATGATCCACGCAGAACTTCTTGATCTTCTTGATCAGGTCCTTGTCCAGGACATCGGTGACCTTCTTCGTCTCGTCCTCGGGGCAGACCAGGTCCTTGTGGGATTCCGTGAAGCCGGCGTCGAAGAAGTCCTCCCACTGCTCCATGATCAGGGACATGGGGGTGTACTCGCCGGCTTCGGCGCCCTCGGCGTGGCAGACCTTGCAGAGGGTCTTGTAGAGGTCCTTCCCGTCCATCTTGGCGATCTTCTGCGCGGGGGATTCGTCCTCTTCGGCGATCGCGAGGCCCGCGACCATGACCGATCCCAGCAGGGCGATCATGATGACCAGATTCCTGTGCTTGAACATGCGGCATCTCCCTTTCGTGGTTTGCGAGAGTTCCGGCCGGGCCGGACGAGGAAATTCAAACGTTCGAGACTTCTAATCCGTTACCTTATTGACCGTGAAATTTGTCCGATGAGGGGGCCGAGTCAAGAAGAGATCCGCCTCGCGCAAGTCCCTGCATTTCAACGGCCTCGGGACTATGGGAGTGATTACCTTTATCAAATTCAAAGTGCTTGAAATGACAGAAATTCAATAGGTCATGAATGCTCGAGGTGGGGTTTTCCCTCTTCCAGACTTGGCCGGTACCTCGGCTCGCATTCGTCGTGAGGCGGCAAGCTCCCCTCTTCACCTTGCCGGGAAAGCCCGGCGGGGAGACCTTCCTGCCATACGCGGGACCATGGGACGAGCCCGGGCCGATTGCAGTCCAGCTTGGGAAGGGGAGGAGGCTCAACGGATTGGTCTGGAATTTCCAGCATCCTTGGGGGAATATCCTTCACACGATGACGATCCGCCCGTCGCACCCAGTCCTGGAGCGTCGCATCGCGACGCCGGCCAGGCCAGCAGGCAAAGGATTCCACCATGCCCCCTCGTCCGATCATCTTCGAGGACCACGCCCACGGCAGGATGCGGCCCCTCGCCTGGTCACGTCCCATCCAGGACATCAGGTGCGGAATCTGCACCGCCAGGGAACGGCTGCAGAAGACGGCCGGGGAAGCGGAGGTCCTGTCCCTGGACCGCTTCGCCCTGGCTGCGGGAGGTCTCCAGGGCGCCTGGGCGCAAGCGCCGGATAAGGCGTCAGGGGAGGACGGAGACCTCTGGATCGCCGGTCGTTTCGGCCCCGCCTGGGGCGTGCTCGCAGACCTGCTGGATCTGGCCGGCCGTGGCGTTCCCCCTTTCGCCTGGACCGACGGCCATGGGCTGGTAGCCGCCTGGTGCCGGAGCCCTCAGGCCGGTTCCCTCGGCCGGTCGTGGAGCGCCTGGACGCGCGCCGATCTCGATCACCCTCGCGCCCACCGGCCCGACCGCCGGCCCGATCCCTGGGTTCCCGATCTCGAGGGACTGGGTTTCCGGCCTGCCGAGACCAGCGACGGCCACACCCTGTTCTTCGCCCCGTCGGATCGGGAGTCCGGACGCGCCGCCGAGCTCGCCGGGGCCTGGCGGCGCTGGCTGAAGGAGCCCCATCTCCTGGTGGACTGGATCTGGGACCTGGTCCCGGCGACCGGTCCTGCCGTCGAAGCCGACATCGGTCGCTTCGGGTCGGGATCCCTCGTCCGGACACCCTTCGGTCTGACGCCCGCGACGGGCGCTCCGGTATGGGGCGGGCCCTGGATCTTCACCCATCCGACCGTCGACCAGGGCGGCCCCGTGATGCAGATCATCGGCGAGCGGGACCGCGTGTACCTCGGTGAGGGGGTCACGGCCGAACCGGGGGTGGTCATCGACGCCGCCCGGGGCGCCGTGGTCCTGGACCGTGGCGTGTCTATCCAGGCCCATTGCCGCCTCGAAGGCCCGCTGTACGTCGGACCGGGATCCATCATCAAGGCCGGATGCCGGATCTACGGCGAATCATCCTTCGGAATCGGGAACCGTCTCGCGGGAGAGATCGGGGAAAGCGTCACCGGGGACTTCGTCAACAAGCAGCACGACGGGTTCATCGGCCATGCGGTGCTGGGCTCCTGGATCAATCTCGGTGCGCTCACCACCTGCAGCGACCTGAAGAACAACTACGGCGAGGTCCGCGTCGATCTGGGCTGGGGCGCGCAGGCTTCCGGCCGGCGGTTCGTGGGCCTGCTGGCGGCCGACCACGTCAAGACCGCGATCGGAACCCTCTTCAACACCGGCACCTGCGTGGGCTTCGCGTCCAACATCTTCGGCGGCGGCATGCCGCCCAAGTTCGTGGACCACTTCAGCTGGGGAGGGCAGGCCGATGCGCCCCGCTACGCGGTCGATCGGGCCCTGGCCACCGCCCGCACCGTCCTGGGGAGGAGGGGGTGCCGCCTCGACGAGGTCCAGGAACGCCTTTTCCATTCCCTGGGAGGGGAGTGATTTCCCCTGCGATCCCGTGATGGCTCCTGGGGTTGCAGAACGCCCTGTCGTCCCCGGGTGTTCCATGCCGAATGAGTTCCAGGCGGCCCCTTGCGGCCGTCCGGTCGGATGGCTTCGGCCCATCCATCCCGCCTCGGTCTGACTCCAACGTGTTCGATGACAGGGTGTTCGGGCCGGGGGACCGCACGGTTCACGCCGCCCGGGAAGGAGCCCGGGGGATGGCACGCAGGTTGCGAAGGGTGGAGAAAATGTTCTCTGCCCTGTGCGGGCTTGGCTGTTGAAATACCTGCGCTCTCCGTGTTGCAGGTCCATGTCGGCAGTCACCCGGCTACCGGTGGAGAACATTTTTTTTCCTTGGTATTCATGGAACGATGTGGTATTTCTAGCTGTCCTAACTCTCACCAGCAAAACAAGGTAGGGCGACCGCCCCCCGGACGCTCCAGAGGAGGCAACGAATGACCAAGGCCGAGTTGGTGGAAATCATCTCGCAGGAGACGGGAGTCAGCAAGAAGGACACCGGGATCATCGTCAACCTGATCATGGAAAACATCGGTCAGGCCCTGGTCCAGGGAGACAAGGTCGAAGTCCGCGGTTTCGGCAGCTTCAAGGTCAAGACCCGCAATTCCCGGTTGGCCCGCAATCCGAGGACCGGCGATTCGGTGGATGTCCCGGCCAAGCGCGTTCCGTACTTCAAGGCCTCCAACGATCTGAAGGAACGCCTGAACAAAAAAGAGGATTGACGGCAACTTCCGGGTTGTCTGGGGGGATTCGATAGCCTATCTTGTTGCCTCGTTTAGGGACACGGCGGATCGCCGCCGTGCGGTTTCGTATGCCGCTGGATGCTGAAGCCAACGGGTTCGCCCCCAGCGAGTTGAAGAAAGGACCGCTATGCCGAACGGGCGTAAGCGTAAGCGCAAGAAGATCGCGACTCACAAGCGGAAGAAGCGGTTGCGCAAGAATCGTCACAAGAAGAAGTAGGACGCCCGTGAGGCCGGCCGCCGGTATTCCCGGGGCCGGCCCGTGGCGCCTGAGGACAGGCGGCGCGGGTTTTCCTCAACCTTGTCCCGGACGTGACGAAGGTCAAGGCAGGGAAGGGAGCTTCTTGTGAATGCCGACAATATGGAAAGACGGCGAGCCCAGCGGGTCAACGCGAGCCTGAATCTCGAGGTCAGGGTTCCGCGGGTGGACGGGTCCGAGCTGACCGCCAGTCTCGAGACCATCAACATCAGTTCCTCCGGCATCTATTTCAAATCCGACCATTTCATCGAACCCATGACGAAGCTGGCCATGGTGCTGGAGGTTCTCGTGTCCTCCAACGGCGGGGATTCGTACGCCCCGGTGCCGTGCGAGGGGCTCGTGGTCCGTTCGAATCCCGAGGCC
>Ga0180009_10008313_pt1 | contig 10318 bp, 14 predicted proteins | sample OS_PC_MetaG_FD_123537 | JGI IMG/M metagenome (GOLD analysis project Ga0180009, IMG submission 123537) | Groundwater microbial communities from the Aspo Hard Rock Laboratory (HRL) deep subsurface site, Sweden - OS_PC_MetaG | ecosystem: Environmental > Aquatic > Deep subsurface > Groundwater... | reverse complement strand
GCCCAAACTCCAATTGCCGAGCATTTCAAAAAAAGTATTATGTCTGCCATCTCCAACTTCATCAATGTCTTCCGCGCGAAAACATTTTTGGCTATTTACTAAACGATGACCGGATGGATGCGATTCTCCTAATAAATAGGGGACTAAAGGAAACATTCCAGAATTAGTGAACAATAGTGTTGAGTCATTTTCCGGGATCAAAGAAGAGCTTGATATGACAGTATGGCTTTTATTTTTAAAAAAAGACAAGTATTTATTTCTTATATCATTGCTTGTAAAAAACATATTTTTAATTTAAATTAAGCCTCGGAACATTTGATATGGCATTTAATTTTTTGGCGTATTTTCAACACTCGCCCCCACACCAATACATTAGCGCGAGAATTCATTTCTCCGAAGTTTTAACGAAGCCCAGCTTATCGGAGCAAGGCGAGTAAATTCATGCGCCTTAATGTCTGAGTTTCACGCTCTTCATTTTAGGCCTATTATAAACGCCATTGCTTCAACATATTTTGGTTTGTCTCTGCGATAAGAGAACCATTTTTCTTTTTGGCAAAAAGTGCAATCAGAGTGTTCAACTATATTTTTAGAATTAATACCAAATTCCTTTAATTGCGATTTAATTATTGCGGGTAAATCAATATAATATTTATCGCTTCTTTTTGTTATTGTTGTTTCATATTTTTCTTTGAATAATTTTATTACATCTTTCTTAATTTCAAAGTGACAATTTTTTATTCCGGGACCAATCCAAATTTTTAATTTTAAAGGTTGAAAATTTAAATTTTTTTTAAATTTATTTATTATTTCGGAAACAATATTTTTCATAATGCTTTTCCAACTGCAATGAGCAATTCCAATAATTTGATTTTGTTCGTCATAAATGAAAACAGGAAAACAATCAGCGCCAGTTATCATCAGGTAAGAATTTTTAACGCCAGTAATCAGCCCATCAACGCCATCAATTCTTGTTTTTGGATTAAGCGAACCATTGCCTAAATTTTTTTCCACCACAACTGAAATGAGATTATTATGAGCAAAATTAGCATTAACCAATTTTAAAGGATTAATATTGTTTTTTTGAAAAAATTTTTGTCGGTTGACTTTAATTTCTGCGTTCAATGTTTGATTATTATTTTCAAAACGCATATTACCATCGGACTTTTCCGATAAAATAATAGCGATATTTTTATTACTTACCCAAAACATATTTTATACCATTAAATAATGTGTTAATTATTTTTCTAAAAATTTATATCTCCGAACCACTTTTTAAAATTTTTTTTATGCGGCTTGCCACGAGGCGGCGCAGTCGCTTTTCGCGGCTGCGGGGCTTGGACTCGGACCAAGATTAAAGGCTTCAAAGGCCTCTGTGCTACCATTGCACCACCCCGCAATTTTTAATTTTTATTATATCTCAATTCTTGATAAAATAAAGATTATTTTGCAAAGGGCACATACAAAAAAGAAGCTGGGACTTGGTTTGTTTTTATTTTTTTATCAAAAAAACATTCCAACATTCTTGAGAATGTTGGAATGTTTTTAAATTTATGAAAAAATGCTTATTTTATTTTGGGTGATGTTTTATTTCAAGTAAAATATATGTATCATTTTCAATTAAAAAATAAAACCGGATATTTTGGTCTACTCGCGCCTGCCAAATACCGTATGTTTCGTCATATTTTTTAACGCGAAGCGATGGATAACGAATATCGCGGAGAAGAAATCGTAATTGTTTCCAAAACTTACTCCGAATTAAAGTTGAAAAGGAATTTAATTGTTTAGTAAATCGTTCAAGAAAAATATATTTCATTTTTTCATTTTTTGAATTTTCTGCATTTTTAAAAATTTCATGCCATCTTTAATTGTATTAAATGGGCCAAAATATTTTCCCGCTCTGTATTCCGTAATCGCCTCGTCTAAATCTTTATCAAATTGCGCGCATGTTTGTTTCTTTTTGTCAGCAATATGTAAAAGTTCCTCATATTTTTTGCGAGGAATAAGAATTAAATCCTTTTCTTTTATTAGATTTTCGGAAATAGTGATCGTAGTCATATGGTCAATATTATACAATCAAAAATTAAAAATCAATCCCGTCAATTGGCCAGTTCTCATTTTTTTGACATTTTTTTTATTAAAAAAACATTCTCATATTCTGCAGAATATGAGAATGTTAAAACAAAAATAAACCCTAGACATTTGGAAGGGGTTTATTTTTGATTCATTTTTTTCGCTATTGCGGATATTCTATTTTTCCGAACAAACGCGGACATTATGGGGTTAAGGCAAACTTTATTTTTGGTTCAAAATTTTAAGATTGATTCCGTCAGAGACCATTTTAATATCTCCTTTTTGGTCAGTTCTTAAAATTTTCGCCCCGATATTTTGAAGTTTTTCTAAAGTTTCCTGATTAGGAAAATGATAAGGATTATTTTTGCCAGAAGATATCACCGCAAAATCAGGGCTGACTTCTTTTAAAAACTCTTCAAAACAAGAAATTTTACTTCCGTGATGAGCCACTTTCAAAACTTGAGCATTTAAATTAATTTTTTCCTCTAAAAATTGTTTTTCTGTTTTTTGATCAATGTCAGCGGTAAATAAAAAAGTATTTTTACCAAAAAAAAGTTTGGAAACAATGGAGTCCTTGTTAGTGTTTTTTTTGAAAATTTTTCCTTCTAAATTTTCAAAAAGATAGAGAATGTAAAATTCAGCGTCAGAAGCTTTTATTTTCTGCCCTTTTTGAGCGATTATGATGTTTGCCTTGTCTTTGTTTTTTTCTTTTGCTAATTTTTTTTCCCAATCTTTAAAGGTCTGGGTTTCTTTTTTTACTCCGTTCCATAAAATATTTTTTACTTTATAATTCTGCAAAACATAATTTAGACCAGCGAGATGATCAGCGTCAGGATGAGTTAAAATTATTAAATCAATTGTTCTATCCCAAAAAGGAATATTTTCATTTAATTTTTCTAAAATTTGCTTGCCGGGTCCTCCATCAATTAAAATCTGGTGTCCTTGTGGGGTCTCAATAAAAATAGCATCTCCCTGACCAACATCAAAAAAAACAACATTCATAAGTCCTTTGGAAAAATCAAAAATTTCTTGCCAAACTAAAAAATTAGACGGAATCAATAAAAAAATAATCAGTGAAAAAAATTGTTCTTTCCATTTCATAAAGTATTTTCCGACATGAAGATTTATAGATAATTACATATAAAACCCCGCCCTTTCGTGGGCGAGGTTTTATGTAAAAATGAGTTATGCCTTTTTGAACAATGCAGTAAAATTTTTGCAAAATTTAAACTAATCAGTCAAAACCTCCATTTCAGTTATTTTTGTTCCAAAAGCCAAGGCGCTTTCTCTTGTGGGAAACCATATATCAATATGGTAAAAACCTTTTCTGCTGTGCATTCTATCTTCAACTACGAAAATTTTGTCGCCATATATTTCAGGCAGTTTTATTTTTGTCCCAAAAGAATACAAATTATTGGCTACAATTCCATCTTTTACCCAAGTTCCAGCCGCTGTAATAAAGGGCGTTTCATCTGTTTCTTCGGGAGTGGAAGAATAAGCAGTAACCATTACTTCTATTTTTTTTGAAATACCAGATGGAGCGCCAAGTGGGATATTAGGATTATTATAATGAGGAGAAACGCTTAATGGAAGAAAAGTTGTGCCTTGAGTAATGGAAAAATTTAAAACTTTTTCATTTTCAACTCCAAGTAAAACCTCTTCTGCCATCACTTTTTTTACTTTTAGTAAAAAGATAGGAGAGAACATCAGGGCCACTATCAAGAGCAGAGACACCAAGCAATACAAATTGTTAGATCCTAACATGCAATATTACAATGTTTAGTATAATCTATGTAAAAAAAATGTCAACCATAAATTTTGTAATTAACTCACGCATTTGAAAAAATGCAGTCAAATACAAAAAAATTGACAAAGAAGATTGACGGAGAACAGTTCTCCGTACAATATTTTTTATACATCCAGCGCAATTTTTTTCGGAGAGAAAAATTGCATATCTGGTTAAAAAGGAATATAATAACAAAATGCTGGAAAAAATTTTTAAAAAATTTAATCCATTTGCGCAGTGCAAAAAATATCAAATTCCTATTTGGGAATGCCCTTCTTTTTTGTTCGTTTTAATGGGTTTTATTATTGTCTGCGTAATTTTGCTTACTTATTTTATAAGTGTTTTAAAAATTAACGAGCCAGAAATTGTTAGCTTGATTGTTTTAGGAACAGCGGTGATTTTATTTGTCATTGATTATATTGTTATGGAAAGTTTTGAAAAAATTTATCAAGCCAACAGAATAAAAACAGAATTTATCAGTATTGCTTCCCATCAACTAAAAACTCCTTTAACTAATTTTAAATTTTGTTTGGAAACCATGATGTCGGACGATTTGGCAAAGATCCCTGAAAAACAAATAGGGTATTTGAATATTTTAAAAGAAAATACCAAGAGAATGATAGATTTGGTAAAAAATCTTTTAGTGGTGTCAAAAATAGAAACCAAAGGAATATCTTTAAAAAAAGAAAATGTTTCTTTAAAAGAAATAACCCAAATAATAATTTTGGATTTTAAATTATTTGCCGAAGCATCAAATATAAAAATAAAATTCAATGCTGAAAAAAATTTGCCTTTAATTTTCGCGGATTGTTATTGGCTGAAAGAAATAATTAAAATACTTTTAGAAAATGCCATTCAATACTCTTCAGTAAAAGGAGAAGTGGAAATTAAAATCTATTCAAAAAACGGGAAAATTTATTTTAAGATTCAAGATGGGGGAGTTGGTATTCCTGCTGAAGAACAAAAAAATATTTTCCAAAAATTTTTCCGAGCAAAAAATATTTTAAGACATCAAACGCAAGGAAATGGATTAGATCTTTTTGTCGCAAAACAAATTTTAAAATTAATGAAAGGAAAAATTTGGTTTAAATCGCCCGCGACTGCGCCATTAAGCAGAGCTTCATCAGACAAGATGGCAGACAAACCTGCCCGCATCGGCTACGCCAAAGGCGTTGCAGGCGGGAAAGAAAACAGGGGCACGACATTTTATTTTTGTCTCCCAATTTCCAAACAAAATGAGTGAAAACCAAAAACAAAATTTAAATTTTAAAAATTCATTGCCCTTTAATTTTTATTCAAAGTATGCTTTATCAAAAAGAATTAAAAAAAATTACTAAAGCAATCGTGGAAAAATATAAGCCGGAAAAAATTATTCTTTTCGGCTCTTTGGTTTGGGGAAAACCAAACAAGGATTCAGATGTTGATTTATTTATTATAAAAAAGACATCAGAATCAATCAGAGAATTTTCCCGAAAAATTGATGGAAGCATTTTTCCTCGGCCATTTCCATTAGACATAATTGTATCTACCCCTCAACAAGTTAAAAAAAGAATAGAAAAAGAAGATTTTTTTATTAGGGAAATTTTTAAAAAAGGCGAAGTTTTATATGAAAAATAACAAAAAAAATTTTCAAGAATGGTTTAGTAAAGCGATGGACGATGAATTAAATGCTAATTCAATTTTAACCCATAGAGATGGCGCTCCGAGCGGCGTGTGTTTTATGTCTCAACAAATGGCAGAAAAGTATCTCAAGGGATTCTTGGTCTTCCGTCAAAAATTTTTCCCCAAAATTCATGATCTTTTAAAATTAGAAACTTTAATTTTTGAATTTGAACCAGAAATTAAAACCCACCATAAGGATTTAACTTTTTTGAACCGCTATTATATTGAAACTCGTTATCCCGGCGATTATCCTGAATTTTCTTGGCAGGAAGCAGAAAAAGCTTTTAAAAAAGCAAATCTAATCAAACAATTTGTTTTAGAAAGAATTTGAAAACCAAGCGATTAGTGCTTCCCAATAAAGTCGATTTACCCCTCACCTTTTTTCCTCTGGAAAAAAGGTGAGGGGATTTACCCTTTGCTTTTTTCTTAAAGGAAAAAGGTGAGGGGTTAATTTCCAATTCCTGCCCTATCAAAGAGCGGGCTTGCGGAAAAAATTTACTAATTTATATGAAAAAAATACTTTTAATTGAAGACGAATCAGCTCTTCAAAAAGCTCTTGGCGACACTTTAAAAATAAATGGCTATGAAATGCTCAGCGCTTTAAATGGTCAAATCGGCTTGGATTTAGCAGAAGCAAAAAAACCTGACCTTATTTTGCTTGACCTTATTTTACCAAAAATAGATGGATTTGAGGTTTTAAAACATTTGAAAGAAAATCCCGAAACAAAAGACATCCCAGTAATTGTTTTGACAAACCTTGAAGGAATTAAAGATGTTAGCAGAGTTGTTGAAATGGGAGCAACTACTTATTTGGTTAAATCAGATTATTCATTAAAGGAAATAGTAAGCAAAATAAAAGAAATTCTCTCTGTTTAAAAATTCAGCTTTTTTAAAATCGTAAATCGTAAATCGTAAATTTTTATGAGAGTTGAGCCCCAACAATTAAAGGCATTTATGCTTGATGCTGGTTTGATTAAAGAAATTCAGTTTAACGAAGCATTGGAAAGGGCGGAAAAACAAGACAAAAGAGTTGAAGAAATTTTAGTTAATGAAGGGATAATCAAGCAAGACGACCTTATAAAACTCAAGGCCTATATTTTAGGCATTCCTTATGTTGCGCTGGAAGAAGAAATCGTTGACCCTGAAATTTTAAAAATTATACCTGAACCAATTGCTAAGACCCATAACATTGTCAGTTTCAGAAAAAAAGGAAATAATCTAGAAGTGGCAATGCTTGACCCAGAGGACTTGCAAACCATTGAGTTTATAAAAAAGAAAGCTGATTTAAGAATCTTGCCTCGTTTAACCAACGACAAAAGCATTAAAAATGTTCTTTCTCAATATCAAGAAAGTTTGCAAAAAGAGTTTGGCAAAATTATAAAAAAATCAGCAGATGGAATAAAAATAATTTCCAAAGAAAAAGGATTAGAAGGAAAGAAAAATGAATTGGAAAAACAAGCGCGGGAATTTTCTATCGTAAAAATAATTGACACTTTATTAAAACACGCAATTTTGCAAAGAGCTTCTGATGTTCATATTGAGCCGATGAAAAAAGAGGTTTTGGTAAGGTATAGAATTGATGGAATTTTGCGCGATGCAATGGTTTTGCCCATTGCGACTAAATTGGGGATTGCGGCAAGAATCAAGGTCTTAAGCAATTTAAAAATAGACGAGCATCGCTTGCCGCAAGACGGCCGTTTTAAAATAGAGACCGAAAATTATAAATATTCCTGCCGCGTTTCAATTTTACCAGTTTTTGATGGAGAAAAAATTGTTATTCGGTTTTTATCGGAAACAGCCGAGGGTTTCACTCTTGAAGAATTGGGTATGCAAGGAGAAACATTGGAAAGAGTTCATCGCGCGTTGAAAAAACCAGTTGGAATGATTTTGATTACCGGACCAACTGGAAGCGGAAAAACTACCACTCTTTATTCAATGATGGAAATCCTTAATGAGCCCGCTGTTAATATCTCCACGGTTGAAGATCCAGTGGAATATCGGATGCCAAGAATCAACCAGACGCAAGTTAATCCCAAAATCGGACTCACTTTTGCTTCCGGGCTTAGGTCTTTATTAAGGCAGGACCCGAACATTTTAATGGTGGGAGAAATTCGGGACGAAGAAACAGCTAGTTTAGCAATCAATGCCGCTCTTACTGGACACCTTGTGCTTTCCACTTTGCATACTAATTCAGCCGCAGGCGCTATTCCGCGATTGATGGACATGAAAGTGGAGCCATTTCTTCTTTCTTCCACCCTCAATCTTATTTTGGCTCAAAGATTGGTCAGAAAACTTACAGAAGAAAAAAAACCATATAAATTGAGCCAAGAAGAGGTAGAAAATCTTTCCAAATATTGCAATTTAAAAGAAATAGAAAAAATATTAATACAGGAAAAAATTTTAAAAAATGAACAAAATCTTCAAAGCATTAATTTTTATCGGCCTTTTCTTGGCAAAAAAACGCCTGAAGGATACAAGGGAAGAATTGGAATTTTTGAAACCATAGTAATGTCTGAGACGATAAAATGTCTTATCCAAAAATCAGCGAGTTCTGATGAAATTCAGGAAAGAGCGCGGACAGAAGGAATGCGTTTAATGATAGAAGATGGATTTGTAAAAGCCGCGCAAGGGATCACCTCTCTCGAAGAAGTGTTTAGGGTGATTATTGAGTAATTCTTTGCCGCGATTTTAGCGCGCGCTTAAACAAATACTTTGTCATATCGGAAAGTGTTTATCCCTCACCTTTTTTCCGAAGGGAAAAAGGTGAGGGATTTATCTTGAAAGCAAGTCGGGCTATTTGAGTTCACCCTGTTAAATGCCCTGAAGGGCAATTCGCCAAAGGCGAATTATTTAACAGGGTAAATTAATCATCCCATTGTTGCGCTGTGCCAGTGTCCCGCTAAGGGGCATATCTGGTCATTTAATGACAAGGTATTTGTTTTTGCTCGAGGCAAGTGTGGATAATACAAAGTATTTTCAAATAATGCGAAAATTAAAACGCAACTTTTACTGGTTCTCTTGCCGCGGCTTCTTCTATTTCAAAAAATTCCGCTTGCTTAAAATGAAAAATGCCGGCAACAATGCTTGAAGGAAAGGATTCGATTTGGATATTAAGGTCGCGAACATTGCCATTATAAAATCTTCTCGCTGCTTGAATTTTATCTTCTGTGTCAGTCAATTCTTTTTGAAGCTCTAAAAAATTTTCCGAAGCTCGCAAAACAGGATAATTTTCAGACACGGCAAAAAGAGATTTTAAAGTTGACGAAAGAAAATTCTCCGCCTCGCCTTTTTCCTTTATTGTTTGCGTTCCCATTGCTCTTGTCCGCGCTTCAGTTACTTTTTCAAAAACCTCTTTTTCATGGCTCGCATATCCTTTTACTGTTTCTACTAAATTAGGAATTAAATCATATCTTCGTTTTAATTGGACATCAATGTCTGACCACGCCTCCTTAGTTTGATTTTTTCTCGCTATCAAAACATTGTAAATTCCCACAAACCAAATAATAACAACCGCTATTATTGCTAAAATAATATAAAGGTTTTGCATATATTTGTTGACGCTAATATTATTATATTCTTAATGAATTTTGCGACCTTTTGTTATATTTTTATTTATACACATTGCCACGCCAGTCAACTTTATTTTCAATACTTTTAACTACTCTGCAAACAGGTTTACCATAATGCTTTTCAATATCTTTTTGTTCTTTTTGAGACACCGAAGGCAACAATAATGCGCGGAATTTCATCAGTTCTTGAACAAGAACTTCTCTAACGCTTTCCTTCACAACTATTTTTAATTCTTTTTTTAGAAGAGTTATTGTTTCCATATTTTTAATTTTAGATTAACAAATTTGATAATTAGTGTCAAAATTCCCTCGCAACACTAAATTATCTTGTAATTATATCGGAAAGTGTTTTTGAAAGCAAGTGGACGTTTGAGTTCACCCTGTTAAATGCCCTGAAGGGCAATTCGCCAAAGGCGAATTATTTAACAGGGTAAATTGATCATCCCAATGCCGCGTCCCCGCTTCGCCCGCGAAGCGAGGCGAGTCGCCAGTGCAATTTTTCTCGGAGAGAAAAATTGCTTATCTGGGCAACATTAAAATTATTTTACTAATGCTTGGATGCTGAACAGCGAATTTATATTTTAAAAGTTTTAAAATGCCCAAAAAATCATTGAGTTCATTATGAAATGTTTCTGGTCCTATAAAAATTTCTATTCCTTCTGCAATCAAGTTTTTAAAATAATTATTTAAAACCTCATATTGCTTTTTTCTTTTTAAATACGCGACAATATTTTTAAACTCTCCGCGGTCCAACCAAATACCCTGACACAAATTGCAAACATTAACCAAAATTCCCGAATCGCCATAACTTACTTCATATAAAGGCACAGAACAAGAAGGGCAAACTCTTATGGTTTTGGAAATTTTGAACTTTTTTTCATCCTGCCAAAGATCAATGTCCAACCAATTCAAGTCCTTGTCTTTTTCATCTTTTGTTTCCTGCAATTCGTCTTTTCCAAACCAAAGTCCAAGACATTGCGGACAATAATCAATTTCCGCTCCATAAAATATTTCTTTTTTAAAATGGATTTTACAAATAGGACAAATCATAATTTTAAAATTTACAATTGTCTAATTTTACCGCAAAACCCTCCTTAATGCAATGCAACGTATTAAATCATCTAAAATGTAAGTGAATAAGGTATTGGTTAAATCATATAAAAAGTAAGTGAAATTTTCAAGAATAAACAGGAGTAAAATAGAAGAAAGGTCGAAAATGTCATCACCTAAT
>Ga0180009_10008312_pt1 | contig 10319 bp, 11 predicted proteins | sample OS_PC_MetaG_FD_123537 | JGI IMG/M metagenome (GOLD analysis project Ga0180009, IMG submission 123537) | Groundwater microbial communities from the Aspo Hard Rock Laboratory (HRL) deep subsurface site, Sweden - OS_PC_MetaG | ecosystem: Environmental > Aquatic > Deep subsurface > Groundwater... | reverse complement strand
GCAAAGTTTCTACGTATTATTTATGCATATAAAGAGAGTGAAAAAAGAATAGAATTTATTGAATTATATTTTAAAGGTGATAAAGAACGAGAGGATAAGGGTAGGATTGATAAGTATTTAAAGAGTATTTGAAAAATCCAGCCTCTGCTTCCACCTTCGCTTCCACCTTCGCTAAAGCTACGGCGGACGAGAAAGCTACGGCGGACGAGAAAGCTACGGCGTGGCAAGGGGGGTAGTAGGGAGTTTCCCTATACATTAAATTAAATTCAAAAACACTATGAAGGAGAAAAACAAAAACAATTCAATAATAATCTACAGCACCAAAAAGGGCGGTGTTGATGTTGAGGTACAGGTAAAAAATGAAAGTATTTGGCTTACACAAAAGCAAATAGCGGAAATTTTTGGAAAGGAACGTTCTGTTATTACCAAACATATAAATAAAATTTTTTCTGATAATGAAGTTAGTAGAAAAAGCAATGTGCAAAAAATGCACTTTGCTCATTCTGCCAAACCGGTGGAATTGTATAGTTTAGATGTTATCTTGGGTGTGGGTTATCGTATTAATTCTGCTAGTGCTATACGCTTTCGAAAATGGTCTACTAAAATTCTTAAAAAATATCTTTTGGAAGGATACGCGATAAACGAAAAGCGACTATTAGAGGTAAAAGGCAAGTTTAATCAATTGCAACAGACGATTGATTTTTTGCAAAAACAGTCTAAAAAAGAATTATTGCAAGGTCAAGAAGCGGAGATTTTGAGCTTGTTGACAGATTATTCCAAGACTTTGTCTTTGCTTGAAAAATATGATAAAGGCAAGTTGAAAAGCAAAGCAGGTAAAAAATCAAAATTTGTTTTGGATTATAAAACTTGTACAAACATAATTGTTGAGGTGAAGAAAGAATTGATGGCAAAAAAAGAGGCTGGAGATTTGTTTGGACGCGAAAAACATGAAGAGTTGGAAGGAATAATAAAAGGTCTTTATCAGACGTTTGCCAAAAAGGAATTGTATAAAACTATCGAGGATAAGTCAGCTCATTTGTTGTATTTTGTTATAAAAGATCATCTTTTTATAGACGGTAATAAACGAATTGCCTCGTTTTTGTTTGTGTATTTCTTGGATAAAAATGATTATTTGTATCGTGAAAATGGAGAAAAGAAGATTAATGATAATGCCTTAACAGCTTTAGCATTGTTAGTGGCCGAGAGTAATCCAAAAGAAAAAGATCAGATTATAGATTTAATTAAGCAATTGTTAGCATAAGTGTTTATTTAATTTAGGTCTAGAACTTCTAAATATGTCACATGGAATTAGTTACAATATAAGAGAAAGCAAAAGGGCTAGGGGGTTGCGGGTGGTGGTGAATTGTGATGCCAATGTTTCTATTGTGACACCAAAAGGATTTGATAAAAATCTGGTAGATATTTTTATTGCTCAAAAAGCAGATTGGATAAAGGAAAAGATAGAATATTTCAAATCTCGTAAAAAAATAGCCAGACCAGACAGTATTGTGCAGGGGAGTTATTATACCTGTAGTGCTCGGGCAAAAAAGATGATAAAGGAGCGGGTAGAATATTATAATTCTTTTTATAATTTTGAATACAATAGAATTAGTGTCAAAAAACAGAGTACCAAGTGGGGGAGTTGTTCGGGGAAGAAAAATTTGAATTTTAATTATAAATTGTTATTTTTACGTCAGGAGATGGCTGATTATGTTGTGGTTCATGAGCTTTGTCATTTGCAGGAAATGAATCATTCCAAAAAGTTTTGGGATCTAGTCAGAAAAGTCTTTCCAAATTTTAAAGAGATTAGAAAAGAGATGAGGGGGATTAATTTGTAGTTTTGGTGTGAATATAATGACGGTTTTTTGAGGATAAAAAATAAGTAATCTGTAAAACGATAACCCCCACCTCCGCCACTTCGGCGGACACGTAACCTCTACCTAATAGAGAGAGGGATCTGACGGGGCAGATGAGGGGGATTAGTTTTATAGTTATTATTATATTTGTGTTATAATATTACCTACTGAGATACCTCAGTAGGTAAATTAATAAAAAAATTTTATGGCAATAATCATACTAGACACGGAAACAACTGATCGCGATGAGGGTAAGCATTTAATTCAGTTGGCTTATAAGAATCTGGAAACTGGGGAATTTGTAAATGAGTATTTTAAACCACCAGTGCTGATTTCATTTGGGGCTATGGCAGTGCATCATGTGACCAATGAGATGGTGGCGGATAAAAAACCTTTTGCTGAGAGTGAGCATAAGGCGAGTGTGGCCGAGCTTTTAAAAGAAAATATTTTAGTAGCGCATAATGCACCCTTTGATATTCAGGTTTTGAAAAACGAAGGATTGGAAATTGGTCAGAGTTTAGATACTTTGCGCTTGGCTCGGCATTTGTTTGAAAGTGAGCAGTATAGTTTGCAGTATTTACGATATTCTTTGGGATTAAATATTCAAGCTGAAGCTCATGATGCTTTGGGTGATGTCTTGGTTTTGGAAGCATTGTTTCATTATTTGAAAAAACAGGCACAGGAACAATTTAAATTATCTAGCGAAGAAGATGTAATTGCTAAATTATTAGAATTAAGTGCCATGCCGGTATTGATGAATATTATTAATTTTGGAAAATACAAAGGAAAAACTTTTGAAGAAGTTGTGAAGGAAGACAGGTCATATTTAGAATGGTTGTTTGGCAGTGAAACTAGTAAGCCAGAGACAGAGCAGAATGAGGAGATGGTTTATACTTTGCGACATTATCTTTGATCATGTAACATATAACATGTGACACTCCTGAGAAGGGGTGTTTTTTATCCCCTCTTGAGAGGGGCAAGACACGCAGTGCTTGGGGTGTGTTGGCGGGTATTGGTGAACCTTGGCGAACACACCCCACCCTGCGGGTACCCCTCTCAAGAGGGGAAGACAATACTCTTTATCATCCCAAAGGAGAGACCAAACAGCATAATCGCTTTTTAGAACAATTTTTGGTATAATAAGTCTAATATATTAGATGTTATTAAACTATGAAAAAAAAGACAACTAAAAAAAGGAAGACAATTTTTGATACGACTGATTTGGAAATAACTGAGGAAATAACCAAAGCCTTGGAAATAATGGAGAATACACACGATACCGTGTATGTAACTGGAAAAGCTGGGACTGGGAAATCAACTTTGTTAAAACATTTTTGTAATAATACCACAAAAAAAATCGCCATTGTGGCACCGACTGGGGTGGCGGCGATAAATGTAGGTGGAATGACGATTCATTCTTTTTTTAAATTTCCTTTTGGAATTTTGGAAGAAGGCGATGTGGAGTTTTTGTTTTTTAAAAAAGAATTATTTGAAAATTTAGAGACATTAGTTATTGATGAGGTTTCAATGGTGCGGGCGGATCTGATGAATGCCATTGATGTGTCTCTACGAAAAAATACTGGCAATAAAAATTTACCATTTGGTGGGGTGCAGATAATTATGTTTGGTGATCTTTATCAATTGCCACCAGTGGTGACTAGTGCTGAGGAAAGAGATTATCTGCAAGAAAATTATGGCGGTTTGTATTTTTTTAATGCACCGGCTTTTAAGGAAGTAAGACTTAACAAAATTGATTTAAATAAAATTTTTCGCCAGAAAAATGATGATGTTTTTGTAAATATTTTAAACAATATTAGAGAGTGCCGTGTTACTCAAACTGATTTGTTTGGATTGAATCAGCGAGTAAAAATCTATAACGAAAAATCAGGGCCTGCAATTGTACTGGCAACTACAAATAATATTGTGGATTCCATAAATAAATCCGAGTTGTCCAAGATAAGGAGTAGAGAATATATATTTAAGCACAGCACTAGTGGGAATTTTGATATAAAAAAATCACCAGCCGAATTAAAATTAAAATTAAAAATTGGCGCGCAAATAATGATGATAAAAAATGATAATCAAGTTCCGAGACGTTGGGGTAATGGTACTTTGGGGACAGTGGTTGGCTTAAAAAAAGATAAAATTGTTATAAATATTGGTAGAGAGAATTATGTAATTGAAAAAGCAACTTGGGATGATTTTGAGTATGAATATGATCAGGAGCAGGAGACTGTGGAACGATTTTCCAAAGGTTCTTTTGTGCAATACCCAATAAAGTTAGCTTGGGCAGTGACAATTCACAAAAGCCAAGGTAAGACATTTGATAGGGTAATTATTGATCTTGGTCGCGGTGCTTTTGCTCATGGTCAGACCTATGTGGCACTTAGTCGTTGCACAACACTCAAGGAAATTTATATGAAAAAACCAGTAAGATTATCTGATATTATTTTAGATCAGGAAGTCAGAGATTTTCATGCTTAAATGTTTGTTATTATATTTTAATATGCCTATCAATATACCGAAAAGTGAAATAAAAATAACTTTTGCTAGATCATCTGGCGCTGGTGGTCAAAATGTTAACAAGACCTCAACCAAAGCGATTCTGCATTGGTCGGTTGGGGGGTCGCAGGTTTTGACTGCCGAAGAAAAGACGCGAGTGCGAATAAAATTGGCAAATAGAATAAATAATAATGATGAGGTGGTTATATTAGCAGAAGAAGAGCGTTCACAACTTCAAAATCGCATGTTGGCGGTTTCACGACTAAAAGCATTAGTTACTAAAGCATTACATGTTCCAAAAAAACGCCGACCAACTAGACCGACTAAAGCATCTAAGTTAAAGAGGATTGAAACCAAAAAAAGGCGATCAATAACAAAAACTAGTCGACGGAGTATTAGATAAATATTATGAAAAAAATTATCCCAATTGCTAACTTAGCAACCCGGTTATCAACAATTAATAGAGCTGTCCGGTATGAAAATGGTCATTTTGAAAATGATGCTGAACATAGTTTTCAGCTTGCTTTAGTTTGTTGGGCAACTAATAAACAGTATAATTTAGATTTAAATGATGAGTTATTACTTAAATTGGCCCTAATTCACGATCTGGTTGAAGTTTATGCTGGAGATACCGATGCTTTCGGTGATAAAAAAGATTTAGATAGTAAAAAAGAGAGAGAAGAAAAAGCTCTAAGAAAAATCAAAGAAGAACATCCAGATTTTTCTGAAATGTCTGAGGTGATTGAAAGGTATGAAAGGAAAAAAGATGTAGAAGCTCAATTAGTTTTCGTTTTGGATAAAATTTTGGCTGATATAAATATTTATCAGAATAAAAGCGATTATTATAAAGATAAAAAAATAACCATAGATGCTTGGAAGAAATGGTTATTTAATAAAATTGATATAGAATCTCTGGATAGTAAACTTAAGCCTTTAATAAAAGAATTTATAAATGAAGTAGAAACAAAACATGGTGAAGTTTTTTATAGGGACTAATTTAACGTGTCCCTCCCCCTATGAGGGGGAGGTTAGGAGGGGGTTAAAGCGATGGCATGATCTACAAACCATATTCAAACAAAAATCGTCTTGTGGGATATAAAAATAAGTGTGAAGAGAGAGAAAAGTGGCTAAAGAATAACCCCACCCTAACCCTCCCCTCATAGGGGAGGGGACACAATCTATATATAAATAAAATTATAAATATGTTTAATTTACTGGAATCATTTTCCAACTGGTTCGCATATAATTTACTGAATCTAACGCAAGATACTCATCTCGCTGAGAGTGTGGTATTTTTTGTTAATGATGTTTTGAAAATTTTGATACTGCTTATTTTGGTGACACACTTCATGAGCTGGTTGCGTTACTATCTGCCAATGGATAAGTTTAAAAAGTTTTTAACCAGTCGTAATTTTTACGGAGCAGATTATTTATTAGCATCTGGTTTTGGTGCTATTACGCCATTTTGTTCTTGTTCATCTATTCCACTCTTTATTGGCTTTATGCAGGCGGGAATTCCTCTTGGAATTACTTTTTCCTTTCTTATTACTTCGCCACTTATAAATGAAATTGCTATTGTTTTATTTCTAAGCTTATTTGGTTGGAAAATAACAATAATGTATGTGTTGGCAGGTCTTTTTGTTGGTGTGGTTGGTGGTTTTGTTTTGCAAAAATTAAAAATGGAAAAATATCTAATTCCTTTTGAAGAAGCAAAGAAAAATTGTTGTTGTGGTTCTAAACCCAGCACCAAAATGAGTCGCTCTTTGCTAGCCATAAGACATCAATTGCGACGACTATTCTTGTCACCGATACAGTCAACGTCTTTTTTGGTGCTGGGTAAAAAAGAAAAACCAACAGTTAAGCAGGTTGCAAAGAAAATTAGTTGGGAGGCATGGGGAATTGTAAAAAAAGTTTATTTATATATTATTGCTGGCGTAGCAGTTGGCGCTACTATACACGGTTTTGTGCCAGCAAATTTTTTTGAAAGTTATTTACAAACCGCTGGAATATTTGGGGTTCCTCTAGCTGTTATTTTAGCAGTTCCACTTTATTCCAATGCTAGTGGCGTAATTCCGATTATTCAGGCCTTAGTAGCAAAAGGCGTGCCAATAGGCACTGCTCTAGCATTTATGATGGCGGTTGTTGGGTTATCTTTGCCTGAAGCAATGATTTTAAAGAAAGTAATGAAGTTAAAATTGCTCTTAACTTTTTTTGGTATCGTAACTGTTGGTATTATATTTATTGGTTATTTGTTTAATATTGTTTTATAATTAACTTGGATTCAAGTTTTTAGCGCAACACACCACAACACAATCAATATGTCCCGTAGGGACTAAGATAAGTTAGGAAGGTCCTTTTCCGCCAAAGGACGGATCAGTCCTTTGGCGGAAAAGGACCTGCCTAACTTATTCCACCCCTAACGGGGTTATTGTTGCATTAGATTTTTGAGACTAACTAATTTTAGTAAAATAAAATAAATTTAATAGAAAAAAATAATCCCGATTGGAATGATTTATCAGAAAGGTTTTGAGCGCTGATGAATGGGATTGCCACGTCATCCCGTACTTCGTCGGGATTCCTCGCAATGACAGGGGAGATGACGGTGTTTAAATTTTGTAAGTATAATAAAAATATTTATGAGTAAACAAAAAACAACAAAACCATTCCCAAAACCAATTTCTCTAAAAAAACTCATCGGCCCTAGTTTTATTATTCTGGCTTTAGGATTAGGATCTGGCGAAGTAATACTTTGGCCATATATGGCTGCAAACTATGGTATGGGAATTGCTTGGGGTGCTTTGCTTGGTATTACATTTCAGTATTTTATGAATATGGAGATTGAGCGGTATGCATTGGTAAAAGGCGAGAGTGTATTTGTGGGAATTCATAAAATTTTTAAGCCAGCAGTATATTGGTTTATCTTTTCTACTTTTATTGGTTTTGGTTTACCAGGTATTATTGCTGCTTCTGCAAAGGTTTTTTCCGTTGTAATTGGTGTAGAAAATTTTAAATGGATTGCTATTGTTTTTTTATTGTTGATCGGCATAATTTTAAGTGTAGGAAAAACAGTCTATGGCATGATGGAGCGCATAACTAAAACAATAATTTTAGTTGGGGTGCCGTTTGTTTTTATTTTAGCAATTATTATTAGTACTAAAGCTGATTGGAGTGCTTTATTTTCAGGAATGATTGGTAGGGGAGATGGTTTTTGGTTTTTGCCATCTGGAATTAGTATTGCGACATTTCTCGCAGCCTTTGCTTATTCTGGAGCTGGCGGTAATTTGAATTTGACCCAATCTATTTATATAAAAGAAAAAGGTTATGGTATGGGTGCATATTCACAAAAAATATCTGGTTTATTCGCAAAAAAAGACCACGTGGAAATTAAATTAGAGGGAGAAGACTGTGAAATAAATGATGAAAATATAACATATTTTAAAAAATGGTGGAAATTAATTAACCTAGAGCATTTATTTGTGTTTTGGTTTTTGGGAGCCTTATCCATGATGATACTAATGATTTTATCTTATGCTACTACACATGGCTTGGCTAGTAATTCTGAGGGGATAAATTTTGTTATTAGCGAGGGTTTGGTAATTGGACAAACATTGTTTTCTTTTGCTGGTACTTTGTTTTTAATTGTAGTTGCCATTATGTTATTTCAAACACAGTTAGGTGTAATGGATTCAACCTCCCGAATTATGGCTGAAAATTATGCTATTAAAAAACTAGATAAAAAAAAGCAGGACAATACCCATAGCACATCCGTCTCCGGGGATAAAATAAATCTTTCTAAAATTTATTTTGCTTTTGTCTGGGCACAGATTACCTTTGGTATTATTTTATTTTTGTTTAATATTTATGAACCAAAGACTTTGATAATTCTAGGAGCTGTAATAAATGCTTTTGCTATGTTTGTACATATCGGACTTGTCTTTTGGCTAAATCATACAGTCTTGCCAAAAGTTTTTCGCCCAGGTTGGGCTCGTAAAATAATTATGACTGTAATATTTTTGTTTTTCGGATTTTTTAGTACGTTAGTTTTATTGGATAAAATAGGCTTATTATGAAATGGACTAGAATCATAATTATGGTGGATTATCCGAGCTTGATGATGCTTGAGAAATATCGATTTATTTTGAATGACAAGAGATATAAAAACAGAAACCACTAATTAACGCTAAAAATTTATATTTCTGATACTAAAACATCCCGACTGAGTCGGGATGTTTTATTATAAATTATAATTTATTCTACTACCTCAACTTGTGCATCTACGTCATTTTCTTCTGACGGTTCAATGAAAACACTGGCAGTAATATTATCTCCAACGTTTTCTTCAGAAACGTTTTCAGAAGCCGTATCAGATGACTGAGTTGATGCGCAACCAGCCCCGATTAAAATTAGTAAAAAAAATATCCCCACCAAAGAAACTACTAATTTCTTCATAGAAAATAATTAAGAATTAGATATAGCTTTAATATTATATCAAAATATATTTAAGTGTGCAATATGCAGATAGTTAGTAGGTAAATAGTTAAATTTCTATTAACAGTGCGTATTATTTTGAATTGTGTTATAATGACTTTTCATTAATAATACTTAATAATTAGTATTTATGCAAGATATACAAGAAATCTTTAATCGAATCCAGGATGCCAAGAAAAAACAAAAAGATATTAGAACGGCTTATAAGGATGCATTGGCTTCATCATTAGAATATCAGGAGCTTACAGAGAAAATGAAAATAATGCGTGAGAAGAAAAAAGAAATAGAACAAACAACTAAAGAACAATTTTCTAGTGAATTTATAAAATTAGACGATTTAAAAATTGATATTGAATCTGATCAAGAAATGTTGAATGATATGGCGCTTAATAAAGTAATGAAAGGGGAGAGTATTCAAATAAAGGATGAATATGATAATGAATACGAACCTTTGTTTAGTGTGAAGTTTAGGAAGATGTAGTTACGGATTCACATATCTTTAATAAAGGTTTTGTACTAAACAAAAAAATATACTAAAATACTCACTACCTAATTACCCATAATTTAACCACCTATGTCAAAAGAAGTCGTACTAGACATTGAAACAATCGGCGATATAAAAAAGTTTGATGAATTGAAAATCACTGTTGTTTCTATTTATGAATATGAGACTGATAAATACACTTCTTTTGAAGAACATGAATTGAGTGATCTGTGGCCGATTTTAGAAAAAGCTGAGCGTACAATTGGCTATAATAGCGAGCATTTTGATATGCCAATTTTAAATAAATATTATGCCGGTGATTTACTATCATTTCCGCATTTAGATTTATTAAAAGTAATAAAAGATACTAATGGCAAAAGATATAAGCTAGATGATGTGGCTAAAGCAACTCTAGAAAATACTGTAAAAAGCGCTGATGGATTAGAAGCTATGAAGTGGTGGGAAGAAGGTAGAAAAGAAGATGTAAAAAGGTATTGTGAACAAGATGTAAAAGTTACTAAAGAAGTCTATGAATATGGAAGAAAAAATCGCATGCTTTATATTCAGACTTTAACAGGTGATTTACAACCAATTGGTGTCAATTTTGAACCAAAAAAAGAAATTCTCGGTGCTGATGGACAGGTTAGCGAAACTATAAATTTAACGCTACCGTTTTAGCACGACCCACGATACACACAACACGACACAACAAAATCGATCTAATGGTCGATTTTTGTATCAGTGTAATCTTTTTATAACCTGCCTACCGGCAGGCAGGTCCGTGAAATCAATGTATTTATAGTCTTTTCCAATCAATATATGAGCCCCAAATGTTTCCGTAGTCCCGTAGGGATAAAATATGTTAGGCAGGTGCTTTAGCGCCTGTATAATGTATATTTTCATCCTAGTCCCGTAGGGACGGCATAATTGTTTATGTCGTCCCTACGGGACTTGCTCTGTAATTGCGATTACTCACAGGCACTGAAGTG
>Ga0180009_10008310_pt1 | contig 10320 bp, 5 predicted proteins | sample OS_PC_MetaG_FD_123537 | JGI IMG/M metagenome (GOLD analysis project Ga0180009, IMG submission 123537) | Groundwater microbial communities from the Aspo Hard Rock Laboratory (HRL) deep subsurface site, Sweden - OS_PC_MetaG | ecosystem: Environmental > Aquatic > Deep subsurface > Groundwater... | reverse complement strand
TACATTCCCATGCCGCACTGGAACGTCAGCTTGCGCGCTTCCGATGTGGGGATGTCGATCGATACCGGCTGATTGAGCGGCAGGTCTTTCTTGATCCCGAGCTCGGGAAACGACACGGCCTTCGCGCACGTGCTGTCGGTGGTGCGTGTGAAGCGCAGCGTGAGCTTCTGTCCCTTGGCCGCATTCACGGTGCTTGGTTGAAAGCCATCGGACCCCACCGTGATGGCAACAACGTCGGGCGTCGTGGCTGCCGCGGTGTTCGAGGCCGAGGAATCCGCAGCGGCCGCAGGCTTGTCGCAGGCCATGGCCAACAGAGCAACGAGGGGAAGGGCGAACTTGGCGACGGAGAGGATGTTCATGCCCAACCAGAAAGCACAGCCCGTGCCACGGGAGAGAAAGCGCAAGAATCAGGTATTCGACTGCAATTGACGCGTGTTGCGCGCTGGGTAACGCTCGCCGCGCGTCGTTCGCTGCTCGGGGATAGTCCACAACGACTGAAGACTATTCTTCATCCGAAGAATCGGTTCGGCGGAAACGTGCATGAAGTCAGTGACCAAAACGGCGAGAACTCGGACATCACGCGTCGATCGCGGCGACGGAACATGTGGCACGAATGATGCCCATAGAGGCGCACGGTGAAGTCATTAACTGTTACAGCAGGCGTAGGGATCGCGTTGTGCCTCGCCGGGTGTGCCACCCAGCTCGAGCAGCAGAGCGAGAGCGAGCTGCGCACGGTGTCGGATGCCCGAGCGCGAGGGCAGAGGCCGCCAACCGCACCGCAGCCCCCACCGTCGACCGCACAGCGACCAGCACCGAACCCCGACAAGACGGACGGGTCACTGGCCGCGTACGTTCGCACCGCGTTGGACAACAGCCCCGCGCTTCGCGCCAGCTTCGAGGATTGGCGCGCGTCCGCGCAGCGAATCCGACAAGCGCGACGACTGCCTGAACCGGTCATCACCTACGGATACTTCGTGCGTCGGGTGGAGACGCGCGTGGGCCCGCAGCGCCACAAGTTCGGCATCTCCCAGTCCTTCCCCTGGCCTTCGCGGCTCACCGCTGGCGCCGATGCTGCCAGCCTGGCCGCGCGTAGCGCCCAACAGAAGTATGAAGCGGCGGCGCTCGAGCTCACCCGCCGGGTCGCCGACGCCTACTGGCAGCTCTGGCTCATCGACCGCGTGCGAACCGTGCAGCAGGACCAGAAGCGCATTCTCGAACAGTTCTCAAGCATCGTCCGGGGCCGTCTCGAGGTTGGACAGGCGACCCTCGCCGACCTCGGTCAAATCGACTTGAAGGTCTCGCGCCTCGTGGACGTACTCTCGGGCCTTGACGAACAGGAGCGCGCCGCGAGCGCGATGCTCGTGGCCGCCATCGGCGCCCCACCGGGAACGGCCACCCCAGTGACGAAACAGGACCCGCCGCTCATCCTCCCCGCCGAGTCGGACGCGGCGCTGCGCTCTTCGGCCGTTGATCATCCAAACGTGCGCGCGCTCGGACTGATGGCCGACGCGCAGAACCAACGCGCCCGCGCGGCCGGGGCCGAAGCGTACCCGACATTCACGCTCGGCATCGACTACATCGAGACGGGTCCGGCAGTGATGCCTGGCGTGGACGAGAGCGGCAAAGACGCAATCGTGGCGATGATCGGCGCCAAGGTTCCGATCTGGGGCGGTGTGTACGGGGCGAACGAGGAAGAGGCGCATGCGGAGAGTGCTTCATTTCAAGCGCGTCAAGCGGCCGCGCGCGATCAGGCCATCGCCGAGCTCGAAAAAGCGTTGAGCGACGTTCGCGACGCGGCGCGCCGCGTGAAGCTCCACCGCGACACACTCGTACCGCAAGCGGAGACGGTCTACGCCTCGGGTCTCGGTGCGTACCAAGTGGGGAGGAGCACGCTCGCCTCGGTGTTGATGGCCGAACGCGACCTGAATGATATCCAGCTCACGCTCGATCGCGCGCGTGCCCAACACGCCATGGCTTGGGCCCGTTTGGAGCAGGTCGTGGGACGGCCGGTCCGATCCCGGAGAGCGCCATGACGGACGCAAAGAACGAGGATGGCATGACCCCGGAGAACACCGAGCCCGAACCGAAGGCCGAGGAAGAGCACGGAGGTCCCGAGCGTCCGACCGAATCACCCCAAGGGTCGGAGGTGAAAGACGAAACGCTTACGCGCAAGTCGGAGCCCAGCTGGTTGAAACACATTCTCTCCGTCTGGGGACCTCGCATCGGCGTCGTCTTGCTCGTCGTTCTCGCGTTCACTGCAGGATGGCAGGTGGCCTCACCCGCGGCGTCGGAAGCCGACGCGACCGGACATGAAGCGCACAGTGGAAGCGAATCCAAGGCGACCATTTGGACCTGCTCGATGCATCCGCAGATCAAGATGCCCGGACCGGGCAAGTGTCCCATTTGCGGAATGGATCTGATCCCCGTGACCAACGCCAGTGAGGACTCCAACCAGAGCGACACGACGATTACCCTGTCGGCGCGAGCGAAGAAGCTGGCGGAGGTGCGCACGACCCCGGTCCGAAGGGCGGACACAGCGGTGGAGGTCAGGCTGCTCGGCCGTCTCGAATACGACGAGACGCGCCAGCGGACGGTGACGCCTTGGACCGCGGGGCGCATTGATCGCCTCTTTGTGAGCAACGTTGGCGCGACGATCGGTGCTGGGCAAGTCATCGCGCACCTGTACAGTCCCGAGGTCTATGCGGCGCACCAGGACCTGATCCAGGCCAAGCGACAGGTGTCCACGCTCAGCGCCGGCATCCCTGCTGCCCAGAGCGCCGCAAAGGCGGCCATGGAAGCCGCGCGCAATCGGCTCATGCTGTTGGGGGTCACCGACGAAGACCTCGACAAGATGGCGCGCGCGGACTCACCTTGGCGCACCGTCAAGATCCGGAGCAGCTACGGCGGAACTGTGCTCGAGCTACTCGTACATCAGGGCGCGTACGTCAACGCGGGTACACCGCTCTTTCGGGTGGCGGACCTTTCCCGTCTATGGGTCCAGCTCGACGCGTACGAGACCGATCTGACGCGCATCAAGCTCAAGCAACAAGTCGCGCTGCGCATCGATACCTTTCCCGGGGAGCTGTTCGAGGGCAAGGTTTCCTTCGTCGACCCGGTCATCGATCCGCGGATGCGCACGGCGAGAGTTCGGGTCGAGGTCTCGAACAAGGACGGGCGGCTTCGACCGGGAATGTTCGCCGAAGCGGTCCTGGATGCGACGGAGACCAAGGTCGGCAAGCTACCGTTGGTGATTCCGGCGTCGGCGCCGTTGTTCACGGGGATGCGATCGGTGGTCTATGTGGAGGTTCCCAACAAGGAGCGGCCCACGTACGAGGCGCGGGAGATCCGGGTGGGGCCGCGTGCTGGCGATCTGTACCCGGTCGTTTCCGGCCTCGAGGAGGGCGAACGGGTGGTGATTCAGGGCGCCTTCCGGTTGGACAGCGACCTGCAAATCCGTGGCGGGCGCAGCATGATGACCATGGACGACGACCTCACCAGGGCGGCCATGGAGCCGATCGAGGTGCCCGAAGCGTTCCTTCACGGGATGGCCCCGATGCTCGACAGCTACCTAGCGCTGCAGCTGGCGCTGTCGAAGGACGACCTCGAGGCAGCTCGCAAGGCATTCGGCGAGGTCGCACAGAACGCTTCGTCCTTCCAGCCACGCGGACCTGAACTCGCTCGCGACGCCTGGAAGAAGCTGGGCCCGGCGCTGGCCCAGCAAGCACTCGCCGGCAAGAAAGCCGCGGATATCGAAGCGGCACGACACATCTTCGAGTCTGTCAGCCGCTGGGTGATTCAGGCGGTTCAGCGATTCGGCAACCCAGCCTCGGAGACCGTTCGACTATCGTTCTGCCCCATGGCCGCAGGCTCGAAAGGAGCCTATTGGCTCCAACGCGCTGACAGCATCGAGAATCCCTACTTCGGTGCGAGCATGTTCACTTGCGGCGAAATCCGCGAGTCCGTGAAGCATGGTGAGCGCGTCAGCCCCCACGCGCTGCACGGAAAGAAGCCCGAAGCGAAGGCGCCCGCGGGGCACACTCACTGACGGCAAAGCCGAGCGACCTTGTACGCAATCAGGGCAAAGCCCTGTTGGAGGAAGCGTGTCCGACACGTCTCAAAGCACCCAGTCCCCGGAAGAATCTTCAGGCGACGAGAACCAGCCGCGGGGAATCTGGGAACACGCGCTTGGCTTCTTCATCGACAACAAGCTCGTCGTAGGAATCCTGCTCATCCTCTTGGTGGCCGCAGGCGTGATGACCGCGCCCTTCCGCTGGGACACGGGTCTGCCCTCCAAGCCCGTCCCCGTAGATGCCATTCCCGATATCGGTGAGAACCAGCAGATCGTCTTCACGCCCTGGCCCGGGCGTTCTCCCCGCGACGTGGAAGACCAGATCTCCTACCCGATGACCACCGCGTTGCTCGGGATCCCCGGCGTCCGCACGGTGCGCACCTACAGCATGTTCGGCTTCTCAACCATCTATGTGATCTTCGAGGACAACATCGAGTTCTACTGGTCTCGTTCTCGCATCCTGGAAAAGCTCGCCTCCCTGCCCTCGGACACGCTGCCCGACGGCGTCTCCCCCGCGCTCGGCCCCGACGCGACCGCGCTTGGGCAGGTCTTCTGGTACTCCCTCGAAGGCCGCGACCCCAAAACAGGAAAGGTCGTGGGGGGCTGGGATCTCGACGAGCTTCGTAGCACGCAGGACTGGACCGTCCGCTATGCGCTGCAAGCCGTCTCGGGCGTTTCGGAGGCTGCGTCTGTCGGCGGATTCGTGCGGGAGTATCAGGTCGACGTGGATCCCGAGGCGATGCGCGCCCACGACGTCACCATCGAGCAGATCGCGCAAGCGGTGCGCCAGGCGAATCTCGACGTTGGTGCGCGCACGATGGAGATCAACCGTGTTGAGTTCGTGGTTCGCGGTATCGGGTTCATCCGCAACGTCGAGGACATCGAACAGGTGGTCGTTGCCAACCGGATGCACACGCCAATCCGCATCAAAGACGTAGCCAAAGTGGGATTCGGTCCCGCCCAGCGGCGGGGCACCCTTGACGACGGCGGCGCGGAGAGCGTCGGTGGCGTGGTGGTGGCCCGTTTTGGCGCCAACCCGCTCGAGGTCATCGAGCGCGTGAAGAAGAAGATTTCCGAGATCCAGCCAGGCTTGCCGCGGCGCGTCCTGCCCGACGGCACGGTCAGCCAGATCACGATCGTGCCCTTCTACGACCGCACTGGCTTGATCTACGAGACCCTTGGCACGCTGTCCTCGTCCCTCATCGAGGAGATCCTCATTGCCGCCATCGTGGTGCTCATCATGCTCAAGCACCTTCGAACGTCGATGTTGATCTCGGTCATGCTGCCGCTGGGTGTTCTCGCGACCTTCATCACGATGAAGGCAACGGGCGTCGACGCAAACATCATGGCGCTCAGCGGCATTGCGATCGCCATCGGCGTGATGGTGGACCTCGGGATTGTGATGTCGGAGAACATCGTGGAGCACCTGGAGGCCTCCCCAGCCGGGGCGGACCGAAGCACCGTGGTCCGGCGCGCCGCGGCGGAAGTCGCTCCGGCGGTACTCACGGCGACGTTGACCACGGTCGTGGGATTCCTTCCGGTATTCGGCCTATCGGCGGCTGAGGGGAAGCTGTTCACTCCCCTGGCGTTCACGAAGTCGTTCGCCATGCTCATGGCGCTGCTGCTGTCGCTCATCGTGCTGCCAGCGATTGCCCACTTGATACTCCGCAAGAAAAAGGAGCCACCCCGGACCTTCCCGCGAGGACGTCACGCCTGGCAGCGGGCGCTGCTCCAGCCCTGGGCGATACTCGATTGGCTCGCGATCGTGGGCGGGATCGTCCTGGCGGTGATGGTCAGTCCCACCGTCGGCGTGCTTGTGGTCCTCGTCACCGCTGCCCGCCTGGCGGAGCGCTTCGTCCCTGCGCCCTGGAGCCGTATTCCACCCACCGTCGCCCTGGGCGCCACGGTCGTGGCCGTCACGATCTTGCTCGCCGATCACTGGCTGCCTCTCGGCGCGGGTCGAGGGTGGTGGCAAAACCGCTTCTTCGTGGGAGCGATCATCGCCGTGATCCTCAGCGGCTTCGCCCTGTTCATCCACAGCTACGAGCGAATCCTGCGCTGGTTGCTCGCGCACAAGAGCGTGGCGCTCGGCGTTCCGACGCTTCTGTTCCTGTTCGGCATCACCGCGTGGCTCGGCTTCGATACCACCTTTGCCTGGGTTCCCCAGCCAGTTCGGACCTGGTCACCCGTCGTGAAGATCGCCCACGCCATGCCGGGGTTCGGCCGCGAGTTCATGCCGCCTCTCGACGAGGGCTCTTTCCTCTACATGCCAACCACGATGCCGCACGCTTCGATCGGCGAGGCACGTGAGCAGATCGAGCGCATGGACGCGGCCATCGCCGCCATTCCCGAGGTGGAGACCGCGGTCGGCAAGCTCGGACGAGCGGACAGCGCCCTCGACCCCGCGCCGATATCGATGTTCGAGACGATCATCAACTACAAGTCAGAGTACAAGGTTGATGAACAGGGGCACCGCGCCACGTTCCGCTACGACGACGCTGCGGGGGACTTCGTCCGCGACGCGAAGGGCGAGCTCGTGCCGGATCCGGATGGTCGTCCGTTTCGCCAATGGAGGGACCACATCCGCACGCCGAACGACATCTGGGACGAGATCCAGGCCGAGGCACAGTTGCCCGGGTTGACGAGCGCCCCCAAGCTCATGCCGATTGTCGCCCGCATCGTCATGCTCCAGAGCGGCATGCGCGCTCCCATGGGATTGAAAATAAGGGGTCCCAGCCTCGAAGCCATCGAGAAGGTGGCCCTCGACATGGAGGCCAGGCTCAAGAAAGTTCCCACCATCCGGCCGGAAACCGTCGTCGCCGACCGCGTCGTGGGAAAGCCCTATCTGGAAATCGTCATCGATCGGGAGGAGATCGCCCGCCACGGCGTATCGATCGAACAGGTGCAGAAGGTCATCCAGATCGCCATCGGTGGCATGACCCTCACCCGAACGGTGGAAGGCCGGGAGCGCTACCCAGTCCGCGTGCGCTATCCACGCGAAGACCGCATGAGCATCGAGGCGATCCGGCAGGTGCTCGTTTCCTCGCCCCTGGGGCACCAAATCCCGCTCGAGCAACTCGCCCAGATCCGCTACGTCCGTGGCCCCCAAGTCATCAAGAGCGAAGACACGTTCCTGACCGCCTACGTGACGTTCGACAAGGTGAAGGACCGCGCAGAAGTCGATGTCGTCGAAGACGCGCAGAAACTCCTCAAGAGCGAAATTGCTTCGGGCAGCTTGGTGCTGCCCGACGGGGTTAGCTACGTGTTCGCCGGCAACTACGAGAACCAGGTTCGCAGCGAGAAGAGCTTGATGGTGCTTTTCCCGCTCGCGGCGATCGTCATCTTCCTGCTGATCTACTTCCAGTTCCGGCGCGTAACGACCACGCTGATGATCTTCTCCGGTGTGTTCGTGGCCTTCTCGGGAGGCATGTCGTTGCTGTGGCTGTACGCCCAGCCGTGGTTCATGAACTTCCAGCCCTTCGGCATCGACCTGAGAACGATCCTGCAGGTGCACCCGATCAACCTGAGCGTCGCGGTGTGGGTCGGGTTCATCGCGCTGCTGGGCATCGCCACGGACGACGGCGTCATCATTGCCACGTACTTGAAGCAGCGATTCGAGGCGGAGCCTCCAAGCACGATTCAGGACGTGCGGGATCGGACCCTCGAGGCGGGACTCCGCCGCGTTCGACCTTGCTTGATGACGGTGGCGACGACCCTGCTGGCGCTGCTTCCGGTGATCATGTCCACGGGCCGGGGAGCCGACGTAATGGCACCGATGGCCTTGCCGTCGGTGGGTGGGATGAGCATCGTGCTCATCACGTTGTTCGTGGTTCCGGTGTTGTATTCGTTGAGTGAGGAGATTCGGTTGCGGTGGCGGATGCGGACAGCCCGTGACGTGCAGGGCTAACGATCGAAGGCATGGAACGACAGGTTGAAGTGGTTCTACGTCCGAACCGATTCGCACGGTGCGCCTACTTCGCGTACCAACCGAGCGCCGTGCAGACTTCGTGCCTTGCTGCGCGGACAACGCCCTTGGGAATTCCAGCCGATTGTGACGATGACTTGCAGTCTGACTCGCGACAACCTGTGGCATTGAACCCATGGCGGCGTTGTGCTCAAGAACCAGCAACACCCATACCAGCCGAGAAGAGCCGGTTCGCTCCTCGGTTCGACGGAGATCGACCTGAACAATAGCGAACAGTTGAGGAATAGTCCGCAGCTTCCGCTGCAGCCGCGTCAACTGTGGTAGCTGTGAGGCCGCGTGTTCAACCGCACAGGTCTGCTCGGGCGGTGGGTGCGTCTGCCCTCAGTCCACGGAGACCCTCTGCGGCTCGAGCTGTGTGGACACGGCCACGGATCCTTCGAACTGCGGCTCCTGTGGTCACGCGTGCGCCACGGGCGCGAGCTGTACCAATGGCGTCTGCGCGTGTCCTTCCGGGCAACAAGTGTGCGGAGGCGCTTGCGTGGACGTCGTCTCGAACGCCGCGAACTGCGGAGGCTGCGGCATTCAATGCACGGCGAGCCAGACCTGCACGAACGGAAACTGCCTCACGGCCTGCACGAGCGACGGCAACTGCGCCCCTCCGTCACCCTACTGCGACACCGCCATCGGCTTCTGTGTACAGTGCCTCGGAGATCTGAACTGCGCGGCGATCCCTGGTGCGACACACTGCAATGCGTCGACGCACACCTGCGTGGCTTGCACAGACAACGCTCATCGCGAGCGGAGCCGCCGGGGAGTCCGTCGATGCGAGCGGAGCCGCTGGGGGGTCCGTCGACGCGAGCGGAGCCGATGGGGGGTCCGTCGACGCGAGCGGAGCGTTTGGGGGTGCGGCAGGTACCGGCGACGCGAGTGGGTCCGAAGGGGGCACGAGTGAGGCCGGTGTGACCGGCGGGCCGCCGGACAGGCAGGAGGCGCAGCAGGGCAAGGCGGGGACCCCTCCGACAGCGGAGTCCCCGACTTGTGTTCAGCTTCACAGTGTTCTGCTCCCACCGAGCAATGCGACCCCGCCACGGGGAATTGCGTAGAGTGCCTGTCCAGCGGAGACTGCGCGCCGGATACTCCGTACTGCGACTTGGCGGTTGATCGGTGCGTCGAGTGCATCGGCCCCGCGAACTGCCCCGAGCCAGGCACGACGTGCGATCCGATTCTGCACGAGTGCGCCGACGCGTGCGCGCCCAACCCGGACTGTTCGACTTCGAGCGATCCGTACTGCGACACCACACGAAGCGTGTGTGTGGAGTGCCTGCTGGATGCGCACTGCGTTTCGACTGGCGCCGGGCCCCATTGCTTGCTCCCCCAGGGACAATGCGTCGAATGCATCTCCAGCTCGGATTGCGGAGGAGGCACTCCGTTCTGCGATCCGGACGCCCAGGAGTGCGTTGAATGCTTGGCCGATGGGCACTGCGCGTCGGGCCAGTGCAGCTTGCAGGACCATCAATGTCAAAACTGATCGCGGCCTTGCCGGCAAGTTCTACGCCACCGAGACGCTACGTAGTAAGCTCTGCATCATGATCACTACCCCAATCGATTGGAAGGACGTCCCGATCGAACGAGTTTCCGACAAAGTGCAGAGGAGCGTCGTACAGGGAGACGGATTCACGCTCATCCGCTACGTGTATGAGCCCGGCGCGGTGTTTTCCGAACATGCCCATCCGCACGAGCAGTTGACGATGGTGGAGAGCGGAACGCTGGTGTTTCGCGTTGACGGCGAGGAGATCGTGGTGGGGCCGGGGCAGATGCTTCGCATGGCACCATCGATTCGCCACGGCGCGCGGGTGAGCGGGTCAGCGCAGGTCGTGTCGTTGAACTTCTTCGTTCCCGCCCGATCCGAGCACCCGACGGCATAGACCATGAGCCATCAACAATTCGGGCACTCACACAGGATGACGTCGTCCGGCCCATCACCGCACCAGCCGAAGGGGTCTACACACACTGCTTCTTCCATGCAACCACACGTCGCGTCGCCCTGGCATTGCGGGGGAACTTCGACGCAGTGGTTGTCGATCGTCCAGGCCACGTTGGAGACGCAGACTTGGGTGGTGGCGTCGCAGGCGCTGCAGTCGGTGACGGAGCTGCAGTCGGTGGCGGGTACGCAGGGGCCCCAGCAACCGTTTCGGACGCTGGCCACTTCACCGGCGGCGCAGATCGGTGAGGGCATGGCGCAGGCGATCTGGTTCCAATCGCAATTGAACCCGACGACGCATTGACCTGCCTGGCATTCTGGCTGCTTTTGCGTGTCGAGACCGAG